>ERZ650308.644-NODE-644-length-18881-cov-6.633326_pt1 | contig 18881 bp, 47 predicted proteins | sample MGYA00376244_ERZ650308 | MGnify/ENA primary metagenome ERZ650308 (study PRJEB26733, sample SAMN07839295) | wastewater metagenome | biome: small river; feature: stream; material: water | place: USA: North Carolina | collected 2016-04-26 ... | reverse complement strand
AATACCCGGGCCTTGTCCTCTTCACCCAGGTGTTTCACGTGGAACACTTCCGCCACTTGGTCCAGCATGTTGCCCATCGGATTCCTTTCGAGTGAGTTGCTCAGCCACTGGCACCGGCCCGCCCTTGATCCAATCCGAGATCATCCGCTCCGATTCCTTCGGGTCACGGCACACGACCTGCCCCTTTGCATTCAGCACGAGATCGCTCAATCCGCACCCTCCTTCACCCGCAAGCACGCTTCGTCTTGAGGGGACCACTCCCCATTCAACATCCGTCGCGCATCCTCATTCGAGCAACTCGGCCTGATCGCCGTCGCCCGCATGGTGTTGGCGACTTCGGTCCAGTTCGCGTCGCGCATCGCGCGTATCGCCTCTTCCGCTGGCTTATCTCCGGGCTTCCACTCCGTCGCGCCCCGTGCGTTTCGGAAGTCCCACGCATCACCGCTCGGGCTTTCCATCGGTTGACATTTATACCGCCCATACTCTCGGACTAGGGACAGCCGCCGCAGGATTTCGGCGCGGCATGTGTCGCTTTCCCGAATCGCATCAGCTATTGGCTTGTCATATCCGCCCGCTTCGCACGCGATGATGTCGGCTCTGGCATCTCCATACGCCTCCACCAACTCCTCATCGCCCATCTTCGTCAGGTCTTGCCCAGTTCCCATGCTCGCTCCAAATCTTCCGCCGTCAGATGCGCAAACGGCTTCGCCTTCTCAAGAAACTCGCTCTTGTCACTCTCAGATGCGCCACGCACCTTTTGCCACGCCCGCGCCCCAGTCATCCATACGCCAAGGTTCCACTCTCTGGTCACGTTCTCCATGCGTCGATCAAGTTCGCCCGACCTGAACTGGCGAGCAAACTCGTTCAGATCGTCCACGACGCTCGCGTCAGGCCGAATAGCCCATGCGTCTCTCAGGTCTTGCACTCGCCACCTCCCCCGGCCACAGAAGGCTTCTCTCGACACCACTCGATCCGTCGCGTGACATCCACAAGATGCCACTCCCAGTTGTCGGGAAACCTCTCATCAACAATGATCCTCGCCACCTCACGATCGACCGCCGCGTCCAAAGCAGCAGCGGCTGCTATTGCCCCTGCATAAAGAGCCGGATCGTTCCTGGTCGCCTCCAAATGCCTCAGCACCAACTCTCTTGCACTCATTGGGTTCCTTTCTCGCTAGACGACCTACGACCACATACGGGCACCGCCAACTCCTCCCCACATCCGCACGGGCAGGACATACGGAAGCCCGTAGCGGGGCGGGAAACGGGGCTGGCGGGACACGGAGGAAGGTCCGTCCGCAACGCACGCTCTACCCCATCCACCTTCGCTTCCACCGCCCTCAACCTCGCGTCGATCGCTTCGAGTGTGGTCATTGCGCCCCTTTCAGCTTCTCCGCCCACCCGTTCACCACCTCTGTCACCTTCGCCTTTATTTCATCAAAACTCACATCATCAATCAGATGGTGGGCGCTGAAGTACCCCCACCGCTTCGCCTCAGACCCGTCTGGGTACACCACCCTCACCGCACCGACCCACGCCATCTCCGCATGGTCGTAATCGACATACACGCTCGCAATCGCCTCTTTCGGTGGCTCCACCGCCAACCGACCACCCACCCCAGGCACCAGATTCCACACCTTGTTCATGCTCGCCCTTTCGTATTTTGCACCAGAAATTTTCGTGGGGGTCGTGGACAGAGCGCCGCGTCCTGGCACCCCCCCTGCACCCCAGGTCGCGTGCTCGCCTGGACGCCCACACGTTTCTACAATACTCGTCAAGTGCCGTGATTCCAAGGGTTTACGTGCATTCGTGGTCATGTTGGCCAGTCTGTTAGGGTTGAGGGTACGTGCAGACCCACTCGAAAGCACGTTGAAAGCACCTGGAAGCCCCACCCACACTGCAAGGCCAACCCCCATTAGCATCCACTCCATTCGTTAGCTTCCCTGCCGGCGTGTATGGCTGCTCCTGGTCACGTCCAGCACGGTTCTAGGCCGGCGTCCATCGTGGCATCCTCACGGTAGCGGTGCGCGTTGTGGTAGTGTCCAGCGTCACCCGGCTCGTCTGGTTTGGGGCTGCGATACTCGCATGTTTTCGGGGCGATTTCGGCTAGACGTTTGATCGCGCGTCCTTCGCGTTCGGCGCTGATATCGATGGGGTTGAGGTTCTTGAGTGCGTGTTGTTCTCGCTTTTTGCGCTTCACTGTTCACCATCGTCTACAACAAACCGTCGATTGTACCGGGGCAAAACGCGATTCTCAAGGGTTGCCCTTGGGATATCTGGCCTAGGGCTTCCCCTAGATCGACACAAACTGGTCGGAAAGCGGGTAGAAACCCCTTGCAAACACCCGAATATCGTGTACACTGTATGTGCCGTCACGTTGAAGCGTGGCGACGACAGCACCCCGGAATGGAGTAGGACCATGAAACGCAAGTTTGCCTTTTCGATTCGCCTTACAACGTGTGACGCCACTACGGGCTTGCGATCGGGTGAGCCTTGGATCACAGCGCAGTTTGCGGCGCAGGGTGACGCCGAAGCGTGTTGGGCGTCCAACCATCGCGTCCCGTCGCCCAACCGAAACGTCACTCGTGTTTGGGAGTTGTTGCGCGACGGGAAGACTATCCGGTCTAATACGGTGCAGCCACGCGAAGAGTGGGGAGAGGTCGTCGCCACCCACTAACCCACACCCGCGCCCCCGAGAAATCGGTGGCGCAGGCTTTCAGAGTCGGGTGTTGAAGCATCCGACCACGCACCGTGATAGGAGTAGGAATCATGAAAAAGTCTGACACGCTCGCACGTTGGCGCTCGCTCCCCGAAAACACCGATCCCCTTCCGCTTATGGATGTCATCCCCTACAAGACTGAGGGATCGCGTTACGGGTGTTGCGGGATTCGCATCGACGGCAACCCCGAATTCGTCGATGCCGTCCTGTCTAACCTGAAAACCCTTCTAGCAGGAGAGGGTATCGAAACACGCCTTGAACTCTCCCGGTCCAAGGTCAAGCCTCAACCTGGGCGCAAGTGCGGCATGAATGCATGCGAGGATGCGGAAGTGTGCTACGTGCGATTGCATGAGCGTGGAGGGGAGGGGGCTATGCTCCAAGCCTACACGGCGGCATTGTCATCACGCTAACCCACCCGCGCCCACCCCAACGGGTTGGCGCTGGCTTCCCGTTGAAGCGGGTCATTTAGGAAAGGAATAGCATGGAAATCCCTAGCACCACAATCGTACCCGGAACCGGAAACCGCGCTATCGCCGTGTGGTTCCACGCCCCGTCCGACTCATTCCGCTATGTCATTACCCTTGGCGAGCAACCCGCCTCAGTGTGGAACGATCCGCGCGACGGGTGGGAACCGTTTAGGCTCATTCCGGGGAAGGACACTCACGCTGCGGCCTATATGGCAATGCGAGACTCTGATCCCTACGACCACTACCACACACTGCGCGAGGCGCTGAAGAACGCCCTGCGCGCGGCTGTCAAGGAACGCAAGAGCGCCTAACCCTATCGCCCGGTCGAAAGCCCGGGCGCTGGCTTCGCACGTTGAAGCGTGCTTTCACACTGGAAAGGAATAGCAGATGCACACAAGCCAGATAAACAGACTCCGCGCCGCGTACTCCACGATCCGCACCATTCAACCGGAAGCGCTCGACCGCCTCAAGCGCACCATCGGCCAACTCTGCACGGCGGACATTCGCCAACTTGCCGAATCGGGCATCCCTTTTGTGGATACGGCGGCTAACTCACTCCTGGTCGATCGGGGCGTGCTTCCCGAATCCGCGCGAATCGACCACGCCGCAAACGTCATTTGTCGGAAGATGGCGATGCGGGCGACAGCCTAACACCCTCCCGCGCGGGTCAACGCTCGCGCGTGGGTTTTGAAAAGTGGGCGGGCACTGTTGAAGCAGCCCCGCCCGTGGGCATCCCTTGGAATAGGAAAGGAACGCCATGAGACTGTACGAGAAGTATCGACCAAAGACAATCGACGACGTTGTTGGACAGCCGAAAGCGTGCGAGCAAGTGCGCCGCATGATCGCGCAGGGCGTGGGCGGACGGGCGGTGTGGATCAGCGGGCCATCGGGCGCAGGGAAAACCACGCTCGCGCGCATCATCGCGTCCAGCATCGCCGACGGTTTCAGCGTGACCGAGTTTGATTCGGCGGACGCATTCGGCATCGAAGAGGCGCGTGATCTTGCCGACGCGATGCAGTACACCAGCATGGGCAAGGGCGGGCGCGCGTTCATCATCAATGAGGCGCACGCACTTCGCGGGTTGGTTCTCCGCACGTTGCTCGGCATTCTGGAACGGTTGCCGAGTCACGTTGTCGTCATCTTCACCACCACCAAAGAGGGTGAGGAGAAGCTTTTTGACGACAATATCGACGCTTCTCCCTTGCTTTCGCGGTGCTCTAGGGTGGCGCTGACGAACCAAGGGCTGGCGCAGGCGTTCGCGGAGCGTGTTCTCACGATCGCACGCGCCGAAAACCTGGACGGGCAACCCTTGGACGCCTACGTGAAGCTGGCGCGTCGTTGCGGGAACAACTGCCGCGCGATGCTGGTGGACGTTGAAGATGGGATCATGCTGTCGAAGTGAACCAACACACTGAAAGGAACGCCGATGAAGAGTACGCATACGCCGGGACCGTGGAAGTGGGACGAGAGTTTTGGAGCAATTGTTTCAACAGGTCACACCAAACGGCTTGTGTGCCCGATGTGGACCGGCTGTAATAAGTCTACGATGGACCAATACGAACTAGACACCGACGAAGCCAACGCCCGCCTCATCGCCGCCGCGCCGGAGTTGCTGGCGGCGTGTGAGGAACTCGGCAGGCTGTGGGATGCTGGTATCCGCCCTCAGATTGTTCAGGGGGCATTGCGCGAGGAAACCGACTTCGCAACACTCTGCATGGTGACACTCCGCGCCGCCATCTCCAAAGCGAAGGGGGGTGAGGCGTGAAGCGGTACACGGTCGAATGGCTGACTGACGTTCCGGTGTCCGATGGTGTTGGCGAACCCGACATGGGCAAGGAACGAGAGAAACACTTTACCACCGAGACCGCCGCGTTAGCCTTCGCTCGCACCGTCATCGACGCGGACTACTGGGGTTCGCCCCGCGTTTGCGAGGAGGAATACCGGCTCGTTGAATGCTACGACGGTGGGCCACTGCACAAGACATGGGACCACGTTCGGGACATTGAAGTAGCCTAACCCCCTCCCGCCCGCGAAAGTGGGCGGGGTGGATTCCTCTAATCCGAAAGGAATGACGATGGAGAAAAACACCACAAAATCAGAATCGTGCGAGTGCTGCGGGCAAATGGACGAATCGCACGAAATGACCAAGTGCCAAAAATGCGGCGCGAATATGTGCGCGTCATGCCTTTATATTCCGACAATCAATAGCCCGTGTTTCTGTGCGGCGTGCCGTTCGAGAATGTCGGCAATCAAGCGGTGGAGTACAACAGTATGCCTTGTGCGAAAGGGCGAGGGCGACTACCTCGAAAGGTTTGAGGAGCAGTACCCGATTCCGGGTAGGTGGGCGACGTTGGTATGCGACCGGGCCAGCACAACCGATTGCAACCCGTGTATTCCCGTAGAGGCAGGGAAAATGCTGGCCGACTTGCATGATTGGTGCTGTAGGGCTTCGCAAGCCATGAAAAACAGAAAAGCCCTTTCCTTCGATCAGCTTTCCAAAGAACTTGACGACATTCTCTGCTTGTTTGGGTACACAAAATAAACTCCACCCACCCCGCTCGGGAAACTTGGCGGGGTGGATTATGACAATCACAGAACTTTTCCAGCGCTGGAACAACTCCCGCGTGTCCGAACTCTCGCACTTCACCATCACAGACCGCGAATGCACGCGCGACGCCCTCGCGCGGGTCATGGGCGATCGCGTGGTGAAAGGAATAACCGCCGCCGATGCCGACGACGCACGGGCGAAGATGCTGGAATCGCTGGCGCCTGCCACCGTGCGAAAGCACGTCGTCAACTCGAAGGCGTGCTGGGCCTGGGCGATCGGGCGAGGCGAGTTGAAGGTCAACCCGTGGGCGAACGTGCGCGTGCTCGTGCGAGCCAAGGACAAGCCCGCCGAACCCATCACACCCGAGATCATGGACAAGGTGTACGCCGCGTGCTGGCGTCCCGACCTTCTGTGCCTGTTCGCACTGTGCCGCGAGGCGGGGCTGAGGCGATCGGAAGCCCTTGCACTGCGATGGGACGACGTGGGCGAAAAGGAACTGCGCGTGGTCCCGCGTGGTGGCGAACGCACGACCAAGCAGAAATCTCGGGTGGTGCCCATCACGCGAAGGCTCGACGCGATCTTGCAACAAGCCGAAGGTGAGGAACCTGGTCCGTGCGGGTCATTGGCTACCAATGGAAACCTTGGGCACATGATGATCGAGGCCGTGGAAACCTCTGGTGTGAAGCCTTGGCCGAAGATTCTCCACGCCCTGCGCGGGCAGTGTGAAAGCGATTGGTTTGCACAAGGAATCGACGTGATGACGGTGTGCGCCGCACTTGGGCACAGCGCGCAGGTTGCCGCCAAGCACTACTTCAAGGCGAACACCGTGAAAATGGCCGATTTCTTGCGATATCGGGAAGACAGTGCTTCCAAACCTGACCCCAGCAAATGCGGTCAACCAGTGTCCGACTAACGCCGAACGCTTCCGCAAGCGTTCCCCTCCATCCCTTGACAGACGGCGCGAATGAGTGGCACCACACAACAAGTCGAGCCTGCTTTTCCGTTAGTTTGGCGTTGACGCTTTTGGTGCCACGGAAGTACGGCTGTCCGCCATTCCGCTCGCATTTGGCCCTGGCATTCTCGGATGGTGTCAACCATCTCAGGTTTTCAACTCGGTTGTCTTTCCTGTCCCCGTTTATGTGGTCGCACTGCTTTCCGGGCGGACGTTCGCACACAAACGCAGACAGTACGAGCGCATGCGCAAGCCTGCGGACGATTTTCCCTTGAGCACTGAGACTGGCCCGGACGTACCCACACCTTTCATGGCTTAGCCGAAGGTGTCTTTTCGTCGTCGCGTTGCGGACAGACCCGAGGTTGCTGACCTCATATCCGGCAAATCCGGGGACGGGAAGCCAAGTCTCATTCATTCAATATTCTATGGCGCTCGCCTAGTTGAGACTCATTCTCACTTGTGAAATCTTCGACATTTTCTCTTGACACCCAACAGAGATTGGCGATACTCACGGTGCGAAGGAAAACATGCTCTCACGCCAACACATTTTGACGCCCTTCACCCGACAGGCAAAGCATGGCCTGGCCTTCGCAGTTTACGGGTGGGGGGCGTCGTGCTGTCTTGGAGGTGTCGAATGAACTGGATCGACCGCGTTAAACTGGTGCACCTCGGCTTCGGCCTGTACGAGCTTCGCATCGGCTCGCGCGTGCTTGGCAACTACCCGACATCCGGAGCGGCGTGTGGCGCATGGCGCGGTCTGGCCTATTCGTTTGACGCCCGAAACGGGGGTGCCCTGTGAACCCCCTCACCGCAGCCGTAGTCTCCCGCCCCGCAACTCTCGACATCCGTTCCGCCGCAGCCTCGCGGAATGAGAAGGCGACGGACATCGAGGCCGCTGAACCCCCGCCAGACTACGCGACAGTGGTTCGTGAACGTGACCACGCCCTCAAACTGTTGGAGAAGGTCTACGCCGCGTATGCACGGCTTCGCGATCAGTCACCCGTCTACATCGAGGACGAGATTGAAGCCCGCACGCCCCTAGTCAGTTTGAAGCAGGGCGACTACCGGCGGGACATTTTCCCGCGTGATGTGATCGGGGGTGGGCGATGAGCATTGAAGCGTTCGTGAAGGAATGGCTGTCGGGCGGCGAAGATCGGCATCTTCGCGTCAAGCACGGTGGCGAGGGCGGACTGTTCTATGTCTTGCGTGAGGACGCAGACGACAACGACGCCGAACGCGACGGCGTGGGCAAGACGATCGCGGATGCGTTGGAAGACTGCTTTTCCGACCTTCGCGGGGAGGCCAAGCCGTGACCTACACCGAGGCCGAAGCCAACAGGGATCGCCGCCTAGACATGGAGGCCGACGAACGCGACGACCGACGTGCGGAGCGACGTGCGAAGGAGATCGACACGGATCATCTCCGCAAACTGTTGAACCAAGCCGAGGACCTGCTGATAGAGGCAACCGAGGGCGAGGACTTCAACGGTTGCCCGGCACCTGACGAAGCGATCGAACCTTACTTGCAAGTTGTCAGGGCTATTGAGAGTCGAAAGGTGATGCTGTGAGCAATATCAACGATGGCGGGCCTGCGTTTCCAGTACAAGAGTCGATTATTTCGAGTGGAAGCACGGGTGTTCCAGCTTCTTCCGGCATGTCACTCCGCGACTACTTCGCGGCGAAGGCGTTGCAGGCGATGCTGATTGATCCAAACCCCAACTCAGCAGATTTTATAGACCCTGATTACAAGGGTGCGACAGATACAACGGTTGCTGAGCGTGTCGCCAAGCGTGCTTTTAGCTTCGCCGACGCCATGCTCGCAGCACGCGGGGAGGTGAAGCCATGAGCAAGACCTACACCGTAGTGCAACACGACTGGGGCTTTGAGGTTCGGAACATCGCTATCGACGAGATGATGGCCGAGTTTCGCACGGGTCCGAAACAGACGTTCAGCGCGTGCCGCACACTGGCACATAGGTATTGCGACGTGATGAATGGCGTACAGAAAAAGGAGGCGGCATGAGATACATCGACAAGAACCTACGCGAGATCAAGACGGGCGACTTCGTGATGAACTCGGCAGGCGTGGCACACGGTCCCGTCAAGGCCGACGACGACAAGCTGCGAATACCGCAGAGACGGCAGGGTGAGTACTACGTGCTCGCGGCGGAAACCCTGCCAAAGACGGCGTGGGTGAAGTGCGAGCCCCCGGCCTGACGCCGTAGTGGTGGACGGCGTTGGCATTCTCTCCGGCGCCTCCCGCTGCACGGAAACGTGTGGCGGGGGTTTAGATGACGACGAACGCGAACATCCCGAGCGAGCCAGGCGTTTACCCAAACGTCCCGTTTGCTGACTACCTGCGCATCAAGGCTTGGAACCACTCGCCTCTGAGCGTGGGCGTGAAGTACCCGATGACGCACGTTCGGCACGCGCGTGATACCAGTAGCGACACGCCGTCCGCCTCCATGCGGATCGGTTCGGCGCTCCATGCGTGGATGCTGGAACGCGAGAAGTACCCGAGCATCGTCGCGATTGCTCCGGACGTGGACCGTCGCACGAAGGCGGGCAAGGAAGCGTGGGGCGTGTTCGAGTTTGCGTCGATTGGCAAGGTCATCATCACAGCCGAGGAAGAAGCAACCGTAAAGGCGATGGGTGCCGCAATCGGTATGCACCCGAGAGCCCGCAAGTTGGCACTCACCCCCGGCGAGCGCGAGTGCGTGGTGATTTGGCGTGACGAGTCTACCGGCCTGCTGTGCAAGGCTCGCATCGACAAGCTCATCCGCACGGCTGGCATTGGTGTTGATATCAAGACGACTCGCGACGCCTCGCCGGATTCGTTCGAGCGATCGGTTCTCGACTACTGCTACTACACGCAACTGGCGTTCTACGCGGACGGCTGGAAGGCCGCGACGGGCGAAGAACTCTCGTTCTTCATCCTCGCCGTCGAGAACGACTCTCCGCACGGCGTCGCCGTCTACCAGATCGACGACGAGACGATGGACATCGGTCGGTTCGAGATGCGTCGCGTGCTGGCCGAAGTCGCCGCGTGCGAGAAGTCGGGACGCTGGACCGGGTACGCCGACGCGGTGATACCTATCGGTTTGCCCGCGTGGAAGAAGAAGCAGTATGCATTGATGTTGGGAGGTGTTGAGTGAGCGAGATTGTGAAGGCAGAACACAAGCCAGAGATTATGACGAAGGACACTTCGGCGCTCCGGTTTGTTCCGAACACCCCCGAAGGCGTGTTCCGGCTGGCGCAACTGACGGTGAAGTCTGGGATGGCCCCGAAGCAGTGGCCGACCCACGCCGAGGGTGTGTTCATGTGCTTAGCGACGGGCTTTGAGTTGGGTCTGAACTACACGCAGACCATCAACGGCATCATGATTGTAAACGGAAGGCCGAAGGTGTGGGGAGACGTTGCATTGGCGTTGTGCTGGCGGCACGCATCATGCGTCAGCATCCGAGAATGGATCGACAAGGACACCGCGTATTGCGAATGCGTCCGAAAGGGAAACCAGGAGCCTATCGCCCGCAAGTTCACCGTGGACGACGCGAAGAAGGCTGGGTTGTGGGGAAAGTCTGGACCGTGGTCACAGTACCCGAATCGGATGCTTCAGATGCGGGCGCGTGCGTTCGCGTTGCGTGACGCCTTCGCGGACGCGCTCAACGGCATGGGCATCGCGGAAGAAGCGTTGGATACTGAGATCTTCGGGGCCGATGGGCAAGCGAACGTCCCGAGCAAGGCCGAGGTCGCACAGTCGAAGATCGACCTTCTGCCCGAGTTGCCGCAAGAGACAGACATCGAAACCAAGGTCAAGCCGCTTTTCGACGTGGACGAACTCGCAGCACAGATGGGAGACAAGCAGTGAACAAAGTCATTCTGATCGGCAACCTCACCCGCGACGTGGAACTTCGCACCGCAGGGTCAACCCAGGTCGGCAACTTGGGGCTTGCCGTCAATCGCAGGTGGCGCGATGCCAACGGCGAGCAGAAGGAAGAAACCACGTTCGTCGATTGCGAAGCGTGGGGCAAGACCGCCGAGAACATAGCCAAGTTCTTTTCCAAGGGCCGCAGGATCGCGCTTGAAGGCCGCTTGAAGCTCGAACAGTGGGAAAAGGACGGGCAGAAGCACAGCAAGCTCAAAGTCGTCGTCGAAACGTTCCACTTCTGCGATAGCAACAAGGACGCTTCCGCTCCAGCGCCTTCGGCCAAGCCAACGACGGCGAAGCCGAGGGCACCTGGTGGCATGGACGTGCCGGAGGCCAGTGACATCCCTTTTGACTTGCCCCGGCGCTAACAACGCTGGGGCCAGAGTTCGCGTCTCCTTCTCTCTCCCTCCCCTCCCGCGTGGAAACGCGCGGGCGGGTTTTTCGGGAAACCTTTTTAGGAGTTTGCAATGCAAGACGGGCACATTCGAGTCATTGAGGTTGCTGGGCAGAAGTTCGAGGTTGATCTACGAACGGCAAAGCGAGTTGACCAGTTCAAGGTCGGTGACAAGGTGAAGGTGTTGAAGAAGAAATGGGGAGATTCCTACGTCTCATACCCCGGCGCAATCGTTGGTATCGACGCCTTCCAGAAACTTCCGACGATTGTGATTGCCCACATTGAGAACCCGCTGGACGGCACGGGCAAGGTCGATTTCACGTACCTCAACGCCGACACGAAGGACGTTGAAATCTGCCCAATGTGCGAGGATGACATTGTTCCGACGCGGGACACCATCATCGCGTATTTCAATCGGGCGATGGACGTGAAGCTGAAGGAGGTCGAAGAGATCAAGATGAAGAAGGAGTGGTTCCTTCGGCAGTATGGCACCGCCTTCGGCATTGCCGCCCCGGACTTAGCGTCTGTTTGAAGTTCTGTCCTCACCCGGACCCGAGTGGTTCGGTTCCGTCGCGGAGTCGTGAAGAACGGCACGCGGCTTTCCGGGACGGCACGTTGCCGACCCACCAACGCCGGTCCTTGCGGGGTTTGCACCTCAATACCGGCAGGTCTATTCGGAGGTTTGTTCTATGGAAAGCGTCTTTGCTCTCGTCATCTTTGTTGTAACCGTTGTAGTTTCATCCCCCGGCGTGACCGTCGGCGGCCCGTGTGGCAGCCCGACCATCGCACCGCAGGCCCCGCACTCCGAGCAGGGGCAGGTGGTGAAGTGAGTTACGGGGCGGCGGCGTGGAAGGACACGCAGCGCGAGGTGATAGGCGTACGACCGATTGCATGGACGGCGTGCGACGGTGCTGAGCCAGGCAACGTTTGCCGAGCACAACAGACGCCACGGGAAGCCGAAAGGCACAAGAAGATGGGGCAACCAAACCCGGCAAGGAGTCTCGCGTGAGCCAGTTCCCAGAGCAGGTATCAAGCCCTGCCCGCCCCACCCTTCGCCAGTAGCCCAGTGGTAGATCGCGGGATCATTTCAAACCCTGATGGAGTCTTTTTTTAGGAGTTGAATCATGGCACAACAACGTGTGCAGTTGGCACAATCGAATGAGTTGCGGTGTCGGAACTACACCGACAACGACGGTAATCCCGCAGGCGGCTACGTCCACGGTCCCGGGTTGACCGCAGCGTTCCAAGACGGACCTCGCGGCAAGTTGCCTGACGGAAGTCTCATGCCCGCGAATGGAGCCTTCGTCGAGGATCTTCTCGTGGCGGCACACCAGCGGCTCGGATTCTTCCAGGGCAGCAAGTTTGCACATGAGGCCAATGCCAAGGCCATGTCGCACATTCAGTGCGCCCTCTCCGAACTTCAAGACCGAGCAAAGGACCGAGCGGTGCGAGGAGTTCTCGGTCAGAACGAGGTGTAGCGACTGGCTGGTTGGAGTCCCGCCCGGCGAGTTTCGATAGGCGGCTCACGCGAGCCCGCAGACCTTTGGTTTGGACATGGATCAGGCAGATTGGCATGGAATGCAGGTACGCAGACCATCCGACGAGCCCCACGCCGAAGCCACTGGCGACAGTGATGTCCGACCCTTCGACGAGACGGCGGACCACTCGCGTGAGCGGGGAGACTTGGCGGGAAACCGTTGGGACTCCCGTTTGAAAGGAGTTGCAGTATGGACAACCAAGAAATCGTTTCACATCGGGTCAACGAGTGCAACCAGCAAATCAAGATCATCGGGCGATCGCCTGGCGCTGGTGGTGCGTTCACCAAGTACGACATCACGGGTCCGTCGAAGCAGGTTTTGGGTGTCGGCATGGTGCCGTCGTTCGGCATCAACATGAAGTTTCAGGACGGGCCGATTGACGCGGGCGTGAACGGCATCACGAACGAGGTGCTGCTCGCCATTCTGGAGAGTCGCCTTGTTGGGTTCCAGTCCGGCAGGTTCGCCCATCCAAAGAACGCGGCTGCACTCGAATACATCCGCTCAGCAACGAAGGTGCTGAACCAGCGAACCGAGGAACGCAAAGAGCGAGGCGTCGAAGGTACACACGAAGTCTAACCACCACACGCGGCCACTGAACCGCGCGTATCCCCGCCTGGCTGAACCTGGGCGGGGGATGAGGTCGCGGGTTCGAGTCCCGCCCGGGGAGTTTGAAGAAAGGAGTTTTGCATGTCAGACGACGAACGCGATGCGATTAGGAAGATTGTCCGGAAGGGAATCGACTCGGCAATGCATGACTTTGTAGACAGCGATCTTGAAACCGAATGGCACGGAGAGAATTTGGCTAGCAACATGACCGACGCCGCGTGTGCCGTGATGTTTGCACAGATTGAGGGGTGTAGGACGCTGAGGTCGGAAGACGCTAACTACAAGGGCGAATGAAACACCAAGGCGTCCACCTTTCGACGCCGCTCCACCCTCGGCGCTTGCTGGGGGTGGGGATTGAAAGGAATACTCCAATGTGAAATTGGGTCGAGAGGCTTCGAATTGCACGCCGCTAGGGCTGGTGAGAACGCGGCAATCAGTGCGAGAGCCAGCAGCAATCCGACACCGACCCCGTTCGTCGAAAGGCGCACGGGGGGATTGGGCGAAAGCCCGAGAAGTTCCATGCGTCAAGCCCCTTTGTGGGCGTGGATCACGATTCGGCTGCATGTCCGCGAAAGAGCTGAATCTAAGGGCTGGGTATCACCAGCGATGCGGGGGAACCCGCCATGTACATGCTGGGGCCGTGGCTACACGCCGCGAGCCCCAGATTTCCCGCTCGTTGCGGGCAAGGGTGAATATGGCAGGTGATTGGATCAAATGGTGCAAGGGCTTTAGCAGGAAAGAAGAAGTGCTGTCCATTTCTCGAAAACTCAATCTGAACCGGCGCATCGTCGCCAGTGCCTGCATGGAGTTGTTTGAGTGGGCAGACTCGGAGACGGTCGATGGGCACATCAGGGGCACGGATACCGCATTTGTGGACGAGCTTGTAGGGCTTCCGGGCTTTGCCAGTGCGATCGAGGGCGAGAAGTGGGTCCGGTTCACCACGACCGGAATCTCATTCCTCAACTGGGATCGGCACAACGGCGAAACCGCGAAACGACGTATACAAGATGCCGCCCGCAAAAAGGAGCGCCGATCCGGCTGTCCTGAAAATGTCCGCAAAATGTCCGCTTCGCAACCGGACATTTCCGCCGCCACCTCTTCTCTTCTCTTGTCTTCTGGTTCTGTGTCTTCTTCCGAGGAAGGGGGAGTGGGGGAAGCCCGGCAGGAACCACCCCCAGGGCAAATCCGTCCAGACCCAAACCGAGGCCGCAAGCCGTTAGGCTGGGAATGTTGGCCCGATGGTCTGCGCCGGGCGTGGGAAGCCTACCCAGGGCATCGGCGCGGCAGCGCGTCGGACTGGTTCAAGGTATGGACGAACCGCGAACTGGAGCCAATCGCCGCCGATGTGGTGCGGTCGATCGAGGGCTGGAAACTCTCGAAGCAGTGGTCGGAGGGCATCATCCCGCTTGGGGAGACATTCATCCGTCAGGAGCGTTACACGGGCGACGTTCCCCCCGACGCGGCGGCGAAGGTCCGGGTTGCCGAGGCCAAGGCGCTGCGAACGCGACTGTTCAACGTGGCGAGGCTAGGGGGCGTCCAGGAAGCCCGTGCAGGCGAGATGGCGGACGACGCGATCAAACGGCGGATGTTCACCACGGAGGAACTGGCGGGCACGGACGAGCAGGTGTTGGAACTTTGGAAGGCACGAACAGGAGCGACGGCATGAGCTTCGGCGGACCAGACTTGACACCCGAGGATCGCAAGCGGCTGTGCGTTCAGCTTCGAGTCGTGAGAACGCTCATGCTGGACGGGTCGTGGCGATCGCTGGCCGAGATTGAGACGGCGACGGGCTTTCCACAGGCGTCGATTTCGGCGAGGTTGCGCGACCTGCGAAAGCGGAAGTTTGGCGAGTATCTGGTCGAGCGACGCAGGCGAACGCGGGCGCAGTACGAGTACAGAGTTTCGGGCGGTGGATCGCCCGACGAGCGAGACGACGAGGAGTGTGTGGCAGCGTGAAGTAGGCATCTATCGAAAGGAGTTTTGGAATGAACATTAACGTACCAGAGTTTGCACGCGATCATTTCTGGGAAGAACCACCAGCCAACTCGCAAGAGTTCTGGGGCTTCCGGTTCCCTCCGAAGTGCAGTGTGGGCGACCCGTTGCACTTCCGATTCGACGGTCAGATCGTCGCGACGGCGCGCGTGTCGCGCATCGAGCAGCCGGGTCAATCGTCGTGCGAAGGCACGGGCCGGTTTGGCGGGACGTACAAGGTTTTCTGGACGAACGAGAGTTTCAAGGACGTTCGCTCAGGCTCGTTTCTGGAGGTGAAGTGATGAAACCAACCAAGAAGAAGTCAACTCCCAAGGTGTCTCCGGCCACCCAGAAGCAAATCGAACGACGGGAGTTCATCCGCAAGGAAGACGAACGCACGATCTGGCAGATTATGCCGACACTCGGCCACGAAAAGGTACACACGCTCGCCATGGTTGCCATCGACATGCGGGACGCTATGCCGACCCAGAATCAACGGTTGTTGCGGGCGATCTTTGGGCCACCATCGACAAATCATGATAGTCGGAAAGTCAAGGCCAAGCGATGACCATCGACCCAAAACCAACCTCAACCTTTGACCGCCCGCCTATGCCGACGCGAGCGGAGGAACGTCACGAGGAAATGCCATTCGGCTGGCAAGTGTTCTGCGTCATCTGCCTGTACTTAGTTCTCTTTTGTTCAGCGTTGGCGATATGGGAGACTGTGCGATGAAACCGATCAAGGAAAAGGCGTGGGCGGTGGTGAACTTGGAACATGGTGGGACCACGAATGCACTCGCCAGCGGCTCAGAGGTTGCAAACGCGACATTCATGCAAAAGGTGCACGCAGACAAAGAAAGGGCGTTTAGCGAAGACCTGATGCAAGAGCCGTACAGGGTCATCCCCGTCCTCATCATCGACCCGCGCCACTTCGACGTGGTGGCGAAGAAGAAAGGCGAGGTGAAGCGTGGGAAGTGAAGCGAAAAACTACAACTGGCCCGACAGGTGTTACCTGTACACAAACGAATACGACTGGGATGGAGTCGTTCCAGCCGGAACGCTTGGCATGGATGGGATTGAAGGTGCGGAGGTGGCAACCGCAGCAGATTTGGACAAAGCGATAAGGATCGTTTCTGGAAAAGACTCTGGCCATCACCAAGAGGGCGTAGTCGCCGTGTACCAGCTAGTCGAACTCATCACAATCAGGCAGAAACAGGTGGTACATCACGTCAAGCCGGAAGCATCACAAAAGGCGGTGCGGAAGTGAACAAGTTTACCAAGATCATGCGTGCAGGAGTGGCCGATGGAGTTTTCAACACAACCGTTGCTTTGTTGTTTTTCGCCGCAGTGGTGTGTTTTCTAATCGGTGAAGATCGTGGCCACAAGCGGGGCGTACGCGACGCGATCGCTGGCCTGTACGTCATCGACACGCTGAGCGACGGCACGACGGTTGTGGTGAAGAAGAAGGGGGATGGCAATGCCAACTGACAAGATCGCGCGGCTGAGGGAGTTGCAAAAAAAGGCAGTAGGCTCATATTCCGACTCAGAAGAGTTTGAGGCCGCCCAGTACAGAGCGTGGCCCCACCTCCTCGCCATCGCGGAGGCGGCGAAGGAACTCAAACGCGAGGATGAAACGCCTGTTCGTGACTTGACCATGATTCGTACAAGAACAAAGCAGTTGTACGAAGCCATCACCGCCTTCGAGGAGGCACAATGAAACCAGACTTTGACAAGATGACGTTGGATGAACTAGAAGCGTGGCTTATCTGCTATACAACCCAAAAGGAAGCTGGGCGTTTCCTATACAAGTTCGGACTTGACGCCGCCGACGCCGCGATGCCGGAGGGGTGGGAGTGGAGGCGGAGCGACGGAAGTTGGCGAGGTTGGCGAACTAGGTGGGAGACAAACGAAGAAACTCCCGACACCGGCAACAAAGTCCGCGACCTGTTCTGCCTCGCGTGCAAGTGCAGGTGGGCGGAGAAGGAGGCACAGCAATGAGCATGACGATTGCAAGCATGTCGTGGCCAGAAGCAGCCGTGGCTATCTCGATTGTCATGGCAATCACAGTGATGTTCGTGGTCGTTGCATTTAGTGAAAGAAGGAGCGAGAAATGAGCATGACCGCCAAAGCCCGCGACGCACGGAGGAAGAAGCGATGAACTTGAAGGTTGGTGCATTTGTGAGATTGGTTGTCCCAGTGGCTATGAAAGCCGATGCGTTTGCGGTTGGACGTGTGGAATCAATCGATACGTTTGAGGATTACTACGGAGTGAGAGCTTGGTACAGCGTCAGATGGTTTGACGCGAACGGTTTGCCAGAAAGCTCTAGTAAGAGGCACGCCCCGCAGGAGATTGAGGCAGCATGAACACAATCACCTACTACGTCCGCCCCGCAATCCGCGACCAGTTCGCAGAGATGATCCGCAGCGTCTGTCCCGACGCCAAGCCCGTCGAGTACGCGCACGAGTCGGACATGGGCGGTGCGAACGTCACCCCTGCCGCGCTCCATCGCTACTTCAACACGATCACGGTGGACAACAGGTTCGCCGCGTTCATCGTCGATCGCGAGACGGGCTCGGCGCACGACCCGTTCGACCGTGACCAGGAGAGCGTCCGCGCGTGGACGCAGCACATCTCCGACCTGCTCGCCGTGTGCGAGAACCGCATCACGGGCACCCCGTACGCGGCCTCGCTCATGTGCATGTTGCCAGCGAACGCGAGGTTTGCGAGCCCCGACAACTGGCGCGAGGCTGTGCGTCGTCAGGCTCGCATGGGCATGTTCGAGTACGGCAGTGCCCACCACTTCCAGATATTCGCGGACAATGAGAACACGGCGGGGTTGTGGATGCCCGATGACTTCGATCGGTGCGCCGACAAGATCAAGATGGGCGAGCTTCCAGATTGGCCTTTCTTCTGCCAGTTGTGCCCCTGCACAAAAGAGCGGCGCTTGCCGTCGGGCCAGATGATCCCCGGCGCGATGCACATGCCGGGCGTGCTCGCGAAGAACATCGAGCACGTCTTGAAATCCGGGCTTGCCACGCCGCAACTGTGGTGGCCGCACGAGGATCTTGGCGACCCGGCGATTCGGTACATGATCGACGAGATTGCGAGCGTGACAGGCAGGCGTGACCGCGTGCCGGTTGGGGGAGGTGTGGGATGAGAGTGCTTTCCCTCTTCTCTGGAATCGGCGGGCTCGACCTTGGCTTGGAGCGTGCGGGTATTACCGTCGTTCGCCAAATCGAAAAGGACGCATTCTGTCGTCGCGTTCTTCGCAAGCACTGGCCCGACGTGCGGATTGATGACGACGTGACGACGGCGGAGTTTGTTGATGGCGAGGCGGATGTGGTGTGTGGTGGGTTCCCGTGCCAGGATGTGAGCAATGCAGGTAAGCGAGCCGGAATATCCGCAGAGCGTTCAGGACTCTACCGGGAACTGGTGCGTGCCATTCGCGTGGTACGACCGCTCTACGCGATCGTGGAGAACGTGGCAGCTCTCCTTGGACGGGGGATGGGAACCGTTCTCGGAGACTTGGCCGAGATCGGGTATGACACTGAATGGGATTGCATACCGGCGTGTTCCGTTGGTGCCCCACACTGCCGAGATAGAGTGTTCATCACAGCTTCCGACACCCAGCGGGGTGAATGGAGGGCGCAACCATACTTCTGGGCGACTCGACGAATGGGGCGGATCGTCAAATCCGTTTCGTGGGACGGAGGCTGGAAGGCTGCACTTGCCAAGTTTCGAGGAGTGGATGATGGGGTTCC
>ERZ650308.643-NODE-643-length-18897-cov-5.058752_pt1 | contig 18897 bp, 19 predicted proteins | sample MGYA00376244_ERZ650308 | MGnify/ENA primary metagenome ERZ650308 (study PRJEB26733, sample SAMN07839295) | wastewater metagenome | biome: small river; feature: stream; material: water | place: USA: North Carolina | collected 2016-04-26 ... | reverse complement strand
GTGATTGGCGGCCAGGCGCAGGCCCAACCAGGAGCGCCCGCGTGACGGCTCGCCCTCGCAGCCCCGAAGCGGAGCGTGTCCGCAAAGCGCTTCAGCGCCTCGTCGCGACCGACGAATGGGCTGTTTTCATTGAATATTCTCGGTCGAAGATCGAGAACTCCGTGATCGACACCACCCGCCCTGACGCGGGTGCGTTGTTCGTGCAGCATGGCCGCCGCAGCTTCCATCGCGAACTGATCGAGAACCTCTCGAAACGAGTGAGCGATGACGACCGAAGCGCCGATCCAAGCTGATGCGACCGCCGCCGCCCCCCCGGCGGCCGGTGAAGCCGCGTCGCCGGGAACGCAGGACGCCGCCACCAACCCCGCGCCCGCCACCGCCCCGTCGGGAGCAGCCGAGCCCGCCGCCCAAGCCGACGCCTCCCCGGCTTCGGACGGCGGTCTCGTGCGCCCCGAGGGCCTGGCCGACGAGTTCTGGGACGCCCAGACCGGCGTGAAGACCGCCGACCTCCTGGCGGCCTACCAGGAGCTCAAGGGCGCCGCGGATGCCGCGAAGTCGGACCTTCCGGCCGACGCGACCGGCTACGAGCTGAAGCTGTCGGAGGCCGTGAAGGTCCCCGAGGGTTTCAAGGTCGAGATCAACGCCGAAGACCCGTTCTTCGCCGACGTGACCAAAGAACTGCACGGCCTCGGCGTCGGCCAAGCTGGCGTTCAGAAGCTCGTCGACGCCTACGCCAAGGCCCAGATCGCGGAGCAGGAACAGGCCGTCGCCGCCTACACCGCCGAGAAGGGCAAGCTGGGTGAGCGCGCCGACGCCCGCATCCAGGCGATCCAGCAATGGGTCACGGCCAACCTCCCGAAGGAGCAGGCCGCCGCCGTCATCGGCTCCATCTACAACGCCGCTCAGGTCCAAGCCTTCGAGCGCATCATCAAGCTCCGCTCCGACGCGCCGCCGGCGCCGGGCGGCCAACAAACTCCGTCGAGCCTGGAGGGCCTTCGCGGCGCCGAACTGCTCGAAGCCATCCGCGCCAACAAAGCCGCTTAGGGGACCTGAGAAATGGCCGTTCAGAATATCGTCGAATACGCCAAGGGCCTGGAACCCGGCGTCGAACGCGCGATCATCGAGATCTTCGCGCAGGAAAGCGACGTCCTCGCCGCCCTGCCGATGATGGCCGCCCCCGGCGGCGTCTATCGCTACGACCGTGAGGCCGCCCTGCCGGGTATCGCCTTCCGCGGGGTGAACGAGAGCTACACCGCGACCCGCGGCGTCATCAACCCGCAGGTCGAGCAGACCTTCATCGCGGGTGGTGAGATCAAGGTCGACAAGGCGCTGATTCGTCGCTTCGGCGAAAGCCGCCGCTCTCGCGAGGAGCGGATGCAGATCAAGAAGCTGACCCGCACCATCACGACCAAGCTGTTCTTCGGCTCGAACGCCACCGAGAAGCGCGAGTTCGACGGCATCAAGACCCGCCTGTCGACCTCGGACGCGAACCTCGTGACCGCGAACGTCGGCACCTCGGGCGGCGGCGCGCTGTCGCTCTACAAGCTGGATCGCGCCATCGACAAGGTGGCCGAGCCGACCCACATCTGCATGTCGAAGGCCATGCGGACCCGCCTGACCCAGGCCGGCCGCAACACCGGCGTCGGCGGCTACGTGTCCCAGACCAAGAACGACTTCGGTCAGATCATCACCTCGTACCGTGGCCTGCCGATCCTGGTCGGCTACGAGAACGAGACGGTCGACGGCGAGCTGTTCCCCTTCGATGAAGTCGCCTCGGGCGGCGGCTCGGCCGTGACCACCTCCATCTATGTCGCATCCCTGAAGGAAGGGATGCTCGCCGGCCTCCAGGTCGCGCCGATGGATGTGAAGGATCTGGGCGAGATCGACGCCTCGCCGCACTTCGTCACCCGCATCGAGTGGGACATCGGCATGTGCATCGAGCACCCGGCCGCCGTCCACCGGCTGACGTCGATCACCGACGCGGCCATCACCGCCTAACCCAGGCGGGACGTTGAACGGATGGGGCCGGGTTCGCCTGGCCCCATAGATTGAACGCCCCGCACACCGGAGAGCTTGAAATGGCGACCTACCCCTTTGACAGCGAAATGGTGCTGCACGACGGCACCGCGATTACCGCCGATGGCGCGGGATCGGTCGCCTACTACGACGTGGGTGGAAGCTTCCGCTTCCCCGCCGCCGCCGTGGTCAATGTGACTGCGGCCGACGACGCCTCGTCCGATGAGACCTACGATGTCGTCATCCAGGGCTGCACCGCGACCAACTTCTCGTCGGTCAAGCAGCTCGGCTCGATGACCATCACCCGCGGCGACACCGGCCGGTTCACCATCCTGTTCGACAACGATCAGGACGGCACCGTCTACCGCTATGTCCGCGTCTATTTCGACGTGGGCGGCACCACCCCCTCGATCAGCGCCGACGTCTATCTGGCGCCGCTGTCCAACGTGGCCTGCTGATGTCTGGCCCGGTCGTTCAAGACGGCCGGGCGGTCATCTACGACCGCCTGACCGGCGAAGTCATCCGCTGCCACATTCCGACCGCGATGGAGAACGTCGCGAACGGGGGTGGTCGCTTCGTTCATGGCGACAGCGGCGAGCCGTTGAAGGCCGCGGCAGCGCCGGAACCCGAGGCCGAAGAGGCGCCGATCCCGCTCCGCGAGGAAGACGTGCTCGATCTGCCGGCGCCGGACGCCGAGCCCGAACTGAGCCCGGCTCAAGTCGAGGCTCTGGATCGTGACGGCGACGGCAAGGCCGGCGGCTCGAAGCCGCGCAAGGCCGGCGGTTTCGCGGCCCGCGCCAGCAAGTAACCCGCCGCTCTGCCTAGGCCGGCGGCCTGACGGAGAAGGCGCATGGCGACCTCGAAAATCCAAATCTGCCAGAGGGCCTTTGCCAACACCGGCAACGGCCTTTTGGTGTCTCTGGACGATGGGTCCATCGAGGCGACCATCGTCTCGAACAGCTATGACGCCCGCGTCGAGGCGATGCTGACCCAGCACGCTTGGAAGTTCGCCCGGCGAGTGACGGAGCTGACCAAGCTGTCGGATGAGCCTGAGCTTCCCTGGATCGCGCTATGGTCGGCGCCGCTCGGAATGCTCTCGCTGTCGTATGTGGTCGACGGCGACACAGGCGTGCGGGTGGACTGTGAGGAGCGCGACCTGGTGTCTGGCAAGGCCATCGCTGTCATGGCCGACTGCGACACCCTCAACGCGGTCCACACCTATCTCGTGACCGCCGACCGCTTCCCTGGCGACTTCGCCCTGGCGCTCCAGACCTACGTCGAGGCCGACGCGCTGCGCTCAATCAACGAGCAGATCGACCAGGCTGATCGGCGCGAGAAGCTGGCGGCCGGCCGTGAGCAGAAGGCCCGCACCCGCGATCAGCGCTCGTCGACCGCGACCGACGCGAACGAGTGGGATCTGACCGCGGCGCGTGATCGCCGCAACCAATGGCGCTACGCCCGGAGGTAATATGCCCTCGCAGCAGTACGAGCAGTTCGACTTCTCGGTCGGCGAGATCTCCCCCGGCTTCATCACGCACGCGGGCCTGACTGTCCGCGCTCGCTCGCTGAAGCACGCGCGGAACGTGATCCCCGACATCGACGGCACGCTGAGCGCCCGGCCCGGAACCGTCCTGTCGGGCGTGCTGGTGTCTGACGGCCAGATCGCGACGACGGTGATCGCCGGCTCGTCCTTCAAGCTGGTCTTCACGGACGCCAAGGTTGACATCTGGGATCAGGCCGCGCGGACGGTGGTCGCCACGATGTTTTCCCAGCCCTGGGATGCGACGACGGCCGCCGAAATGGTGGTGGCGCCACAGGGCTCCAAGGTGTTCGTCTTCCACAAGACGTTCGCGCCGGTGCAGATCGAGCGGAGTTCGGCCGGCGTCTGGTCGGCCTCGACGTTCGCCTTCGACACCGGCATCGGCGGCGCCAAGTCGCAGCCCTATTACCGTTTCGCCGCGCCTGGCGTGTCGCTCACCCCTTCGGGGACAAGCGGCTCGATCACGCTCACGGCCTCGGCGGCCTATTTCAGCGCTTCGCACGTCGGCCTGCGCCTGCGGCTCCAGGGCCGCGAGGTGACGATCAGCGCCTACACGGACAGCACGCACGTCTCGGCGACGGTGGTGCAGACGCTTTTCCCGACTGTGACCCTGCCGGTCACGTCCTCGCTCGGCTTCGAGATCGGCGAGGTGATCGAGGGCAAGGACAGCACGGCGAAGGGCGAGGTGGTCGGGGTTCCCAGCGGGACGTCGCTGACCGTTTTGATGCAGACCTTCACCGCGTTCTACTACTCGGGGTCGACGGGCGAGAAGGTGGTTGGCCGCAACGCCGTCACGGAGACGACCGCGGCGCAGACCACGACGACCGACGCGGCGGTGCTCGACTGGACTGAGCAGGCGATGAGCGATCTGCGCGGCTGGCCCGCGACCGGCGCCGTCCACTCCGGCCGACTGTGGATGAGCGGCTTCGACCTGATCCCGTTCGGGATCGTGGCTTCGGCGGTGAACTCGTTCTCCGACTGCGAGGTGGGCGCCAACGACGCCGACGCGATCTTCGAGGAGCTGTCGAACGAAAGCACTGGCCTGATCCGGCACATCGTCTCGGCCGAGCAGCTTCTCGTACTCACCAGCCGCAAGGCGTTCTACTACCCCGAGAGCGAGGCGAACCCGATCAAGCCGTCTGGCTTCGACCTTCTCCAGATCGGCCCCGATGGCTCGTCATCGTGCCGCCCGGCGCTGATTTCGGAGGGCGTGATGTTCGCCTCATCCGGCGGCGGATCGGTCCTTGGCGCCTTCCCCACCGGCGACGTCCGGCGCTCTTGGCGCACGGCCGACATGTCGCGCCTGGCCGCGCACCTGGTGAACTCGCCGCGGTGCATGACCTATGTGTCTGGCCCGCGCGACCCCTACCGCACCGGCGACGAGCGCGGCATTCAGCGGTTCGTCTACGCCGTGAACTCGGACGGCAAGATGTCGGTGCTCTCCTACAACGAGACCGACAGCGACGCGGTGCCCGGCTGGGTCGGCTGGGACACGGCCGGAGAGTTTCGCTGGGCGGATGCCGACGAGGGTGAGGCATGGGTCATCGCGACCCGCGAGTACAACGGCGCGACCGCCTACCACCTGGAGATCGTCGACTACGACTATCTCCTCGACAGCGCCCTCCCCGTCACCGACTACCGCGGCGCCGCGTCCGGCCAGACCATCACGACCCCGGATGGCGTGATCCTCGCGGACAAGGTTTACCGCTGCCCCTACTACCCGAACGCCACGCTGTCGCTGATCCAGGGCGGCTCCTACATCGGCGAGGTCGAGACCGACAGCAATGGCGACTTCGGCGCGCTGGACATGGATGGCGACATCGAAGTGGGCTTCAAGTTCGACGTCGAGTGCATCCCCTGGACGCCCCTTCCGCCTGAAGACCAGCGCGCTCGGCGCCGCAAGCGCCGGCTGTCGCGGATCGGCGCGCGCTACAAGGGCAAGGGCACGGCCATCGACGGTACGCTGCGCCCGCTTTACGACGCCACGGACGATCCCAGCGCCGCCGCGCCCGAGCGTGACGAGTGGTGGTTCCGGCCTGGCTACGGCTGGTCCCAGGAGCCGTCCTGCACGATCACGCGCGCCTTCCCGGCTCCCTGGCACCTTCTGGGGGTGACGCTCGACGTCGCCGGCTAGGTGGGTGCGTTCCTGGGGCGTGACCGCGCCATGAGTATGCCGTCCATGTCCAACGTCCCGAGCCCCGCCTGATGTTCTGGATCCCCCTCATGATGGCTGCGTCCACCGCATTGTCGGTGGGCTCGACCCTGATGTCCGGCCAGATGTCGAAGGCCGGATCGAAGGCGTCCGCCGCCGCCGCCAAGATCGAGGGCGAGAACGCCCGGCTGCGCGCTGTGCAGATCGGCGAACTCTCCCGCCGCCGCCTGGCTCAGACCCTTCAGGCCCAGCAGACCGTCTTCGCCCAGCGCGGCGTCTCGTCCGACAGCGCGACCTCGATGGCGGTAGAGCGCAAGACCGTCGAGAACGCCAACCGCGACGAGGCGATCAATGTCCTGGGAGAGCTCAACCGGGCCTCTGCCTCCGACAGCGCGGCGTCCGGCTACTCGATGGCGGCCAAGTACGCCATGCCGCTCGCCACGCTCCAGGCCGGCGCGACGGCGCTCGACGGCGGGGCCAAGTCCTACAAGACCTACAAGGGCGGCTGACCCATGCCGACGAACCCGAACCTCCCCGAGATCGAAGCCGAGGCGATCTCGGCGCAAGTGGACATGACCCGCAGCGCCGGGGTCGGTCAGCGCGCGGCTGCTGCGGCATTCAGCCAGGCGGCCGGGACGTTCCAAGACCTGACCAACCTGGGCGCCGCCTACGGCAAGGCGGTCAACGACGGCGAGAAGGCGAAGATCCGCTCGGCCGTCGACCAGGACTTTGTGAAGCTGGCGGCCGACCACGCCGCCGACCCCGAGGGTTTCGCCAAGGCCACGGCCGAGGCACGCTCTCGGATCATCGAGGCGTCGCCGCATCGCCTGGCCCAGGTCGCGGCCAGCTACGTCGATCAGGTCGCCGCCGAGCACTCGGCGCGCATCTACCAGGCGCGGGTCAAGGCCGACACGGACGGCGCGAAGCAGGCGCTTCAGGACCGCAAGGGCGTCCTCGAAGGCAAGATGGCCGCCTTCCAGCGCGAGGGTGCGGCCGCGCTCACCACGCCTGAGTATGCGGCCACCTTCAGCGAGTACGCCGAGACGGTGAACTCGCTCGGGAACCCGATCTATGGCTCGTCGCCAGCGTGGGCGACTGCCGAGATCGAGCAGGCCCAGACGCGCGGAAAGATCGGGGCGGCCCTGGCCGGCGCGAAGGACGTCTACACCTCGTCGGGCGTGGCCGGCGCCAAGAAGTTCATCGAAGACACGGTGAACGACCCGGCCCTGAACCTGTCGCAGAACGACCGCCAGCAGCTTGAGAACTCGGCCAAGGAGGAGATCAACCTTCTCCACCAGGCAGACGTCGAGGCTGAGCGTGAGCGCAAGGCGGCCGAGGCTGAGGTGCGCGCCAAGCAGAACGACCGCGCCGACGACCTGATGCTCGACGCCTTCCTGGGAAGCACGTCGCAGTCGGCCGTCATGGCGGCGATGAAGAACGACGAGATCACCGAACGCCAGGGCCTCCGCGTGCTCCAGGCGATCAAGGCGAAGGCTCGCGCCGACCGGGCCGAGCAGCGGGCGGCGTCTGCATTTGGGCGCAAGAGCACGGCTGAGGCGATCCTGGCAGCGGCCGGCGGCGACAAGGATGCGGTGCGCCAGGCCATGAAGCTGGTCGAGCGCGGGATCATCGGGCCCGGCGACGCCGAGGACGTGGCCGGCGCCTACCATGCCGCCAAGAACAACCCCCAGGTCGCGGCCGGGGTCGACTATCTGTCGATCCACCTCCCCGACAAGGCCGATGACCGTTCTGGCGCCGTGGCCGACTACATGCGCCGCGCGTCTCTCGGCCTGATCGAGCCGGGCCGGGAAATGAACACCGCGCAGGACGTGGTGATGAAGTACAAAAATCGCGGATATTCGACCCTGGCCGCGCCCTTGTTCGGGGTTGGCGTACCTCGCACCCCCGACGAGGTTGCCCGATCAAATTTCCTCGCCAAGCAGGCGTTCGACGCCGGGCGCATAAGCCAGGCGACCTACATGGCTGAGCTGCGGAACAACGCGGCGTGGCGAGCAAAAATCACCAGCGGGAAGAAGTGATGCCCGACGTCGCCGACCACATCGTTCAGCAGGCTCAAACCGATGAGCTGAAGGCGCTCGAAGCTGAAGCGTTCGACGGCTACGACAAGAACACCGGCCAGCCGATCGAGATCAACGCCTCGACCAACCCGGAGCATCTGGCCTGGCGTCAGGCGCATGGCCTTTCGACCGAGATGTCCGACACCGGCTCGGCTTCCGGCTCCATGAGCGCCAAGGCGCCGCCGACGCCAGAAGACGTCCACAACCAGTTCCTCTCCCTGTTCAACGACCAGCCCGAGGCGCAGGCCAAGATCGCGGCGGTGGTGAAGGACGTCGGCCAGGGCATCGTCGAGACGCCGGCCGCCATCGTGAGCGGCGGTGTCAAGGGCATCAACGAGGCCGTCGACATGCTCGACAGCCTGGGCGACGCGATCACCCAGAAGGTCGGCGGACCGGCCTGGACGCCCGATGGCGGCATTCAGTGGGTCGCGCCTGGCGAGTGGGACCAGACGCAGGGGACCGGCGCCAAGGCGGACATGACGGGCGGCCGGCGCGTGATCAACCCGACGCCCGAACCCGACAGCGCCACCGGCAAGTTCGTCGAGGGCGTGAGCCAATTCCTGACCGGCATGGCCGTGGGCGGCCGGGCGCTGAAGGGCGCCAAGCTGGCCGAGGTCGGTGGCGCTGGTGTCCAGGCCGCGGCCCGTGGCGCCATCTCCGACTTCGCCTTCTTCGACGGCAAGGAAGCCGACCTGTCGACCATGATCCAGGGGACGCCGCTGGCGAACCCGGTGTCGGCCCTGCTCGCCATCGACCAGGATGACCCCGAGCTTGTGGGCCGCCTGAAGCGCGCGGCCGAGGGCATGGGCCTTGGGGCGCTCACCGATGGGCTCCTGACCGCCGTCAAGGCTATCAGGACGGCCAAGCGCGCCCGTCCCGCTACCCTAGCCGCCGAAGACACGGAAGCGGCCCAGGCGGCGGTCTCCCAGGCGCAGTACCGCGAGGTGGCCGGCGACCCCGAGGGTGATCTGTTCCGCTCGCCGCCCACGGTAGGCGGGCTTGAGCCATCGACTGCTGATCGCGTGGGCCTGAACATGGGCCGGATCAACGCGCCCGAGGACGTGGCCGAGATCATCACCCGCACCGAGGACATGAACCAGGATGGCCTCGCCCGTGCGGTTGGGTATCGCTCCTGGGCCGAGGCCGACGCCGCGTCGGGCGGACTGAACGGCTACAAGCTGCTGATGGAGCGCGACGCCGGCCGGGTGTTCTCGGACAGCGAGGCCCTGGCCGCCCGCAAGACCGACCTGGCCGCCTGGGGATCGGTGCGCGAGGCCGCTCGCGCCTATCAGGCTACGCCCACGCCGGCCGCCGCCGCCGCCCTGCGCGAGACGTGGGTCAAGGCGTATGCGATCCACAAGGAGCTCCTGGGCGCCCGTGCCGAGGCCGCGCGCGCCCTGGCCGTGTGGCGCATGACCATCGACCAGGCCGACGCCAAGGCCGCCTTCCGCCAGATGGACGCAATGTTCAGCGCGGGCGGCAAGGAGACGGCCGATGAGATAGCCAAGCGGGTTATGACCCTGGATGCGGTCGCCGACCCCGAGGCCGCGGCGCGCTTCCTGGAGAAGTCGTGGATGGCCCGTGGCCGGGACGCGATGGCCGAGGCGTATCAAGGGGCCCTGCTGTCGTCGCCCAAGTCCCAGGTGGTGAACTTCCTGGGGAACGCCGTGAACCTGGCCTACGCCACGCTGGAGCGGGCGGCGGCCGGCAAGCTGTCGCGCGCCCTGAACCCCGACGATGGCGTGGACGCGGCCGAGGCGGCGTTCATGGGTATGGGCGCCAAGGAAGGCTTCCGCGACGCCATGCGCTATGTCGCGCGCACCCTCTGGGCCAACGCCCGGCAAGGCGCCGCCTCGCTGGTCCGTGACGCTGATGGCATTCAACGGGCGCTCGACGACAAGATCGCGGCGCGCGGCGACCTCCTGGCGATGACCGGCCGGAAGGACGAGGCGTTCGAGCCGGCGATCACGGCGCGCAACCTGGGCGTCGAGGGCGTGCCGGTGGCGGCGCAGGCGGTCAACGGCCTGGGCGCCCTGATGCGTTCCTTCGGCGGCGCGATGGCCTTCCAAGACGACCTGTTCAAGCTGATGAACCATCGGGCCGAACTCTACGCCCGGTCGGCGCGTCAGGTGGCGAGCGAGATCCGCGAGGGCGTCACGCCGCGCGAGGCCGCCGGCCAGCGCATCGCCGAACTGGTCAACAACCCGCCGGAAGAGATCGCCGAGGCTGCGCGCAAGGCCGCCGAGGACCGGACCTTCACGTCGCCGCCTGGCACTGGCGCCCGCGTCGCCCTGTCGGCCCGGCGCTGGCTGAACAGCGGGACGCCCCTGCCCGTCGGCACGATGCTCATGCCGTTCGTCAACACCCCGGCGAACATGATGGGCTATGCGTTCCGGCGCACGCCGCTCGCGCCCCTGTTCAAGAAGTACCGGGACGCGGTGGCCCAAGGCGGGGCCGAGGCTGACCTGGCGAATACGCAGATGGCGATGGGAACCATGTCCATGCTGCTGATGGCCGACTATGCGTCGAGCGGCATGATCACGGGCGCCGAGCCCAATGACCCGGCCCAGCGCGAACTCTGGCGCCGGTCGGGGATCCAGCCGTACTCGATCAAGGTCGGGGACAAGTGGGTCGCCTACAACCGCCTGGAGCCGGTCGGCACGATCATGTCGCTGGGCGCGGACATGGCGCAGTTGTTCTCCGAGACTCCGCTGGAGAGTGACGACGACCGCCAGCAGGAGATCGATGAAGCGTTCGCCGCCGCGGCCGGCGCCGTCGGCCAGACCGTGCTCAACAAGTCGACCCTCACCGGCACGTCGGCCGTGGTCGAGTACCTGAACGACCCCACGCGCTACGGCGAAAGCTGGCTCGGCTCCCTGGTCGCGCCCGCCCTGGCCCCGAACCTGATCCGCGACATCGAGCGCATCAAGGACCCCTACGTCCGCGAGGCGGCCAACATCGTCGACCGCGTGATGGGCCGCGTCCCCGGCGCGTCCGAGAAGCTGCCTGTGAAGGTCGACCTGTGGGGCGATCCGATGAAGCAGACCTCGGACATGGGCGCCTGGTACGACGCCTTCATCCCGGTTCCGATCAAGCAGCAGGCCCAGGAGCCCATCGACAAGGAGCTGCTGCGCCTCCAGGCCGACGTCGAGATGCCCTCCAAGCAGATCAGCATCGACGGCCTGAAGATCGGCCTGCGCAACCGGCCGGACATCTACAACGACCTGGTGAAGACGGGCGCCCAGGGCGTCCGCCTGCCGCAGTACTACGACATGACGATGAAGGAGTACCTGAACGCCCTCGTGAGCGGCCAGGTCCCCGACAGCGATCTGTATCGCGAGCGCCTGGACACGCGGGGGATCACCCAGCGCCAGGACGATGAGAAGACCGACATGATCGGCAAGATCATGCGCGACTATCGCGAGGCCGCGACCGACATCATCAAGGAGAAGTACGCTCGCGACCTGGCCGAGATGGCGGATCGCAAGCGGCGCTCGCTGGTGACGGAAGCCCGCTGACGCGGGTGCGTTCTTCCGCCTGCCGACCATCCGTACCGTGAAATGCAGAAAGGCCGGGGTGTGAGCCCCGGCCCTTCAAGGTTCAGTCTGTGGCGACAGTCCTGAACCCGGTGCGCTGTGGACCCAGCGCGAGCGATAGAAATGACCTATCGTATCGCACCTGTCCATAGCCTCCGTCGATGTGTGGTCCCAGGTCGCGGTGCTCCCTTCCCAAAAGCCCGAACCAAAAACGCGCGCTCTGCTGGCCCGGCAACGCGCGGCCTATACGGCGCCCCGGCAACACCGGGGAACGGTCTGGAAGCGGTGAACGGCGTCAGTCGGGTTGACCTCCGACCCGCCGCCACCGTGTGAGCGCCGAAGAAAGCTCACGGCGGCTTCGCGGGGACAACGCGAAGGGACCCACGCGGTCCAAGGGGAACTGAGTACGCGGGGTGGAAACCCTCTCCCTGGTCAGGAGCTTTCGGCGGGATCACTCCCATGCCGGAAGGCGGAAAGGGCGCAGCTATGGGAAGACGATGAAACGAGACCCGAACAGCAATCGAACGGCGGCGAGGAAACATAAGGCGCGGATGCGGAAGGCACCTTCTCGCTGCATCGTGTACGCCATAGTGGATGGCGGTGGAGCCGTCCGATATGTCGGCCAGACACGCCTTCAGCCAGCTTCGCGTCTGAACTATCACCGCCGTGCCGCATCGCCGACGGGATCGCCTATCGAGCGCTGGCTTCACCTGAACGCGGGCGAGATCAAAGTCCTCGACGATGCCGCGATCTGGAACGTCTCCGAGATTGTGTGGATTGAGCGGATGAGAGCGCGCGGTGAACCGCTGCTCAACTGCAACATGGGCGGCCTGGACACCAGTCGGTAGCAGCGGGCGAGCGGGTGCGTTCTAGGGCGAGCGGCCGACCGCCAATCTCCCGGCGTCATGGCCCTCGCTCCCCACGTCAAAATCAGCGCGCGCTCGTTCCCCATCGTCTTCACGGTGGGCTCGACGCCGGATGCCAGCTTCGACTTCCAGGGCGTGTTCTGGGAGGCTGGCGATATCCTGGTCTACCAGGACGGGGTTCTGGTCGACGCCGGCACCTACACGGTCAGCGGCCTCTATGAGCAGGACGGCGCCGAGATCATCGGAGCCTATGGTGGTGGGACCGTCACGCTGACGACGCCGGTCTCGAACTGCGAGATCACCATCGACCGGCACGTCAAGCTGACCCGCGAGACGGACTTCTCGTCCAGCGGCCCGCTCTCCATCGCCTCCCTGAACTCCGATCTCGATAAGACCGTCGCGCGGGACCAGGATCTCGAAGCGCGGATCGAGGTGCTGGAGCAGGGTGGTGGCGGTGGTGGCGGTGGCACGGCGTCTTGGAGCACGCTGACCGGCAAGCCCGCGTCGGTGACGGCCCTGGCCGCGACGTCGGGATCGGCCAACAAGCTCCCCTACTTCACCTCGTCGAGCGCGATGGCGCTGGCGGACCTGAGCGCCTACAGCCGGACCCTTCTGGCCCTGTCGTCGAAGGCCGACTGGCAGACCGCCCTCGACATCGGCGGCGGTGGCGGTGGTGGCGGATCGGCGCCCCCGCCGCTCTCGTTCTTCGGGACCATCGACGACGGCGGCGTGGCGACCACGGACAACGATGCGGCGATCACGGCGGCCGAGGCCAGCACCTATGACCGCATCTGGCTCCCCGAGGGGGTCTACGCGACCACGAAAACGAAGTCGGCGCTCACCAAGAGCTACACCGGGCCGGGGATCTTCCTGCTGTCCGGTGGCGTCGCCCTGCCCGGAGCGTTCTCGCAGATCACCACGGCGCCGACCCTCTGGCCGGTCCAGGGCGCGACCGGCTGGTTCCGCGGCGACCAGAAATTCGCCGAGGGCGAGTACAAGGTCATCGGCGCCGGCACGCGCCAGCGCACCGATGCGCGCTACTTCGAGAGCGCCTTCATCCCGCATCACGCCTGGCTGGACATCTACGACGGCGGGTCGGGTGTCCTGTGCCGGCTGGCCTCGACCGCCTCGACCGCCTCGAACCAGGTCACGGTCGATAGCGTCGCCTCGGGCGATGTGCTGGGGAAGACCATCGCCTTCGCCGCCACGCCGGATGGGGCGGCTATCGAGACGCGCACGGTCACGGCGGTCGCCGGCAACGTGCTCACCCTGTCGTCCAACCCTGGCGCCAATCACCCGGCCGGGACCATCGTCTACACCAGCCGCCGAACCTGGGGCGGGCATACCTACGTCCGCGTCAACCACTACGCCGACGGCGATGGCTACGCTCACATCGCCCGCATCAACATGTACGGGGCGGCCAAGGGCGGCCAGACCCACGTCTTCGAGACGGGGACCGGCGGCCAGTACGGCGGCGACATCAACTTCCAGGCGGGGTCTGGCGGGCGGTACGCGACCGGCTGGGAGAGCTACTATGCCGACCAGGGCAATGACGTCGCTGTCATCGCTCAAGTCGATAGCTTCGTCCGAGACAACGACACCGGCGCCCGCGGCGCCATGTGGCTCGGAACCCTGTTCAAGTCCGAGGGCAGCAAGCCCGCCGACGCGGCGCACGTCGTCAAGGGCAAGTGGCGGATCGGCCTGGACACGACCGGCGCCGACCTGACCAACTTCGCCACGGCCGGCGACAACAAGAACGTCGCGATCAACATGGCCCTGGGCCAGAAGATCTACCTAAACTCGACCCAGAGCACGGGCGGCCGCACCGGCTCCACGGCCTATGGGACCTTCATCGGCAACACGCTCGGCGACATGGTGTTCGAGAGCGGGAACGACATCTCGGGCGACTATATCCAGTGGGAGTTCAAGCGCTCCTCGCCCAACAACGGGCGGATCCGCCTGCGCCCCGCTAGCTTCAACGTGAACGTCCAGGCCAACTTCTCGGCCGCGGTCAACGTCGGGACCGACGTCTACCTGGGCGCCCTCGGCAAGGTCGAGTTCGGCTTCGCCAGCGGGAACTACCTCCTGATGGTCGGCACGGACCTCTACTTCCACAAGGCCGCCGGCACCTTCCATCTGATCGTGTGACCATGACCAACGAACCCTTCGCGCGCCGCATGTCGCAGCCGCCCGCCCCGCCGGAATACGAGCCGACGGAGCCCGACCCGGTTGAGCTCGCCATGATCGAGGCGAGCCAAGCCCCATCCCCTACAGAGAGGCCCGAATGACCCCGACCCAACTCGCCGAGCACACCCGCGCCCTGGTCGCCAACCGCCTCGGCGAAGAGATCCTGGCCCGGCTCGAAGCCGAAGCCCGCGTCGAGGCCCTGGCCGCTGACCTCGGCCAGCTTCAGGCCGAGAGCACCAAGATCAAGGCCGCCTACGAGGATCTGGAGGCGAAGGCCGCGAAGGCTGTTCCGGCGCCGGCCGCCAAGAAGACGCCCGCCAAGCGCTGAGTGCGTTCTGCGTGCGCGCAACCGCACGCACCTTGCCCGGCATGATCGCGCCGGGCCTCTATGCTTCCTGGAAAGACGTCCCGACCGAGGGGTGGGCCTGGCCCCACTTCTCGGCGCGGGAGTTGTCCTGCAAGTGCGCCGGCCGCTACTGCCAGGGCTCCTACTTCCACCAGCCCGACTTCCTCGACGCCCTGGAGCGCCTTCGGGACGCGGCCGGGGCGCTGTGGATCAATTCCGGCCATCGGTGCGATCTGCACAACGCCGCGCAAGGCGGCGCTCCTCTCTCCCAGCATAAGCGCATCGCCGCGGACATCAGCCTCGTCGGCCATGATCCGGTGAGCCTGGCGCGCGCAGCCGTGACCGCGGGCTTCACCGGCCTGGGCTTCGGCCGCACCTTCCTTCACATCGACCGTCGGGCCCGGCGCACCGCGTTCCACTATCCGGGCGGCAAGGTCGCCTGGACGCAGCGCTTCGGCTTTGACCCTGTGCCGGCCTTCAAGGCGTCCGGCCATCTGAACGGAGCCTGACATGGACATCGCTTCCATCCTGACAGCGGGCGGCGCCGGGGGCGTCTTCGGCATCCTCGGCCAGATCGCGAACCGCGGCATCGGCATCTTCGAGGCGAGAGAGCACCGCAAGGATCTCGTCCTGAGCTACGAGCAGGAGCAGAAGCGCTGGGGCCATGAGGCCGATCTGCTGAAGCTCCAGATGCAGGCCAAGCAGGAGGAGACCGAACAGGAGCTCTCCCTGGCTGACGCGAAGGGGGCCTGGGAAGGCTTCACGGCTTCTCAGACAGCCGAGAGCAGCATCGGGCACTCCTATCCCTGGGTCGAGGCGGTGCGGGCGCTGACGAGGCCGGTGTTGACACTGGAGGCGCAAGTGCTCCTGGCCCTGGTCTTCTTCGCCGTGAAGGGTTCGGAGCGGGCCGATCTGGTAGCCGCCGTCGTGGACACCGTGACCTTCACGGCCTCGGCCTCGCTCCTCTGGTGGTTCGGCGAGCGCGCTGAACGCAAGTCGCGGGCGAAGTAACATGCCCGCTCCCGCGGGAAAGGTGAATGAAGCTGTGGGCCTCGACGACATCATGGCCGCCGTAGCCCGCCTGGACGGGAAGGTCGACGCCAACTTCCAGACGATCTTCAAGCGGCAAGAGCGCCACGACGCGACGATGGCCGAGATCCTTCAGCGCCTCGCCGGCCTGGAGAAGGTCAACGAGATCGAGGCCGATGCGGATGACGACAAGGGCGCCGAGCGGCCGAGGATCAAGGGCTGGCAATGGGCCGCCGTGGTCGCGGCCTGCATCTCGATCATGGGCGGCCTGAGCGCGGCTTTCGAGCAGGGGTGGCGCATCGTGGCGGCTCTGGTCCAGGCGCTCCACCAGACCCCGCCGCCGAGCGCGTGACCGTCAGACCGGCTTGATAAGCTGCTGAAATCGTTGAGGCTGGCTGACAGAGCATCCTCGGCATGGCCCCTGAAAATTCAGTGGCTTGCGGCTGATAAATGCCGCTTAGAAGGCGGATGCTCTATCCATCTGAGCTAAGGGCGCCCTTGCTGTCAGGGCCTTGCGGGATAAGGGGTTGCGGCGGCGGGCACAAGGGAACGGATCGGGACCGTCAGACTGGCGATTTTTCGGCCGTCAGACTTTCGTCCTCATCATGTTCGCTTTGAACTTCATTCAGCGAACGCAATTCTTCTTCGGTCATTTCCCGAACGCACCCGTCCACATCGGCCACGAGGCCGGAAATCCACTTAATCTCAACCACGGCTCACCCCTCGGTCCCATTCCCGCTTCGCCGCCTCGTAGGCCCGGCGGGCGAGGCGCTTGCGCTTCCGCCAGTTGAGGCCGGCAGCCTTGTCCGACGCCGCATACTGCGCTTGCATCGCGTAGATCAGCCTCAGGGCCTTGGGATTGAAGTTCACCCGTCCAGTCGTTTCCAGGCGAACGCGCCCGGTCTCGCTGACTGTGTGGCTGACCACAATAGGACCGGCCTCGGAACCGAAATCCACTCCGACCGTCAGGAACGCTTCACCCACCGATCAACCCCCTCTTCTGCTGCGCGTTCCAGGCGACCTTATTGTCCCTGGGGAGATAGACGCTCAGGATCTTCTCGACCGACGAGATCGAGTGCCCGGTGATCGACGCGATCTCGGGGACGGTACAGCCGGCGCGGGCGAGTTGCACGACGCACGAGTGACGCAGGGCGCGGAAGACCAGATGGCGCCGGCCCTGCACGCGCTCGCGGATTTCCTCGAAGACGTGCGATAGGCGGTCGACGTCGCGGAACGGCCGGCCGGTGCCGCCGTCGTGGAACAGGTACATCGAGCCCTCGACCTCACAGGCCGCGAGAATGCCCCGCAGACGCCCGCTGACGGGGATCGTGAGCCAGGAGTTAGTCTTGGACTGCCAGAAGCGAAACACGCCCTCCTGGGCCATATATTCCGCACCCCGCCGGAACAGGATCAGGTCGGTGAGGCGCTGGCCGATTTCCCATTCGGTGAGGATGGCGGCGGCGACCCACGGCTGACCGCCCATGACGGCCGCCCACATGTGAGCGTCGACGTCCTCCTGCTCCCAGATCTCGACGCTCGACTTCGGCATCGAGACCTTGATCGCGTCCACCGGATTGTCGACCCGCCAGCCCTCCTTCACGGCCTCGGCCATGACCAGGCGCAGCACCTTGCGGACGTGGAACTTCTGGGTCGGCCGGGTGTCCCACAGCGCCAGGAACCGCTCGACGTCGTTGGCCGTCATCTGCGTCGGGTCGGGCTGCTTCCGCTGCGCATCGGCCCAGGCGAGAATGTCCTTGGCGATGTAGTCGTAGCCCTTCTTCGTCTTGGGCTTCGTTGCCTTGTAGCGCTGCGACGCCTGCCAGGACGCGACCAGCCGGCGCAGCGTGCGGCCCTCTGGCGCGGCCTTGCCGGTGCGGGCCTGCAGGTAGCGGGCGTACAGCTTGGCGGCGTCGGCCTGGATCCGCGCCACCTCGTCGGCGTCGCTCAGGTTCCCGCGCCGCGCGCCCTCAATCGGAAGCGGCGTGGTCGGCAACCAATCGGAGGGTCGGAGCCTGGGTGGGATCTCGAACAGGACGCGATAGGTCCCGTCGGCGCGGGGACCGCGCACCGTCACGAACTTGCCGAGATCGAGCTGCACGGATGGCATCGGCGTCGACCTCCCAGCCGCTACCTTCTTCGGGGCGCTCACCATGCTCCAACTCCAGGGCCTTGAGAACCGCGGCCCTGTCGAAGACGAGCCGGCGGCCGAATTGCGTGGCGCCGGGAAGCCAGGATGGGTCTGCCTTCCGGCGGCGGTGGATCGAGGAGACCGAGCACCGGGCCAGGCCGGCGACCTCATCGACGGTCATGCGTAGGGGGAGATCAGCCATCACCGCCCCCCTCCCCGGTAGAAGCCTGAAGGGCGCGGAGGGTGGCGATCACGTCGTCAAGTTCAGAGATCATCCGAGCGACGACAATTCGGCACGGCCCCACGGTGAACTCGCCTCCAACGGGCCATCCGCGCTCAGAGGCCGCAGCGCGCCAAGCCGCAGATGCGGATGTCATCATTGCGCCATAGCCAATGACGGCCCCCAACGCTCGGATAACCGGGCCGAACTTTGGATCTTCGAAGGGTTCTTGGTTCGACGGCGCGAGGTCAGTGCGAACCCCCTCCAACTTCTCAATCAGCCCGGCTAGATCAGTCATGGGTCGCCTCATCAACTAGACGGCGGAAATTGACACGATCCATGTCCAGGGCGGTGCAGCATTGCCCCTCGGACAAGACCGCGTCACGGTGCATCTGGATGATCCAGGCGAGCGCCCGGCGCCCGTGGTAGTTCTGGTGTCGCGCATAGGAGCCGGAGTGTCCGCGCTCGCCATACTTGGCCCGGCGCGTCTCCCACGATCTGCGGCGAACCTCTGATGCGTCACCCATCGTTCTTCTCCAGTAGAGGCTTGAGGGCGGATAGGGCGTGCTGATAGCCCTCGGCAAACGAGACGGCTTCGGCCAGCGTGACCCGGCGCCGCTTGGTCGCCTGCTCAACGGCGTGGACAAGCGGCTGGTCCGTCGTGAAGCTGGGCCGGTTCGGATCGCGCTCACGGAACGCGCGCATGACCTCTGCCCCCTCCAACCGCTCTATGACTTCCTTCAGGTCAGGCATTGTTCCCCTCCCTGGCGGCTTGAAGTGTGTTCAGCGCCGCCTCTGC
>ERZ650308.641-NODE-641-length-18908-cov-10.495200_pt1 | contig 18908 bp, 19 predicted proteins | sample MGYA00376244_ERZ650308 | MGnify/ENA primary metagenome ERZ650308 (study PRJEB26733, sample SAMN07839295) | wastewater metagenome | biome: small river; feature: stream; material: water | place: USA: North Carolina | collected 2016-04-26 ... | reverse complement strand
GAAGAAGTATGACCCAGTTGTACGTCAGCACGTTGAATTCCGCGAGGAGCGCTAAGAATGGCTAAGAAGAGCAAGATCGCTAAGAACGAGCAGCGCAAGGTTATCGTTGAGCGTTACGCAGAGAAGCGCCTAGCGCTTAAGAAGGCTCTAGTTGACCCACAGTCAACTGACGCACAGCGCGAAGAGGCACGTCTAGGCCTACAGAAGCTTCCACGCAACGCATCTCCAGTGCGCGTTCGCAACCGCGACGCAATCGACGGCCGCCCACGCGGTGTCCTTGCAAAGTTCGGTGTTTCACGTGTTCGCTTCCGCGACATGGCTCACCGTGGCGAGTTGCCAGGCATCACCAAGTCATCTTGGTAATCACCATTTAGTGCAAACTAAATAACAAGTTTTTTAGAAAATCTCCTCTCGGTTTCGACCGGGAGGAGATTTCTTTTTAAGCAAATGCCCCGATATGCCAGTAAATAAGCCAAAAATCGTTAGAAAACTTGTCGGCAACACGCCGAGCGAATAGAACTACAAGTTTTATTTCCCCTGTAGCGTGATTGACGACAGCAACACAATGTCAATAAACGTAACGAGTCCAGGAGGACACTATGTCGAACCTAAACAAGAGCGAGCTAGTAGCAGCAGTAGCAGCACACACCGGTGAGTCACAGGCAGCAGTCAACCGCGTTGTTGACGCACTGTTCGAGACCATCGCAAAGACCGTCGCTAAGGGCGGAAAGGTCACCATCCCAGGCTGGCTATCAGTTGAGAAGGGTCACCGCGCTGCTCGTCAGGGCCGCAACCCACAGACTGGTGCAACCATCCAGATCGCAGCAGCTAACACCGTTAAGGTTTCAGCTGGTTCAAAGCTAAAGGCTGCAGTTAAGTAATAACTGTTTCCTAAGAGTGCCCCGGCTTCGGCTGGGGCACTTTGCTTTAACCCTCGTCCTATTAGTCAGAGGCGATTGTCCCTGGTTGGTTTTAGTGTTTGACTTACTAGATGGGGGAAACGATGAAGATTTATAAGTGGCGACTGACAGCGCTGATTGCAGCGCTGGTGCTGATGGTGCCCGCTGCCCCGGCTCTTGCATCCGACTCGGTTCGCGTGCCAGGCCAGATTCCTGTTGAACAATGTCCGATTGGCTACCAGTACAACACCGGCATCGAGGTCAACACCTCTACACACGAAGAGTTCACGATCTGCAATGCCCCGCCAACTGAGGCCGAACTGATTGTGCGACAGCAGGATGCAGACTTCCGCGCGGCACAAGAGGCGGCCATGGCGGCAGCTACGCGCGAATCTCAAGCCTGGAATGAAGCGAACCCAGGAATGCAGAAGTGTGTTCAGTGGGGTCCAATCGTTCACGCGAATGGCGTTTCCACCGCCTCGGGTGGAGTTTGTGCCAACCCCGTAGGCGCAAACGATGCCATCACGCTTCCTTCTGCCCCTGCAGATCCGGTAGTGGGAACCGAACCGATCAACACGATCCAAAGTATCGATGCGACCGAAGGACCATTCTTTCGTGAGGTCGAAGGGCAAGTCGGGGTCGATGGTTGCCCTGCTGGATACCAAGGTGCCAACGGTCTTTCGGTTGACGTGTCTACCGGTCGAGTAACCACCAAATGTTGGACTAAGGCTGCCTGGCAAGCCTGGGTTCTCGGCGGAAGTGTTTGGGAACAGTTTCAGGCATCCGGCGGAACTTACGACGTTGGCGCTGAGATCGATCGACGAGACAAGCTCGCCAAGCTGAAGAGCCTAGCGAAAAGCGTTGCACAGGCAGCGGCCGACCTAACGCCGGGTGTTCGCCGTTGTTCGGCCTGGACAGGTTACGGTGAATCGGGCAGCGAGTGTGCTTACGCCTTTATTGCCCCGTCAGTTTCGACTAGAAGCGGTGATTCAACGGATGTGGTTGATGTTCAGCATTCGAGCCCAACGACTTCGGCAGATGCATCTGACTCAGTGAGTCAAATCTCGGTTGCGGCCGCCTCGGTTACGACCGCAGCAACCTACAAATTCGTCAACACCGTAAAACGCACCAAGGTTGTTACGCGATCGCTAACTCCTAAGGTCTGTTCCGTATCTGGGCTAAACGTCAAAGCTAAGACCAAGGGCACGTGCGTCATCAGCTACCAATCGACGAGTGCCAGTGGCAAGAAGACAGTTTCTAAGAAGACCATTGTCTTTGCGAAGTCGAGCTAGAGTCGAGGCATGACCGACAAGAAAAAGAGCCGCGTGCTGGTAACCGTTCAGTTTGCCTTGCTCGCTGCGATCTTCTTCCTGCCAAACGGCACGCCATCGGCGATGACCCCTGGATGGGTTCTGGGGCTCGGGTCTTTCATTGTGTGGCCGGGGTTGGGCATCGTGTTGATATCGATTTTCAAGCTGGGCCAATCGCTAACCGCAAGCCCGATTCCACGAGAGAACGCAGAGCTAAAGACTGACGGCCTCTACAAGTGGATTCGACACCCGATCTACACCGGCTTGATGTTGACCACCCTGGGCATTGCCCTTGAGGCTGGCTCGGTTTCAAAGCTGTTCTTCGTCGCCGCCCTAATGTTCTTGTTTGACTACAAAGCGAAATTTGAAGAGACGCTTTTGCTCAAACGTTTTCCGGAATACCGCTCATACATGTCAACTACCGGAAGGTTTGTGCCTAGGCTTAATAGGTGAGCAAACCATCCCCACTTTTTAGTCGCGTAAGCGTGGCCTTTGGCCTACTTTCGCTGGCAATGGGGGCAGCAGTTGTCGTCGGCATGCTGCTTGGTGGTGCGGCGACTCCGACCAAGCTTGCTGACGCCGGAGACTTCGTTCGTTGGGGGCTTCCGCTCGCCAAGGGAGTGACCTATCTAGGCATGGCCGTTGCCATCGGAACCCTTGCTTTTGCGGCTTACGCGCTGTCGGCAAAGACCTCTCAGCTCACCAAGGCAATGAACCTAGGGGCGCTCGGTGCAGGTATCTGGACAATCTTCGGAGCCATCTCTCTGCTCTTCACCTACCTTTCGGTTACCGGGTCTGCCTTTTCGACCTCGGATACCTTTGGCCAAAGCCTTTGGCTGTTCATCACAACCATCGAGCTGGGTCGCTACCTCGCCCTGAACCTTCTCGCCGGTGCGGTTCTCACCGTCTTAGCGCTTGGATTCCAAAACCTCACCTCGGCCCTCCTATTGGCGGCGCTGGGTCTGCTCGGCCTCGTTCCGCTGGCCCTCACCGGCCACGCTGCGGGTTCGGCGAATCACGCGATGGCGGTCAACTCGATCGGCCTTCACCTGGTCGCGGTGACGATTTGGGTCGGTGGCCTAGTCGCTTTGGTGGTCTCTCGTGATGCGGATGCCGAGCGCCAAGCAAACCTGGTCAAGCGTTTTTCAACCCTCGCGCTAATCGCCTTCATGATTGTGGCGGTCTCGGGCATCGCGATGTCGGTGATCAACCTCGGCAAGTTTGAAAACCTCTTCACGTCCTATGGTCTGCTGCTCGCTCTCAAGGTGGGTGCTTTGCTGCTGCTTGGAGCCATCGGAGGCCACTACCGCTACCGCCTAATTGGGCGCATGGCGACCATCCCAGCTAAGGCAAACGAGTTTTGGCTAATCGTGATGGCCGAACTTCTGGTCATGGGTGCCGCCATCGGTTTGGGCACAGCGCTAAGCCGCACGGCACCTCCGGCCGACCCGTTGGCCAACTTCGTGCCTACCCCGGCTTCGATCCTGACCGGCGAACCACTTCCTTCCGAGCTGCTGCCGAGCACCTGGTTCACGGCCTGGAAGATTGACCTTCTCTGGTTGGTGGTTTCACTAGGCGCAATCGCGCTCTATCTATTCGGCGTTTGGCGCTTGAAGCGCCGCGGCGACAAGTGGCCGGTCGTGCGAACCATCTCTTGGATCACCGGTTGGCTCTTCATGATCTACATCACCTGCGGTGCCCTCAACGTTTACGAGCAGTACCTGTTCTCGGTGCACATGATTTCTCACATGATGCTGACCATGGGTGTTCCGCTGTTCTTGGTGCCCGGCGCCCCGATTACCCTTTTGGTTCGCGCGGCCGAGAAGCGCAAGGATGGCTCGCACGGACTTCGCGAATGGGCTCTCTGGGCGGTGCACACCAAGTGGGCGCAGGTGGTTAGCCACCCGATCTTTGCCGCGGTTAACTTCGCCGCTTCGCTTGTTATCTTCTATTTCACCCCGATCTTCAGCTGGGCAACCCGCGAGCACGTTGGTCACGAATGGATGATCATTCACTTCGTCATCACCGGCTACCTGTTCATCCAGGCGCTGGTCGGAATCGACCCGGGGCCTCGCCAGTTGCCATACACAATCCGTTTGATGCTTCTGATTGGCACCTTGGCATTCCACGCGTTCTTCGGTTTGTCGCTGATGACCGGCAGCGGGCTGCTGTTGGCTGACTGGTATGGCGCGATGGGACGCACCTGGGGCGAATCACCGCTTGCCGACCAGCAAAATGGTGGAGCGATTGCGTGGGGCATCGGCGAACTGCCTGCGGCAGTGTTGACCCTGATCGTATGCGTGCAGTGGTTCAACTCTGGCACCCGCGAAGCCCGCCGCCTCGACCGCGCGAGCGATCGTTCAGGCAACAAAGACATCGAAGACTACAACGCCTACCTGGAGCGTTTGGCCAAGCTTGAGGACCGCCGCTAATGCAGATCGTGACGCTATCTAATGAACAGCAGGCGCTTTTCGACTACATCGAAGGTTCTGAAAACAACATCTTCGTCACCGGTCGTGCCGGCACCGGCAAATCAACGCTGCTCAGCTACCTGATCGAGAACACCAAGAAGAAGGTCGCCGTCTGTGCTCCTACTGGTGTGGCAGCGCTAAACGTTGGCGGCGTGACAATCCACTCGCTGTTCGGTTTTCCTTTCGGCATCCTTGGCACCGAAGATATCGGTCGTCATCTGAACCGCCGCACCCGCGAGGTGTTGGGCGCAATCGACATGCTCGTGATCGATGAGGTCTCGATGGTCAACGCCGACCTCATGGATACGATGTCGCGTGCGATGGGCATCGCCCGAGGTCGCCGTAAGCTGCCGTTTGGTGGCGCGCAGGTGGTCATGTTTGGTGACCCGTACCAACTGGCACCGGTGCCGGGCAACAACGAAGAGCGCGCCTACATGGCCGAGAACTACCAGAGCAACTGGTTCTTCGACGCGCACGTCTGGCGCGAAGACAGCCTAGAGCGCTACGAACTTAGCGAGATCTTCCGCCAGCACGACGAACACTTCAAAGAGATTCTGAACGCCATCCGTGACGGTTCTTGCACCCAAGAGATGCTCGACTACATCAACAAGTGCGGAAACCGATTCCCGCCTCACGACGACGTCATCCGCTTGGCAACCATCAACGAGAGCGTGAACTCGGTGAACCGTCACCGCATGTCGCGTCTCGAGACCAAGCCAAAGACTTTCAACGCAATCTTCAGCGCCGCGGATGAAAAGGCCTTCGGCCGCACCTTGCCTGCCGAGCCGGTTCTCGAACTGAAGGTCGGCGCTCAGGTGATGTTCATCAAGAACGACGACTCGAGCACCGTGAAGAACCCGAATGGCACCGGTGTGCTCAAGCGTTGGGTCAACGGAACCATCGGCACAGTGGTTGATCTACCAAGCTCCGGCGGCGTGGTCGTCGAGGTTGACGGCGAGACCTTTGATGTTGGTCGTTCGACCTGGGAGAAGGTTCGCTACGAGATCGACGAGCAATTCGATGAAGCGCTAGGTCGCGTCAAAGAGGTCCTGGTGGCAGTTCCGCTGGCCGAGTTCCAGCAGATTCCGCTTCGCTTGGCATGGGCGGTCACCGTGCACAAGTCACAGGGCCAGACCTACGACGAGGTCGTCATCGACATGGGCCGCGGAGCGTTCAGCCCGGGCCAGACTTATGTGGCTCTAAGCCGCGTTCGTTCACTCGAGGGTCTATATCTGACCCGCGCAATTCGCATGAGCGACATCATGGTTGACCAGGATGTGCTGCGCTTCATGTCAACGGTTACCCAAACCGCTGTTGCCAAGTTGTTCTAGAGACTGTGAGACTGGGAGCATGAAGAAACTCGGAACGTTTATCGTTCGCAGAAGCAAGCTCTCGCTGTGGGGTTTCATCGCCCTAATTTTGATTTCAACCGTTTGGGGCTTTCAGGCCTTCGGCGGCCTAAAGGCCGGCGGTTATGACGACCCGGGCAGTGACTCTGCACGCGTTGTCGATATTCTTCGCGAAGACTTCAAGCAGGCTCAGCCCGAGATCATCATCCTTGCCGACTTCGCCGACGGGGCCGATCAGCCAGCCAGTGCAACCACCGGCCAGCACCTGGTTGACGAACTTAAGCAGATCGACGGCGTTGAGAAGGTCACCAGTTACTACTCGCTCGGCAGCCCGGTTTCGCTGCGCAGCGATGACGGCAAGGCGGTCTACTTCTTCGTCGACGTAAACGATTCGGTGAACCAGGCTTCGGTGGCCGGCAAGATTGCCGATCAATACACCGGCAAGTATGAAGGCGCGAAGCTTTACGTCGCCGGTTATGCGGCCATGGCGCACTCGATCAACGGAGCGATTTCTAAGGACCTGGCCGCTGCCGAATCGATTGCTATTCCGCTAACCATGCTGCTGTTGGTCTTCGTCTTCGGCGGTCTAGTTGCCGCCGGTTTGCCGATGCTGGTTGGCGGCCTCGCCATCCTTGGTTCGTTCTTCTTCGTTTGGTTGGCGACCCAGTTCACAGACACCTCGGTCTTCTCGGTCAACCTGATCACTGGCCTCGGCCTTGGCCTGGGCATCGACTATGCGCTGCTAATGGTCAACCGATTCCGTGAAGAGCGCAAGCGCGGCACGGATGTGCCCGAAGCGGTTCAGATCACCCTGGCAACCGCGGGACGAACTGTTCTGTTCTCGGGCCTAACGGTTGCCATCGTGCTTGGCGCGATGTTCTTCTTCCCTCAGTATTTCTTGAAGTCGTTTGCCATCGGTGGCGTGGTCGTGGTTCTGCTGGCCGTTGCCGGTGCGCTGATCGCCTTGCCGGCGATGCTCAACATTCTTGGTGACCGAGTCAACAAGCTCAAGGTGGTTCGCGGCTCGGCAACCCCTAAGGAATCTGGCGCTTGGGGCACGATTGCCCGCTTTGTTATGCGTCGCCCACTTCCGATTCTGCTGGTGACCCTGATCGGTCTCGGCGGTTTGATGAGCCTTTCAAACGGCGTGGTCTTCGGCCAGGTTGACGACCGCGTTCTGCCGGTCACCGACCGTGCCGTGATTGCGAGCAACGTGATTCGCGACCGCTTCAGTGCGCGCGAGGGTTCACCGGTTGACATCATCATCAAGGATGCGACCGCCGACGAAATCACCGCGTACACAATCGCCCTTTCTAAAGAGCCACACATCGTGCGCGTGCAGAGCACCGCAGGTATTGCTCAAAAGGGCAACCTGGATGATGGTTATGCGCCGGCATTCGCCGACTATGCCACTGGTTCGTTGCAGCACGTGGTTGCGATTCACGACATCGACTCGCGTTCAACAGCTGGTCTGGATCTCACTCGCGAACTGCGCAAGCTAACCATTGGTGAAAAAGAAATTTTGGTCGGCGGCTCCGCCGCGATTTACACCGACTCGCAGCTCGGCATCGAAAAGAACCTACCGGCAGCTGTGGGTTGGATCATTGCCTGGACTTTGGTTCTGCTGTTCTTGTTCACCGGCTCAATCCTCTTGCCGCTCAAGGCGGTCTTCTTGAACGTTGTCTCGCTCGGTGCAACCCTCGGATTCTTGAACTGGGTATTCATCGGCGGCCACCTCAAGTGGTTGATCGGCGACTTCTTTGTCACCGGAACCATCGACACCTCATCATCTGTGCTGATTGCGATCGTGGCCTTCGGCCTTTCGATGGACTACGAGCTGTTCCTCCTCAGCCGCATCAAAGAGCAGCACGAGGCTGGCCTCGGCACAACCGAGTCGGTTGCGGTTGGCTTGCAGCGTTCGGGTCGAATCATCACCGCCGCTGCCCTGGTGTTGGCATTCAGTTTCGTTGCGTTCATCAGCTCGGGCGTGACCATAATGAAGATGCTTGGTCTGGGAATTGCCTTTGCGATCTTGCTCGATGCAACCATCGTGCGAGCACTGCTGGTTCCGGCATTGATGCGCCTACTTGGTGACGCCAACTGGTGGGCACCAAAGTGGATGAAGCGCATCTACAAGCGCATCGGCCTAGACCACTAAAAATATTTCGAGCGCCTACGGCGCTAGAGTGCCCAGCCGAATCGGTTGGCAATCAAGCCGGCAGCGGCTCGTTGTTCTTCGGTAAGTTTGGCGGCGCCCATTTCTAGCGCGAACTTCAGATACGCCTCGCCGGCCTGCTCGACGGGTAAGTGCGAAAGCTGCTCGAGACGTGCGCCAATCTCCGGATACTGCTGCTCGAAACGGCGGTAGCGATTGAAGCTGTCTTCTTTGTTTTCGGTTCCGGCCAATGGCGACTGCCAGTGGCGCACGAAACCAAGCACATGGTTCAGGCAGTAACTGCGAACGAACTGGCCGGCGATCAGAACTTCACCGCGTCGGGCACGGCCAACCCCAATCAATAGCAGCGATAAAAAGAGCTGCCACTCCCGATCAAACAGGTATGGCTTCTGGGCGGGGCGGGCCGCGATCACGGCCATGCGTTCGGTGATATTGGTTCGGTCGAGCGTTACAGCGTAGCTATTGACGCCAGCCAACTCGAGTTCTGAATCTTCGAATACCGCGAATTCGAGCACGCGCGAATCGGCATAGACCACCTTGAGGCCGTGGTCGGTTTCACGAGGAGCTAAGACAACCCGGTCGCGGTCTGGCAACCAGCTCAAATCCTGGCGCATCGATTCGGCAAAACCTTCTTTGGTGATCACAAAGAAGTCGTGGTCACTCCACTCGTCGACTCGAGAGTGTTCTGCGGTCGAGCCGACCAACACTAGGCCGATCACGTTTTCGCGTGCGGCTAGCGAGTCGCGAAGTCGGTCTGAATAGTCGATGAATCGTTCGAGCACGCTGAGTGAAGTCATGGCGCTAATCTAACCGATAACCTAGAAGCATGCTTATGTCAGACCGCGATATCCGTGCATCAATCGAAGCCGGCCAGATTGGCCTTGACCCACTAGACATGTCGCTGTTGCAGCCATCGTCTTTCGACGTGCGCATCGACCGCTTCTTTCGCCTATTCGATAACCACAAGTATGCGTTCATCGACCCGGCCGAGCAGCAGGACGACCTAACTCGTTTCGTTGAGGTGGCCCCGGATGAGCCTTTCATCCTGCACCCTGGCGAGTTCGTGCTCGGTTCGACCTATGAGTTCGTCAAGCTGCCTGACAACGTAGCCGCTCGCCTCGAGGGCAAGAGCTCACTTGGCCGCCTAGGTCTGGTCACCCACTCAACCGCTGGTTTCGTTGACCCGGGCTTCAACGGTCACGTGACCCTCGAGCTTTCAAACATGGCAACCCTGCCGATCAAGCTCTGGCCGGGCATGAAGATCGGCCAACTTTGCTTCTTCCAGCTGAGCTCGCCATCCGAGACCCCTTACGGTTCAGAGAAGTACCTGAACCGCTACCAGGGTCAGCGCGGCCCAACCGCGTCACGCTCATACATGAACTTCTACCGCACCGACGTCGGCAACGAGCCGCTCGAACAGTAGCAATTTTCAAAATTTTCGCGTTCCGCTAACTCGGAATTTGATTTCTACGTTCTGTAGAAATAGACTCTGGATGTCCGGTATCGTCAATTTGGGAGAATTAATGCGTCATTCAGCTTTAGCTGCACTGGTTCTAGCGCCAGTTTTCATGTTTTCATCGGTTGCTCCAGCAAACGCCGCCACCCCTGCAGAGGTGAGTGTCTCCGGCGCATGGGTCAAGGCTTCGGAATATTCAGACCACGTTGGTGGCATGACTGGCGTTTTCGCCAAGATCACCAACAAGACCAAAAAGACCATTACCCTAATCGGCGGAAGTTCGAGCTTCGCTCCTACGGTTGATGTTCACCAAGTAGTTAACGGCGTCATGAGTCACAAGCCAGGCGGCATTCAGATCAAGCCGGGTAAGACTGTCATTCTTGAGCCAGGCGGCCTCCACGTGATGCTCATGGGGCTCACCAAGACCATCCTGCCTGGAACCAAGGTCGACATTAAGTTGGCATTCAAGGGCGCTAAGGCGGTTGCCCTAAAGCTAACCGCGAAGTCGGTTCCGGCCGGGGCAGAGACTTACTCGCCTACCCCAATGCCAACCCCAAGCAAGTAAATTTAAAGCATGGTCTCACGTCGCCAACTACTGCTTGGAGCAGCCGGTCTTGCCGGCGGCTCGGCTCTAGTTGGCGGCGGGGGTGCCATAGCAGCCGAAGCCTACAAGCGCGGCTTTGCCGAAGCAGAGGCGGCGGGGCAAATTCGCGTCGCCAAGGCGGCCCTTCCGTGGTCTGGAAAGCACCAGGCCGGGATCGAATCACCTTCGCAAGCCCACACAAAATTTGTGGCACTTGACCTAAAAGCAGAGATTACTAGCGATGACATGCTGCGCTGGATGCTTTTGCTCACAGAAGATATAGCCGCACTAGCCGTTGGTGAGCCAATACTCGCCGACCCGTCACCAGAACTGATTGTGGGGGCTGCAAACCTCTCGGTAACGGTAGGTTTTGGGCCAAGTCTGTTCAAAAAGTTGTCGCTCGAAGAGAAGATGCCGACCGGTTTTGCCGAAATCCCGTCTTTCAAAATAGACAAGCTACGCCCAGAGTTCACCGGCGGCGATGTGCTCCTGCACGTTAGCGCCGATGACCTGCAAATTCTTGCACATGCAACCCGAGCCCTTCTGAGAGATAGCGAATCATTCGCAGATGTTCGGTGGATTCAGGCGGGTTTCACAAACGCCATCGGCACCACGCGACCGGGCACGACCCAGCGAAATTTGATGGGGCAGGTCGATGGCACCGACAACCCCGAATTCGGTTCAACCAATTTTGCAAACCAGGTTTGGATCGAAGAGGGGCCTGCTTGGGCTGTTGGCGGAACGCAGTTAGCTCTGCGTCGAATAAAAATGCACCTCGAAACCTGGGATAGTCTGGGGCGCCCCCAAAAAGAACAGACCATCGGTCGATACCTGCATAACGGTGCCCCGCTTGGTGGCAAATCCGAGAAAGACCCGATTGATCTAGAGGCGACGAACGAATTCGGGCTAAAAGTAATACCCGAATTTGCACATATTCGTCGTGCTTCCGCAAAGAACATGGATGAATTGTTTTTTCGCCGACCATTCAACTATCAGGATGTGGCCACAGAGGCAAGCTCCAAACCTGGTGAACTAGAGTCCGGCCTTCTTTGGACTGCCTACGCCAAGAACCTGAGCCAGCAGTACGTACCAGTGCAGACCCGATTGGCAGAGTTCGACCTACTTAACACCTGGACCACTCCAGTCGGTTCGGCGGTATTTGCGATTGCAAGAGGCGTAAAGCCGGGTGAAATTTTGGCAGAAGAGTTGTTCGCCTAGGACAATAGAAACCGTCGACGAGTTGAGGTCAAGCGCCCTTGGTCTACATGCCTGAGAGCATAAAGATCGGCGTCAATCTCAACCAGACGATCTACTTCGAGCACGAGTGCCCTGCTCACCGTGAGCCAAGGCGAAAGCAATCGCACGAGGCTAGCCAACTGCTTGAGCGCGTTGTGACGGCCACGGATGTGCCCTACCTCGTGCCAAAGCACCGCCTGCAGTTCGAGCTCGTCGAGCGCCTCGGCGGCAACTCTAGAAATCAAGATTCGCCCGCGCGCGGTTGCCGCCAGAAAAATTGGCACCTCGATTGTGCTGACTTCGTGGCCCTCGAAAGTCATCCAAGGTTTTGCGGCGGCATCGATGAGGGGTTTACTTTCCCGAGCCACGATGATCAGAGGTTCTAGTCGCTGATTGATTAGGGCGAGGGCGACTCCCGAGATTGCCAGGATGAGCCAAGGCGCGAAACTAACCGCAAGCGTAGATTGCCAGTCGGTAGAACCAAATGGCGTTTCGAGCAACTTGGCGTAGGTGCTGAAAATCGATGAGAAGGCAACCGCCAATGCGATTGCAGCTGCCAGGCCGCTGGATAGCAGGCTTCCGAACCAGAGGGTGAGCCCAAGCTTTGGGCGAGCATCAAATCGGCCGACTAGAACAATCGGCGCTAAGGTCGTGACCAGAATTACCCACTCGATTGCGATTGGGATCAGGAGCGGGGACACCCTTTTAGATTAGCGGTCGAGGCTCTTGCGAAGCGCTGCAAGGTCCGCTTCGCTTAGACCCGAAGCAAAGTGGCTAAAGGCCAGTGCCGGGTTCGTAGCCCCCGAAACCAACTTGAGCATCAGGTCGGCGGTGTGCTGTTCGCGAGATTGCGCTGCGCTGAAGAGCAAGGAGCGTCCCTGGCCGGCTTCACGAGTCACCAGACCTTTGTCTGCCAAACGAGAAAGGACGGTCAAGACTGTGGTCACTGCAAGCTCGCCATCAGGGCTGATACGCTCGAGAAGTTGCTGTGATGAAACGGCGCTCGCCGAATCCCAAAGGGCATCAAGGATGAGCTGTTCGAGCTCCCCTTGTTGGCGTCCGCGCTTAGTCATAGAATCATTCTACAGAATGTCGAACTCGCTCGAAAGGCTGAGATGAAGAAGATTGCCAAGGTTTTTGCCGTAATCGCCCTAGCTGTTGCCACCGCGCTTCCTAGCCAGGCCGCATTCGCTCACGCCGAGCTAGAGACTTCTAACCCTGAGGCAAACTCTGTCGTCGGTGCCGCTCCACAAGTGGTTTCGTTGACCTTCGGCGAGAAGTTGATGGTTATCGAAGGAGAACCAGCCGCGAACCAGATTCAGGTAACCGATGGCGCAGGCACTCGAGTAGATAACGGCGACTACCAGGTCACCGGCGAGGTATTGACCGTATCGCTCAAGCCTGACCAGGCCGACGGCACCTATAAGGTCACCTACCGCGTGGTTTCTGAAGACGGCCACCCGATCGAAGGTGTCTATGAGTTTGAGGTCAACGGCATGGCTCGCTCTGGCGAGGCAACCCCGATGGCCATCGACGATCAGAGCCCAATGCCGGTCTTGTATGACGCACCTGCAGCCGAGGCCCCGAACGGCGCTGCAATCGGTGCCGGTGTTGCTGTCGGTGCAGTCCTAGTCGGAGGCGGAATGTTCTTCTTGTTCCGCAGAATCCGCGGCGCGAAGAAGTAACTAAAAGCTAAATTTCGCTGAAAATTAGCGCGGCTATCGCCGCGAAGGCAATCGCGCACACCACATCCATGATGCGGTTGAAGCGTGCCGACTTCATGGTTTCGCTCAGCTTGACCGCGGCATAAACAATCACGGTCTGCCAGATGAGTGCCATGCCGATGAAGATCGATGAAAGCACCGCCAGCTGAACCGGAACATTGGTTGCTTTGCCGATGAACAGCGGGAAGAAAGCTAAATAGAACAGCAGCGGCTTCGGGTTGGTGATGTTGCTGATCAGGCCCTGCATGAACGGCGAACCCTTTTTAACGCGAGCGCCTTCGGCGCTAAGGGCATTCGGCTCACCGTTTGTCGTGGTTGGTGCAGGTGATGCGGGCGGCCGAATCGCGGCGCGAGCTGCCATAAACGCCAGGTAGGCCATGTAGATGCCGCCGAGCACTTTGAGCACCAGGATAGCTGCGTCGATCTTTGAGACCACCAGGCCGACGCCAGAAATCATCAGCAGAGCTTGAGTGGTGTTGCCCAGGTTGATTCCCCATAGGGCGGCCATGCCATCCTTGACGCCGCGAGAGTGCGAGATGCGCAGCAGCACGAATGAGTCGGCGCCGGGCGACAGGATGATGATTGCCGAAGCCAGGCTAAACGGCAGCAACTGGCTGAAATCGAGCATGGTCTAAGTCTAGATAATCGGCTGGTTGCCGACCGATCGCTACTTGCTGTCGAGCACGCGAGGGTTTGGGTTCACGCGAAGCAACAGCACCAGGCCGACAATCAGAATCACCATCAGGCCGAGAACACCGTAGATCGTTGCATTTTGTGCACCGGTCACTGCCTGACCGATGGTGATCGAGATGGCCCAGAAGGTGCCTGACAAGAACGAGACCGCGCGGCCGGTGGTTTGGTAGAGACCGAAGACCTCTCCCTCACGACCGTGCGGGGTGAAGCGTGAGACGAAGGTTCGACTCGAAGCCTGGGCGGGACCCACGAATAGGCAGAGCAGTAGGCCTCCGATCCAGTAGGTAATGACACCGGCGCTCGCAAAGATGAAGACTCCCGAACCGGCAACGATGAGACCGATTAGCGAACCGGCGATTACCTTGCGGCTGCCGAGGGCGTCATCCAAGCGACCGCCGACTGCAGCGCCGATGCCCGCCACGATGTTGGCCGCGATGCCGAACAGGATGATCTGAGTTTGGCTGAAACCGAAGGCCAGAGAGCCGAGAACGGCGCCGAAGGTGAAGACACCGGCTAGACCGTCACGGTAGATGGCCGATGAAATCAAGAACTTGAAGGTGTCTGGTGCCTGAGTGCGCAGGCTCTTGAGCTGACCCCAAAGCGACTTGTATGACTGAAGGATGCTCTCGCGGGCCTTTCCTTCCTTCTTTTCAATCTCAGGAACGCGAAGCATCAGCGGAATCGAGAAGACCGCTGTCCAGATTGCGGCAAACAAGAAGACGATGCGAACCGACATGCTGTTCTGGCTTGGCTCGCCAAATACGGTGTCGGGCAGGATGAAGCCGAACAACGAGATGCAGAGCAGGATGATGCCGCCGGCATAACCGAGGCCCCAGGCGTAACCAGAGACGCGGCCGATGTTCTTTTCGGTGGTTACCGACTTGAGCATGGCGTAGTAGTTGATGAACGCCGACTCTTGCACGACCGAGCCAACGCCATAGAGCACGAGGCCGAAGACAAAGTATTCGGGCTTAGGTTCGATGAAGAAGCTGGCGGCCATGATGGCGACCAGGATGTAGGTGTTGACGATTAGCCAGAACTTGCGTCGGCCGTTCTCATCCGAGCGGCGACCGAGCACCGGGGCAATCAGGGCGAGCAGCACACCAGCCAGACCAGTTGCCACACCCAGCTGGGCATCGGCATTGGTGCCGGCGGCGGCAACCGCACCGGCTAGGTAGACCGGAAAGATGAAGGTCTGCATGATCGTAGGAAAAGGCTGTTCCGCCCAGTCCCAGAGTGCCCATGCAAAAGTGCCACGTTTCTTAGTGCTTGCGCCATTGGAAGTCATGGCTTCAGGCTAGCGGTTGGGGTGGTCGGCGGCGCGCATCCGGGGTGAATAAAAGGCGAAAGTTGTGAGTTTCCTGAAAGTTGAGTCATGTCGACTCAACTTGCTTGACAAGATTTCACTCGGGTGCGAAACTTGAGTCAACATCGCTCAAGTCCGAGCGAGAGGGTAATAAACAGGCGGGCTCAAAAGGCCCAAGAGGAGAAACATCACAATGGCACGTGCAGTAGGCATCGACCTCGGAACCACCAACAGCGCAGTTTCTGTACTAGAAGGTGGCGAGCCAACCGTCATCGCTAACGCAGAGGGCTTCCGCACCACCCCATCCATCGTGGCTTTCACCAAGGATGGCGAAATTCTCGTAGGCGAGACCGCAAAGCGCCAGGCAGTCACCAACGTTGACCGCACCATCGCATCGGTAAAGCGCCACATGGGAACCGACTGGACTTTCGCAGTCGATGACAAGAAGTTCACCCCACAGGAGATCTCGGCTCGCATCCTTGCGAAGCTAAAGCGTGACGCAGAGACCTACCTAGGCGAAGCTGTCACCGACGCAGTTATTACCGTTCCTGCATACTTCAACGACGCAGAGCGTCAGGCAACCAAGGATGCCGGTGAGATCGCGGGCCTAAACGTGCTTCGCATCATCAACGAGCCAACCGCTGCCGCACTTGCTTACGGCCTAGACAAGGGTAAGGAAGACGAGCTAATCCTCGTATTCGACCTTGGTGGTGGAACCTTCGACGTTTCACTTCTAGAAGTTGGCAAGGATGAGGGCTTCTCAACCATCCAGGTTCGCGCAACCTCTGGTGACAACCGTCTCGGTGGAGACGACTGGGACCAGCGTGTAGTTGACCACCTAGTCAAGAAGTTCAAGGAGACCTCGGGCGTTGACGTCTCGAAGGACAAGATTGCACTTCAGCGTCTAAAGGAAGCAGCCGAGCAGGCAAAGAAGGAACTTTCGCAGTCGATGACCGCGAACATCCAGTTGCCATACCTATCTCTAACCGAGAACGGCCCTGCAAACCTAGACGAGACCCTAACCCGCGCCCAGTTCGAGCAGCTAACCGCTGACCTACTTGAGCGCACCAAGAAGCCATTCAACGATGTCATCAAGGAAGCCGGCGTAAAGGTTGCCGACATTGCCCACGTGGTTCTTGTTGGTGGTTCAACCCGTATGCCTGCAGTGTCTGAGCTCGTCAAGAGCTTGACCGGTGGCCGCGAGCCAAACAAGGGTGTAAACCCGGATGAGGTCGTAGCCGTAGGTGCATCGCTACAGGCTGGTGTTCTAAAGGGCGAGCGCAAGGACGTTCTACTAATCGACGTGACTCCACTTTCTCTCGGTATCGAGACCAAGGGTGGCATCATGACCAAGCTGATCGAGCGCAACACCGCTATCCCAACCAAGCGTTCAGAGACCTTCACCACTGCTGACGACAACCAGCCTTCGGTTTCGATCCAGGTTTACCAGGGTGAGCGTGAGTTCGTTCGCGACAACAAGTCACTCGGCAACTTCGACCTAGCCGGCATCGCACCAGCACCACGCGGTGTTCCACAGATCGAGGTCACCTTCGACATCGACGCCAACGGTATCGTCCACGTGTCTGCTAAAGACAAGGGCACCGGCAAGGAGGCTTCGGTCACCATCACCGGCGGTGGTTCGCTACCAAAGGAAGACATCGAGCGCATGGTTCGTGAGGCAGAAGAACACGCTGCCGAAGACAAGAAGCGTCGCGAGGAGCAAGAAGACCGCAACCTCGGTGAGCAGCTTGTTTACTCGACCGAAAAGCTGATCAAAGACAACGACGAGAAGCTGCCAGAAGACGTGAAGTCTGAGGTTCAGGCCGACGTGGACGCACTGAAGAGCGCGCTCGCCGGAGACGACATCGACGCCGTGAAGGCAGCGATCGAGAAGCTGAACACCTCTTCGCAGAAGATGGGCGAGGCTATCTACGCGACCCCGTCTGAAGAGGCACCTGCCGACTCGACCGATGGCGAAGACGTCGTTGACGCCGAAGTCGTCGAAGACGAGGACGACAAGAAGTAATGTCTGAAGACAACATCCAAGACGAGTCTGGTCAGGGCGAAAGCCCTGACCAGCTCGATCAGGAACTCGCCGACCTGGTCGAAGAGACCGGTCCGATCAGCAAAGAGGCCGAGCTTCTAGCCGACCTCCAGCGTTTGCAGGCAGAGTTTGTGAACTACAAGAATCGCGTTGAGCGCGACCGTGACGTTGCTCGCAACCTCGCGATCGCCGAAGTATTTCGAGCACTGCTCCCGGCGCTCGATGACTTGGCTCGCGCCGAGTCGCACGGCGACCTTGAAGGTTCACCGTTTGCCGCAGTTGCTACCAAGCTTCGCGCCTCTGGCGAAAAGTTTGGTCTCAAGGCGTTTGGTGCCGAGGGTGACAAGTTTGACCCAGAGCTGCACAACGCGCTTGTACAGAATCCAACCGAGGGAGTAACGGAAACCGTTATTGCCGCAGTCATCGAGTCTGGCTACATGGTGGGCGACCGCCTACTGCGCCCGGCCATGGTCGCGGTCAACATTCCGCTTGAGGGGTAGTCATGGCTAGTCAGGACTGGTTCGAAAAAGACTTCTACAAGGTCATGGGTGTGTCGAAAGACGTGTCTGAGGCCGAGCTAAAGAAGAAGTATCGCAAGCTAGCTCGCGAATTTCACCCAGACCTTCACCCAGGTGACGCCAAGGCCGAGGCCCGCTTCAAAGAAATCAATGAGGCGTTCGACGTTCTCAGCGACAAGTCGAAGCGTGCCGAATACGATCAGGTTCGGGCCATGGGCAGTGGCCCACGCTTCACCGGTGGAGCCGGTGGCGGTGGGTTCAATGGAGCACAGGGTGCCGGTTTTGAAGACGTCTTCGCCAACCTGTTTGGCGGTGGTGGTTTTGGCGGCTTCGGTGGTCCGCAGCGCGGAGCCGACCTGAGCACCAAGACGACCCTGGCGTTCATCGACTCGATTCACGGCACCAGCATCAAGCTCAACCTGAACGGCAAAGACCTAACCGTCAACATTCCGGCGGGCGTTAGCGACGGCCAAAAGATCAAGCTGCGCGGCAAGGGTCAGGCGTCACCTAACGGTGGGCCGGCTGGCGACCTAATCATCGACGTCCACGTAAAACCGCACCCGGTTTTCTCGCGCGACGGCAACAACATTCGCGTCACGGTTCCGGTTACGTTTCACGAGGCCGTGCTTGGCGCAACGATTCAGGTGCCTACCCTCGGAGGCGACCCGGTAAAGCTCAAGGTTGCGCCGGGCACGCCTAACGGCCGAGTTCTTCGAGTCAAGGGCAGGGGCGTCCAAGGCGCTAAGGGTGCTGGCGATCTGCTGGCAACGGTCGAGATTGCGGTTCCGGCTCATGTTTCAGACAAAGCCAAGAAGGCTCTCGAAGAGTTCGACGCCTTGCTTCCGCAGCAAGACCCGCGAGAAGATTTACTCAACAAAGCCGGATTGCTTTAGAGGTAAGTGATGGACGAGTTCGACGTAGATACCCCGATGTTTGCCATCGCGGTTGCCGCCGAACTCGCCTTCATGCACCCGCAAACCCTGCGACAGTACGACCGCATGGGGCTTGTGATTCCCACCCGCACCGGCGGCCAGTCACGCCGCTACACCATGCGCAATGTGGCCCAGCTTCGCGAAATCGCTCGTCTGAGCAACGAGGGCGTGAGCCTCGAGGGCATTCGCCGCATTCTCGAGCTCGAAAACC
>ERZ650308.640-NODE-640-length-18917-cov-10.352508_pt1 | contig 18917 bp, 15 predicted proteins | sample MGYA00376244_ERZ650308 | MGnify/ENA primary metagenome ERZ650308 (study PRJEB26733, sample SAMN07839295) | wastewater metagenome | biome: small river; feature: stream; material: water | place: USA: North Carolina | collected 2016-04-26 ... | reverse complement strand
CTCGCAAAATCGTTGTCACCGGAGTAGGCGCTACCACGCCTCTCGGTGGCGACGTGCAATCAACCTGGCGTGCACTTCTCGCTGGTGAATCTGGCATCTCGACTATCGATGCAGAGTGGGTGGCTCAATACGAGCTTCCAGTTACATTCGCCGGTCAGGCCAAAGTTCCTGCCTCAGAAGTTCTCAGCCCACAAGAGGCCAAGCGCCTCGACCCTTCGAGCCAATTTGCGCTAATTGCTGCGCGTGAGGCTTGGGCTGATGCAGGTTCGCCTGAGGTTCAGCCAGAGCGCCTAGCTGTCGAGTATGCAACCGGAATCGGTGGCGTATGGACCCTGCTGGACGCGTTTGAAACTTTGAAAGAGCGTGGCCCTCGTCGCGTCTTGCCGATGACCATTCCGATGCTGATGCCTAACGGCCCTGCTGCAGCAATCGGCATGGACATTGCCGCTCGCGGTGGCGTTCGCACCGCCGTGTCTGCCTGTGCTTCGAGCACCGAGGCAATCGCTAACGCCATCACCCGACTACAGAGCGGCGAGATTGATGTCGTTGTAGCCGGTGGTTGCGAGTCTGGAATTCATCCACTTCCTATCGCTGCATTTGCTGCAATGCACGCACTCTCACGAAACAACGAGAACCCTGCTGGCGCATCACGCCCTTATGACACTGCCCGAGATGGCTTTGTTATGGGCGAAGGTGCTGGTGCCATGGTCCTCGAAACCGAAGAGCACGCACTAGCCCGCGGCGCGAAGATTTATGCAGAGCTGGTTGGTGGTTCAGTAACCTCCGACGCTCACCACATCACCGCACCAGACCCAGAGGGCACTGGAGCAGCTCGAGCCGTTCTAGCGGCCTTGAAGCAGGCTGACGCAAAGGTTGAAGACGTCGTGCACATCAACGCACACGCAACCAGCACCCCGGTGGGCGACATTGCCGAGTACACCGCGCTTCGTCGCGTGTTCGGTGACCACCTAGACAACATCGCGGTTTCGGCCACTAAGTCTTCGACTGGTCACCTCCTAGGTGGCGCAGGTGCTATCGAGGCGATCTTCACTGTCTTGGCTTTGCACGAGCGCACTGCACCGCCGACCATCAACCTAGAGAATCAAGATCCAGCGATTCCTCTAGACGTGGTTACCTCGCCACGCAAGTTGCCAGAAGGTCCAATTTTGGCCATCAGCAACTCGTTCGGTTTCGGTGGCCACAACGCCGTAGTCGCCTTCCGCAGCTACAACTAACATCTTGAGCAAGCTGTACTTTCGCCATGGTGCGATGAACTCTGGTAAAAGTACAGCTTTGCTGCAGGCTGCTCACAATTATGAAGAGCGCCACCAGGTTGTCTTGCTGGCTAAGCCAGCGATTGACACCAAGGGTGCAAAAGCCATCACCAGTCGTCTTGGCGTTGACCGTGAAGTCGACTTCCTCATCACACCAGAGCTAAATCTGAGGACTACTTTTCGTCAACTTTGTGAGGCCAAGACAGCTGAAACTGGAAAACCGGTCGCCTGTCTACTAATCGACGAAGCACAGTTCCTAACCCGTGCACAGGCTGATCAAGCGCTCGAAATTGCTGTCCTCGATGGCATCCCAGTTTTGGCTTATGGCATCAGAACCGACTTCCTGACCAACGGTTTCCCTGGAAGCTTGAGACTGCTCGAGATCGCGCACTCGTTGGAAGAACTGAAGACCATTTGCCGTTGCGGTCGCAAGGCTATGTTCAACGCTCGACTCATCAATGGGAAATTCGTCTTTGACGGCGAGCAAGTGGCCATTGATGGGGCCGAGGTTACCTATGAGTCGCTCTGCCCGTCCTGCTATTTCGAAGAAAAAGAAATTCACTAGGGCTATGCGGATAAGGTATTCGAACGCCCTCCTCTGGCGAGGCACGGATGCCGAACCCGAGCTCACGAGTTTCGACGTAGTCGACGGACTCATGGCCCCTGCTGCAGTCGACGTACCAGACTCGATCGTTGATCTTAAGTCAGCATTCGTCATGCCTGCATTTCGAGATGGACACTGTCACCCATTATTCGCGGGACGCGAGCATGTCGGGCCGGATGTTACTGATGCCAAGACGCTCGCGGCGGTACAAGAAATCGTTGAGCTTTACAGCGATGCACATCCCGAAGTCCAATGGATTGACGGTGCCGCTTATGACAGAAGCATCGAGGCTCGCTTTCACAGAAGTGAGCTCGACGCTGTCGTAGCGGACCGCCCGGTAGTTCTCCACGGAGCGGATCATCACACGCTTTGGGTCAACACCAAAGCGCTGGAATTAGCGGGCCTCCTCGACACAATACCCGCCGTTTCAGTGGGGTCGGTTGACGTAGACGAAGATGGATCACCCACTGGTATTTTGCGGGAGTGGGAAGCCATGCAATTGGTCATGTCAAACATCCCGGCTCTTTCAATGGAACAAGAGCTCGATGCTCTTGATTGGGCGCAGGACAAACTTTTGTCGGCCGGTGTGGTGGAAGTGCAAGATGCCTGGATTGACCGCGGCATGAGTGAGATTTACCTAGCGGCAGCGCGTCAGGACCGCCTCAGGGTTGCCACCAACCTTGCATTTCGAGCGGATCCAATAACCTGGCGTGATGATTTCGACTACTTCGACAGTTGTCGACAAGAGGTATCCGACCTAGCACACAGTAATTTGAATGCAACAGCGATGAAGTTCTTTATGGACGGCGTTCTAGGCAGCAGCACGGCCAGTGTGGTTGAGCCCTATGTCGCGGGGTCTGGAACCTCGAAGCATGGCGAACTCGTTTGGGATGCGCAAGAGCTCTTTCATGCCGCTAGCGAGGCTACAAAGCGGGGCTACCAATTGCACCTTCATGCAATTGGCGATCTAGCTGTAAGAAACGCATTGGATTTGATTCAAGAGGTTGAGCCAAGTATTCAAGCGGTAATAGCCCACACCGAGCTCGTTTCTGACTTGGATACTCCACGATTTGTCGAACTTGATGTAACGGCAAATTTCGAACCACTGTGGGCACGCGAGGATGGCCAACTCCTTACCTGCGTTCCCCAACTTGGCCGCGAACGAATCAACAAGATGTATCGAATGCGTGATCTTGCCGCCTCTGGTGCAAGAATTTCATTTGGAAGCGACTGGCCGGTGTCTAGCCCCGATGCGATCCTGGGCGTAGCTACTGCCGTGAATCGCTCGCTTCCTGACGGAGACTCTTGGACAATAGAGCAGGCTTTGACCGTCCGTGAAGCGCTCGTTGCCTACACATCGGGCTCAGCAGAACAACTCTCCAACTCGACCCGCTCAGGAACCCTCACCGATGGCGAGCCAGCCGACTTCTTGACGTTATCGCAAAATCCGTTTTCACTTGTTGGTCGATCTCTTTTTGAAACCCGAGTTTCCGGAGTCTGGATTTCTGGGCAGCCAGTGAACTTTGTTCACTAACCTCTGCCTTCTGATTACTCGACAGTTTGAATTCGCTTCAGGCACACGTAACCTAGGTTTTCTTCACTTAGGTATCGGCGAAAAGCCGGTCAAAAATGGAGGAAATTATGAACGTACGTTCGAAAGCTGCTGCTGCCGTAGCAGCCGTGGCATTTGTAGCTACATCAGCTTTGCCAGCCAGTGCTGCCGATGCGCCAATCTACATTGAGACTGTTGCCTCAGGCGCAAGCCTCAAGGTACTCGCCACCGCAGGTGATGTTATCAATGGCTACCAAATCGCAGGCATCCCTGACGGTACCGGGGCATTCAAGTCTGGAAACTCTGTAAAACTTCTCATGAACCACGAGTTAGCGTATGGTGCTGTAATTAGCAACATTGCCCGCGCTGGTGGCGACGCATTTGGCGCAACGATTACCGAGTTCACGATGAATCCGCTTACGCTGGCGATCACCAACGCCCGAGAGTTCCTAACCTCGGCAGTCTTCTACAACTATGCAACCAAGTCGTATGGCTCAACCCCTGCAGCTCCAGCCGGAGCAGCGGCAAAGGATGCCTATGGAACTCCCCAGCACACCAACTTCCTAAATCGATTCTGCTCGGCCTCACTCGCCCCAGCAGGACGCTTCTCGTATGTAGACCCTAAGACCAAGAAGGCTTACGGCATCAAGGATGCTGTTTTCCTAACTGGCGAAGAGGGTGGCGATGAAAGTCGTGGATTCGCAGTTAACGCAGCTGGGCAGATCGCTCAAATTCCTGCAGTTGGTCTTGCCGCTTGGGAAACCTTTGTAACCGCCCCTACCGGCACAAAGACTACCGCTCTTTTCGGAAACGAAGATGGCTCAGCAACCGATTCACAACTCTGGCTTTACCAGGGAACAAAGACCAACACCGGTGCCTGGTACCAGCGAGCTGGTCTAACCAATGGTTCAACTAGTGTGATGAACATCGGTGGATACAAGACAGAAGCCGCGTTCCGTGCGGCCGTTGGCAAGGGCAAGAGCACCCCCGTAAACTTTGCGAAAGTCGACGCGACACTAAACGGTGTTGAACAGAATAAAGCGGCAGCAACTGTTGGAACCGCTCTAGCTCGTGTGGAGGATGGCGCGTTCGACCCGAACAATCCAAATGATTACTACTTCGTGACCACCGAATCAAACGGCGATAAGGCGGCCACCGCTCTGGACCCGAACAACAAGCTAGTTACCAAGCGTGACGGAGGCGCACTATGGCGCCTACGCCTGACCGATGTCAAGAACCCGTCATTGGGCGGAAACATCACCATGCTGCTAGATGGCTCAGAAGCACCGTACTTGAACAAGCCTGACAACATCGAAGTAGATGGTTTCGGAAACATTCTGATCGAAGAGGACCCAGGAAACAACGCACAGCTTGAGCGAATGTTTGCCTACCGCATTTCAGATGGCAAGATTGCGGTCCTAACTCAGTTCAAGGCGTCTATGTTCTCAAAGGCTGCAGCGGATGCATCATTTATCACCGAGGATGAAGAGCAGAGCGGCGTTCTGAACGTGACCCCATTGCTTCGAAAGAACAAGTCGGACAAGAACTCGTACTACGTGCTCAACGCTCAGGTTCACGCTACCGGTGCGGCACTCTTGAAGGCACGCCCTGACATCACCAACGAAGATGAGAAGACAGTACTTGCTCGCGCAATCGAAGGCGGCCAGCTGTACGTCCTAACCATCCCAAACTGGTCGGCTGTTTACGGCAACTAGTAAATCAATAGAAATCGGGATGAGCCGCACGGCTCATCCCGATTTTTTGCCTCTGGTGAGGCGTGCTGGGGAAATTCGTTGAGGACGAATTTCTAAAAGTCCCGCGCGTACTAATTACTTCTCGTGGGGCGTGCGGGACTTGAACCCGCGACCGACGGATTATGAGTCCGCTGCTCTAACCGGCTGAGCTAACGCCCCCTGCTGCCGATTCGCGGTCGGCATGGGGTTTGACTAAGACTAGTCGTCTTCGCCCTTCAAGAGATCCGAAGCGCGAGAAACCGCACTCTTCGCCTTCTTGGCAGTTCGCTTTGCTGTCTTCTTCACTCGAGTATTGACAGCCTTTGTTCTTTCTAGGGCTTCATCCCTGAGTTCATTTAGCGTCTCGCGAACTTCATCACGAGCATCCTCGACACGTTCTTCGACGCGGTCGCGGAACTCTTGAGCGCTCTCTCGAAGGGCCTGCGCGCGCTCACGAAGTGCAATCACACGATTGTGAAGCGCTGGGCTAAGCAAACCGATAGGTCTGCTGTAATCCTCGCTGTTGTCGTCCGAGGTCGCTGAACCCAAATCCTCGCCGCGATAGAGTCCCTCAAAGATGGTGATCGTACGCTCAATGTCATGGGCCTGAATCAGGTGCAGTGAGTTCTCCGAGAGCCGTTCCAGCTCCTCAGGAGTTGCTGTGAGCACTCGCTTGAGTTTGTCGCTGAACTCCACCACGTCATCTGGCTGGAAAAGGTATCCGTTGTCGCCATCGTGAACCAGGTGAGGCAACGCCATTGCGTCAGCTGCTACCACTGGACGTCCTGATGCCATTGCCTCCATGGTTGCAATGCTCTGAAGTTCAGCGATTGAAGGCATCGCAAACACTGTCGCACGCTCGTAAGCGAGTGGCAACTCCTTCTCGGTAACGTGACCCAAGAACTTAACGTTCTTAGCGATCCCAAGTTCGACAGCCAAATTCTGCAAATACTCTCGTTCGCCACCATCGCCAACGATTTCAACTTGCGTATTTAGCGACTTAGGCAGCATTGCAACTGCCTTCAGAAGGTTGTGAATGTGCTTCTCAAAGTCGAGTCGACCTAAGAAAAGCACTCGGGGTTCGGCATTTGAGGTGGGCGTGGTGTTGGCAAACTTTGAGGCGTCGATGCCGCAGCTGATCGCCAAAACATCCTTGACCCCAGCAGCTGCCTCCAGGAGTTCAGCTGCGCGACGAGTTGGAGTCGTAACGAAATCCACTTTCTTAAGGATTCGACCGGCGTCAGCCCAAGCCAATTTCATGGCGGTTTTCTCTAAGAAGCCAGGGATAATCACCGAGTACTTTATTAGGTTCTCAGGCATGATGTGATTCGTAGCCAAAACCCGAATTCCTTGGCGCTTTGCACTGTTCACCAACGCACGACCCATAATCAAGTGCGATTGAATGTGGACGGCATCTGGCTTGACTTGGCTAAGGATCTTGGCAGTTTTGGACTCAAGGTTAAATGGCCAAATCCATCGAAGAGTTTTGTGCTGCGGCAGCTTGTAGCTTTTGATTCGATGCACTGTCATCGGAGATCCGTCAATGATTTCAGTGAACGAACCGTAGTTCTTATCGAATGCTGGAGCGATTACGTGAACATCGTTACCGTGACGAGCAAGACCACCAGCGAGACGTTCGGCGAATCGCGATGCGCCATTGATGTCTGGCGGAAACGTGTCGCAACCAATAACAACCGTTAAAGGGCTGTTCTTTTGGGGAGTCGCAGAAGCTTCGGTCACGCCAAATCTTTCAATAATGTTTCGCGGTTTACGTCTCGATTTTACCGCGAATTGCGGTCTAGTCGAGGCTAAACGAGGTGTTTGCGCTTAAGCGCTTTAGTGGCCAGTTCAGGGTGAACCTTGGACAGCAAGTAAACCCCGATCACCGCGACGATGGCCGATAGCAACCAACCGAGGATGGTTAGTAGATTGGCTGATTTAGCTTCGCCCAGAATTACGATTCCGATGCTCACCGCAACCAGCGGGTCGATCACCGTAAGCCCCGCAATCACCAAGTCTGGCGGTCCGGATGAATAGGCATTCTGAACAAACCAACCACCAAGGGCAACTGCCCCAATTAGCGCGACCAGGCAGAGAATGGTCAACAACTCAAACTGCTGTTGGTAAATGCGCTGGATTACCACCTTGGCCAGCGTCGCAACAAAACCGTAGAGTACTCCTGCGCCTGCAACATAAGTTAGCGCCTTAGCCCGCTTTCCAATGGTGAAAAAGAGCGCGCCAAACACAACCAGAATGGTCAACAACACGCCCAGAACCTCGCGAAGTCGATCATCGTTGATGACTGCTTCATGAGCCACTCCGGAAGCCATGGCAACAAACGCTGCAATACCTAGAGTGCAAAATGCAACAGCGATGATTGTCGGCCGACTGATTCGAGTCTTGGTCGTGTGTGCATTCAATAAAGAAGTTATGACTAGCGCAACGGCTCCGACGGGCTGGACCACAATTAGCGGTGCGAGCGATAGGGCGGCCAGCTGAAGAATGATTCCACCGGCCATAAATGCGGTGCCTGAAAGCCACTTTGGGCGAGCAACGACTGAGAGTAGCTGCTTAAGACTTAGAGAGCCGTGGCTCTTCACTTTTTGTGCGCTATCAGCGACTACTGCGGCATTTTGAAAATGAGCGCCGTAGGCCAAAGCCACCGCTGCCGCGATGGCCAGCAGGATTGCAATAGAGCGAAAGCCCTCTGACGGACCCATGTCCCTCCAAACTAAAACTACTCCTCGACTCTAATCCCTAAACGACCGCTGGACCCGAAGGGAAACCGGTAAATTTGCTTTATGACTATTAGACCAATTTGCATTACCGGTGAACCGGTTCTTCACCAACGAGCTTCAGAAGTAACCACTTTCGACGATGAGTTGCGCACATTGGTTAGTGACATGTTCGAGACTATGGATAAAGCTCCCGGAGTGGGTCTCGCAGCACCACAAATTGGAGTCGGTCTCCGAGTATTCACCTATGACTATGCGGATGATGACGGCAACGAGCGTCGAGGCGTAATCATCAATCCAACACTGGAGCGCGGCCCGATAGTCGATGAACCTGCCGATGAAGACACTGAAATTGAAGGTTGCCTTTCGGTTCCCGGAGAACGGTTCCCGCTAAAACGTGCTGAAAACGTTCGGATCTCTGGCGTGGACCTAGAGCAGAAACCGGTAGCTTTCGAAGCCGATGGATGGTTTGCCAGGATTTTCCAACATGAGTTCGACCACCTGGATGGAACGCTATATGTTGACCGATTAGCCGAGCCATGGCATGAAATCGCTACCGACATCATCGAAGACAATGGATGGGGAAAGCCCGGCTTATCCTGGCTCCCTGGCAAAGACAACTTAGAAGGCTAGGAAAGCAATCGAATCAAGGCGGCAACGGCCGCGGCTGCTCCAACCATCACGATAAATGGCGCCTTGAAGCGCAGTAGTACAGCAGCAATCGCCAGTGCCGGTATTCGGGCATCAAAACTAATCTCTGACCCGGATGTAAGCATCTGTACCCCAGTTAGCGCAGACAAAAGCGCCACCGTCAAAAGACTCGCAATTTTGCCTACCTTGGGGTGATCTAAAACGGTGTGGGGAACCAGGTAACCAAACAATTTCCACGAATAAACCGCGAGTGAGCCAAGCAGGATGCCAATCCAAACGGTCATCTACTCCCCCTTGGTTCTTGGTTCAAAGATATTGAATCCACCTACTGCGATGGCCACGACTCCGGCAAGTATTACCGGCAGGCCAGCAGGGAGACTTGGAGTCGTCAGGACAGCGACCAAAAAAGCAAGTGCACCCACCGCAAGCGCCTGACGCTCTTTTAACCTTGGCCATAGCAAGCCGAGGAACGCAGCAGCCGCGGCTGCGTCTAGACCCCAAGACTCTGGGTCACCAAGGGCATTTCCTAAAATTGCGCCAATAAGTGTCATCGAATTCCAAAACACAAAGACAGCTGCACCAGTCAGCCAAAAACCCTTGGCTTGACTTGGTTTGACGTCCTGCGCCGTCGCAACAGCCGTGGATTCATCGATGGTCAGTTGGGCAGCAACCAATCGTCTAAGACCGAGCGTCTCGAGAATTGGATTCATTCGGATGGCGTAAAAACCGTTTCGCACTCCGAGTAACCAGGCAGAGATTACTGCCGCTCCGACCGCGGCTGGGCCTCCAGCGGCAATTACGCCAATGAATGCAAACTGTGAGCCGCCACTAAACATCAGGAGACTGAGCACCTGCGTTTGCCAAACGTCCAGGCCAGCGGCTGTCGAAAGAGCTCCAAATGAGATTCCGTATAGACCCGTCGCGAGCCCGACACCGAGCGACATTGTCACTAATGGACTGAATTTAGACACGTAAGAGCCCCGATTCATACAGGGCTAAAAATAGCTGCGAGAGTGTTGCGAAGCCGCACTTGCGCTGAGCTGTTTGCAGAATTTGTCGAACTCGATACTTTGGGGCATCCAACTCGGCAGCCACCTGGTCTTGCGGGACGCCGGCAGCAAACAGATCTAGCACCCACTTCTCCTTCTCGGTGAGATCGCCAAGCTTCAAGAGGAATTCCGGAGATGCAATCTTTGTGTGCTGCATACGATCGAGGAACTCCCTCAACGCAACGTAATCCGGCTGATCTTCCTTGGATGCCGTCGAACGAATTGCCTTCAAGAGTTCTTCCGGGCGCGAGTCCTGAGTTACCAGATCGGTAGCCCCGGCACGCATGGAGGCCAGTTGCAGCTCATCCGAGAAATAGGCGCCAGTCATGATGATTGCGGGAATCTTCGAATCATCGGCTAGATAACGTCCGATGAGTTGTGTAGCTAACGAGATTCCATCTCCACCTCGGAGTCGGTGATCGATTACCAAAACGTCGATCAAGGCCTCTGGCACGCGCTCTAGAGCCGAAGAAAGAGACCCATCCTCAAGAACAACCTTAAGATCGTGTTGTGAATCAATGATTTGACGACGGCCAAATCGAATATCCTCGTCGCCATCAATCAGGCCAATTCTGAGATCAAGCCCCATTTAGCGCCTCTGCGGAGCAATCGCAGCGTATTCACGAAGTCGTGGAAAAATCGCTGACACTGTGAAGCCGACGCCAGGTACCTTAGTTACTTCGACCGAACCGCCATAAATGGCCGCACGTTCGCGCATCGCGGTAAAGCCAGGTCCGGTAATTGGTTCAACCAAAGCCTTCAAGTCATCCTCTACGGTGTAACTTGTGTCTTCGAGCTGAAGCTCAACTAAACCGCGGTTCGACACTTCAATTCCATTGTCTTTTACTAGAACTTGCATGCCATCTTCTACCCACGAGAAGTCGACAGTTACATCTGTGCCAACGGGTGTGTGCTGCTTGATGTTCTCAAGGGCGTCGAAAACCAGTTTGAAGATTGTAAGCGCCGCACCCTCGTTGATTTCAAATCTCGGGCCCTCGTGGCGCAAGGACGCGTTGTAGCCGAACTCACGATAGGCAACCATCAATGGCTGAAGATCATCAAGGCCCGGTGGAGCAGCGTTAACCGAGTGCTCGCGGTGAAGCATGTCATAGAGTCGTCGAAGTTCGGTGTGGGCATCACGCGCGCTGTTCGCAACTCGCTCGAGTGACCGTAGGCCGGCACTCGGATCGGCCTTGACCGCATAGCTTCCACCCTCGGCGAGGCTGATGACAGCAGTCACCTTTTGAATAATCAACTCGTTAATGTCACGGGCAATATCAAGTCGTTCATTCTGTTCGGCAATTTGAATAGCCAACTCGGCTTGCTTTCGACTGGCCACAGCCTTGTCTTGACTAGTACCAACGTGGAAATACTGAGTCGCGCCAAGTCGTCCAAGAATCCAAAAAAGCGTATTGAAGGAAAACACCACGGAAAGGCTCAAGATCACGGCTGTGAATCGCCCTGAATCATTGAGAAGCAACAATCCGTATACGTCGGTACTGATTGGAAGAGTGAAACTTACGTACCAACTCATGGCTACACCAGACAGGAGTGTGACGATTAGCGCGAGGCGACGAAGTAACTGATTTGCGAAAACGGCAACGATGAAAAGCGTTGCACAGGCGCTGAGACCCATTGCAACTGGTCGGAGTTCTAAAAAGATTTCTGCAACCGTGGCTAGGGCGATCATTGGGATAGCAAGCTTTGGTAGTTTTGCGGAAACCGCGAGACTAATCGCAAAGATCACGCCAGGAATTAGGGATGAGGGTCCCTGGATGAAGTAATCAAGAACGCCAAGCGCAACAAATATGGAAGTTGCCAGGATTATTGGGGAGAGCCACTTGTGACCTTGGATCCACTGAATCACGTGGCCTCCTGGTTTCAGAAAGATTGGCTCCCCGGCTTGGACTCGAACCAAGAACCTATCGGTTAACAGCCGATTGCTCTGCCAATTGAGCTACCGAGGAATGTTGCTTTCGCGACTAGACAACATTACCAAAGAATTCGCGCACAGGTGACACTAACCGCGATTTAGTAACCGAGTTTTAGATTAACCTGGCCTACGAGCGGGACTCTGGCGATTTGTTTGGCGGTGTTTTCAATAATTCGCTGCGAAAGAAGTCGGATACACATCTCGGGTGTGTCAGCAGTATGCGGAGTGATGATCAGATTTGGTGCGCCCCAAAGACTGTGACCATCTGGCAGCGGTTCCGGATCAGTGACATCGATGCCCGCACCGGCAATACTCCCCTCCCGAAGCGCGGCTTCAAGCGCACCGGTTTGAACTATGCCCCCTCGGGCTATGTTGATCAGATACGACGTTCGCTTCATGAGTGCAAAACGACGGGCGTCGAACATTCCACGAGTCTCTTCAGTCAGAGCGCAGGTTACGAACACAAAGTCTGCATCGGGCAGGAGGTTATCGAGTTCAGAAAGACCTTCGACGCGCTCGACACCATTCATTCCCTGGACTTCGCGACGCACGACAGAAATCGAAGCCCGGAAAGGGTTGAGCAAACGGATCAGCTCCTCGGCGATGCCACCCCCACCCACTACCAAGACTTTGGAATCGAATAGCGTTGCGGCAAATTTCCTCCCCCAAGACTTCGCCACTATTCGCTCGGGAAGCGCCCTGGCCAGCGCCAAAGCCAATGTGAGGGCGTGCTCGGCAACGGGTTCACGGTAAGCACCCTTAGCCGATGTGAAGGTTAGGTCCCGCCCAAGCATTCGAATCGAATCGAAAACGGGTTTGAAATTATCTACGCCGGCGAATGGTAACTGCACCCAACGGATTGACTCATAGCGTTGCAATGTGGCACTGAGTGCCTCTACCCCTTGGCTGTCCGTCCAGACTAGGCCGTCTAATGCATCTCCAGCCACGCCGATGGTTCCGCCACCAGCCTTGATCGCCGCCTCATATTCGGGTTGGTTGCTTGGAAGTACCGCGACCCTAAAAGCTGATGCCTTCAACTAAAGAGCCCTTCGATCGGCCTCTAGAGCCATTAGGCGACGTTGAACTTCGGCAGACTCAGGCGAACCAGGTTCAACTCTTCGCAACTCAGCTAGAAGATCGGCTTTCTCACGTGCGATGGCATTGGTAATAGCTCGGGCAATTACACCCTGTCCGTATCTAGTGAGACCCTCGGCATCGGCAGCAGGCAAGCTTTGCGCTGCAATCTCACGCAGAATCTGATGCAAATTTGGTGGAGTGTTCGACGCGATCGTATTTAGCCATTGCGGAGCCGATTGGTCGCTACTACTTGCTTGAACGGCTTTCAGGATTTTGTGGTGAGCAGGAGTGCTCATCCCGGCGGAGCAGAGTCTTTGAAGTTGATCAGCCGAATAAGTGGTCGGCAACTGAACCAGCACTTCAAGGGTCTGCCGTTCAAATCTCGTGATTGGATCGTTGAGGTTAACCGATTCCGTGACAATCGACTCGGGCGCGTCAGCCGGCGGCACGTCCCCCTCTATGACTTGACGCGATACTGGCACGTCCTTTCGAAGGTCAGCAACCGCTTGTTGACGGGCAGTCTTTCCAGCCGCGTCAACCAGAGCCGCCACATCGTTTCCGTCTAGGTTTACCCAGCCGGCGAGTTCGCGAGTGTACGCGGGCCTCATTGCCGAATCCTGAATTCCTGCTACGACTGGCGCTGCTGCTCGTGCCGCTGCCACGCGACCCTCAATAGTAGATAGGTCGAATTTAGACAGCTTTTGTTTGATTGCGAATTCAAAGAGCGGCTTTTTCACTTCAATCATTGCCCGAACAGCTTCATCACCTTTCGCGGTGCGGAGGTCACAAGGGTCAAGGCCATCCGGGCCAACAGCAACAAAAGTCTGCGCGGTGAATTTTGCGGAATCCGCGAAAGCTCGCATCGCAGCCTTCTGACCGGCGGCATCAGGGTCGAAAGTAAAGATAACCTCAGCAGGAACGTCTTTATCGGCCGAGAGCATGCGATTAATAATTCGAATGTGGTCGTCGCCGAAGGCTGTACCGCAGGTTGCGACAGCGGTGGTCACGCCAGCAAGATGGCAAGCCATTACGTCTGTGTAACCTTCTACGACAACTACTCGTTGTTGCTTTGAGATGTCCTTCTTCGCCAGATCGATCCCATAGAGCACTTGCGACTTGTGGTAAACCAAGGTGTCGCTAGTGTTCAGGTACTTTGGCCCCTGGTCATCGTCAAACAACTTGCGGGCGCCGAAGCCAATTACCTGACTCGTGGTGTCGCGAATCGGCCAGATTAGGCGGCCGCGGAATTTATCGTATGCACCACGATCGCTTTTAGTCACCAAACCGGCGGTTACCAACTCTTCTATTGTGAAACCCTTTTTGGTTAGGTGATCAAATAGGCCGTTCCAGCCTTTTGGCGCGAATCCAATGCCGAATTGATCGGCGGCAGCTTTATCGAAGCCGCGCCCTTTAAGGAACTCTCGCCCTGGAATTGCAGCATCCGTCATTAGCTGATCTTGATAGAAGGCAGCAGCGGCGTTGTTCGCTTCTAGAATGCGCGACTTTTGACCCTGTTCGGGGCTCGCGCCGCCTTCCTCATAGCTGAGCTCAAAACCAATTCGAGCCGCGAGTTTCTCAACAGCTTCGGTGAAACTGAGTTGATCCAATTGCTGAATGAACTTATAGACATCTCCACCCTCGCCGCAGCCAAAGCAGTGATAAAAACCCTGTGCCGGGCGCACATTGAAGGATGGCGATTTCTCGTCGTGGAAAGGGCAAAGACCCTTCAGAGAGCCAGCTGAGGCAGGGCGCAACGAAACGTACTCACCGATTACGTCGGCGATGTTGACTCGAGACTTTACTTCCTCGATATCGCGTGCGCGGATTTTTCCAGCCATTTCCCTAATCCTATTTTGGAATCGAGCCGACGAGGCGATGATGGAGCGTCAAGGCACTCTGGTCGGTAAGGCAGGCGATCTGGTCGACGATTACTCGGTGGCGCTGTGCTTCATCTCGTGCGACTGACCAGGCCTGTGAACTGTAGCCATCAAGATTCTCGCCATTCGAGGCCAGGAGCGCATCAGCCAATTCGGTCAGCAGGCCACGCTGCCATTCATAGAACGGGCGGCGAGCTTCACTGGACATCAAGAACGCCGAAACGATTCCCTTAAGCACGGAAATCTCCGCTTGTACCTCAATTGGGATCACCAGAATGGAGCCAAAACGTGCCAATGATTCTGCTGGTGACGCATCAATGATGGCATCGACAGTGCGACTGACGAGAGAACCGATCAGAGCCGAAGTTAGGTTCTTTAGGGTACCCAAGCCAGCCGGCGAGTGATCAAAATTAGCCAACCAGTATGAATTTGCGCGCACCCGCTCAAGAGCGTCGGCTAGCGCTGCCTTGGGAATTGAACTACCATTCCAAAGGCTGATCTTTTCGATCAAATCTGCGTCATTAGCCCGATCGGCAAGAATGCGAACATCGATGAACTTGGAAACAATCGCGTCCTCGAAATCATGCACCGAATAGGCGACGTCGTCAGCGAAATCCATGACCTGAGCTTCGACGCTCTTGACTCGATCTGGTGCACCGATGCGCAACCATTCGAACACCTCGAGGTCATCTTCGTAAGCGCCAAACTTGGTGCCATGGTCAGCGCCCTGTTCGGCGACCGCGTTGACTCGACGCCAAGGATATTTACAAGTGGCATCCAAACTCGCTCGAGTCAGGTTCAGTCCGTATGAGCGACCCTCTGCCGTAATTACCTTTGGCTCTATGCGGGTTAGCAACCGAAGTGTCTGGGCGTTGCCCTCGAAGCCACCAAAGTCTTTAGACCAGGCATCCAAAGCCTTCTCGCCGTTGTGACCGAACGGCGGGTGGCCGAGGTCATGTGCGAGGCAGGCCATGTCGACCATGTCCGCATTTAGACCTAGATCAATCGCCATTTCGCGACCAATCTGAGCCACCTCAAGAGAGTGGGTCAAGCGCGTGCGCGCAAAGTCTCCACCCGAAGGGCTCAGCACCTGTGTTTTTGCGCCCAGGCGACGTAGCGCCGAGGAATGGACCACACGAGCACGATCGCGCGCAAACTCGCCACGCCGAGTGCCCGAAGATCGCTCTTCAGGCAGGAATCGTTCGCGGTCGAAGTCGGTGTAACCAATCTCAGATGAGTGACGGTTGTCCATTTAGCCTCCCGAGACAGAGAGTTCTGCCTCTTGCAACATCTTGCGTTGGTCGCCGACCAACTCACGGGAGTCCAACCAATTCTCTGGCAGAGCTGTTTGCTTGGCACCGCCAAGACGCCCACGTGGCCCCTCCGCCTCTTCCCCTGGGTAAGGTTGGCTGCGGTCAAGGGTGCCAAGGATTTCATCCATGTGGGTCAATGATTCGACCTGCGCGAGCGTAGCGCGGAATTCGCCACCGACCGGGTAACCCTTGAAATACCAAGCAACATGCTTACGAATGTCACGGCAAGCCTTAGCTTCGTCTTCGAAGAAATCCACCAGCAGTTCACCGTGGCGCTTGAATGCATCGGCTACCTGACCGAGGTTGGGTTGAATTGGATCGATTGCCGCATTCGAATTAGGATCACGCTGGTATTCATCAAAAGCCGCCTGCAGGTCACCAAACAACCAAGGGCGACCGAGGCAACCGCGACCAACAACAACCCCGTCAACACCGGTTTCACGCATCATGCGGATTGCGTCAGCGGCCGACCAAATGTCTCCGTTGCCAAGAACTTGAACATCCGGTAACGCCTCGCGAAGGGTAGCGATTGACTGCCAGTCCGCTTGACCCGAGTAATACTCAGATGCGGTGCGGCCATGAAGCGCAATAGCGGTAACGCCTGCATCTCGGGCCGCCTTGCCAGCGTCCAGGTAGGTCAAGTGATTGTCATCGATGCCTTTTCGCATTTTGACGGTGAGCGGGATGTCACCCGCGGCCTTCACAGCCGCGTTAACGATTGAAGCAAACAAGTCCTGCTTCCAAGGCAGTGCAGCTCCGCCTCCCTTGCGAGTGACCTTGGGAACTGGGCAACCGAAGTTTAAGTCAATGTGATCGGCGCGGTCCTCGGCAACCAGGATGGTGACTGCCTCAGCGATGGTCTTAGGGTCAACGCCGTAAAGCTGAACAGAGCGAATCTCTTCCGAAGGGTGGTGGCCAACCAATCGAAGGGACTCCTCGTTGCGTTCAACCAACGCTCGTGAGGTAACCATCTCTGCAACATAAAGTCCGCCGCCAAACTCGCGGCAGAGCAAACGGAACGCAGTGTTTGTGATGCCAGCCATCGGCGCCAAGACCACGGGGGTCTTGATCGCGATGTTGCCGTACTGAAGCGCCGGCGCTGAGATCTGCTGCGTCATCGTGGTTTAGGAAACTAGCTTCGCGCCTAGGTATTCGCGCAGCTTCGAAAGCGAAACGCGCTCCTGCTGCATGGTGTCGCGCTCACGCACGGTTACCGCCTGGTCATCGAGAGTGTCAAAGTCAACGGTTACACAGAACGGAGTTCCGATTTCATCCTGACGACGGTAGCGACGACCGATTGCCCCCGAATCATCGAAGTCGATGTTCCAGTAGCCACGAAGCTCCTGCGCCAAGTTACGAGCAACCGGCGATAGATCCTCGTTGCGAGACAATGGCAGAATGGCTGCCTTGACCGGAGCCAAGCGGTAGTCCAAGCGAAGCACGGTGCGAACATCAACGCCGCCCTTGGTGTTAGGCGCCTCATCCTCGTGATATGCGTCAACTAGGAACGCCATCAACGAGCGAGTTAGGCCGGCAGCCGGCTCAATCACGTATGGAGTCCAGCGCTCACCCTTTACCTGGTCAAAGTAGCTCAGGTCGACACCAGACTCACGTGAGTGAGTGGTTAGGTCAAAATCGGTGCGGTTTGCGATGCCCTCGAGCTCGCCAAATTCGCTGCCCTGGAAACCGAAACGGTACTCGATGTCTACGGTGCGCTTCGAATAGTGCGAGAGCTTTTCCTTGGCGTGCTCAAACAGGCGCAGGTTCTCTGGGTTGATACCCAAGTCAGTGTACCAGTTCATGCGCTGTTCGATCCAGTAGTCATGCCACTCTTCATCCGTGCCCGGCTCGACGAAGAATTCCATCTCCATCTGCTCAAATTCGCGGGTACGGAAGATGAAGTTTCCAGGCGTGATCTCGTTGCGGAAAGACTTTCCGATCTGACCGATACCGAATGGAGGCTTCATTCGAGCGGCGCCAAGAACGTTGGCAAAGTTCACAAAGATACCCTGAGCAGTCTCAGGGCGTAGGTAGTGGAGCCCCTCTTCGGCTGCAACTGGACCTAGGAAGGTCTGAAGTAGGCCGTTGAAAGCCTTAGGTTCGGTCCAAATGTTCTTGCCACCACAGTTAGGACAAGCGATATCGTTCATGCTCTCAGGAGCACGGCCCTTTTTCTCTTCAAAGGCCTCTTCTAGGTGGTCCTGACGGAAGCGCTTGTGACAAGCGGTGCACTCGATTAGTGGGTCAGAGAACTCGCGAACGTGTCCAGAAGCTTCCCAGACCTTGCGAGGAAGAATAACGGATGAGTCGAGGCCCACAACATCTTCGCGCGAGTTGACGACTGTTCGCCACCACTGCTTCTTGATGTTCTCTTTTAGCTCGACACCCAAGGGTCCGTAATCCCAAGCCGATCGACTTCCACCGTAGATTTCACCGGCTTGAAAGACGAAGCCTCTGCGTTTTGCGAGTGAAATTACTGAATCTAGACGGTTTGGGTTTGCCATGAAAAACTCCTTGCCCGGGTCTGGATGACCGGTGCTCGTTCGAAGTTTCTAGTCTACTTTGCCGAAGGCTTTTTTGGCTGGTCTACGGCACCGCCGAAGCGCCTATTTCGGCTGGCATAGAGCTCAATGGCCGACCACAGTGAAGTTCTATTGAAATCGGGCCAGAGGGTGTCCAGAAACACGAATTCGGCGTAAGCAGACTGCCAAAGCAAGAAGTTTGAGGTGCGCTGCTCTCCGGAGCTACGCAAAAAGAGGTCGACATCCGGCAAATAACTTGAGTTGAGGTATTTCTGGATGGTCTTTTCGGAGATGTTTCCAGGTTTGAGTTTTCCGGCCGAAACATCGGTTGCGATTGCATTCACCGCATCGGTAATCTCAACCCGCGAACCGTAGTTGACACACATTGTGAGGGTGAGCTTCTTGTTTCTCTCGGTGAGCTTTTCGGCAGCCTTCAACTCATCAATTACGCTCAACCACAATTTCGGCCGGCGACCAGCCCAGCGAACTCGAACTCCCCAGGCGTTCAATTGGTCGCGTCGAGCCCTCAGTACCTGACGGTTGAAGCCCATTAGGAACTTAACTTCGTCGGGAGAGCGCTTCCAGTTCTCTGTTGAG
>ERZ650308.639-NODE-639-length-18918-cov-9.593013_pt1 | contig 18918 bp, 15 predicted proteins | sample MGYA00376244_ERZ650308 | MGnify/ENA primary metagenome ERZ650308 (study PRJEB26733, sample SAMN07839295) | wastewater metagenome | biome: small river; feature: stream; material: water | place: USA: North Carolina | collected 2016-04-26 ... | reverse complement strand
ACTGCCTTGAATATGCAATCAAGGAGAACCAGGACACCGGCGTTTGGGGTGGCCTTAGCGAGGACGAGCGCAAGTCGCTAAAGCGCAAGTACGCTCGCGCACGTCGTGCCAGCTAAATAATCTTTTGAAAGCCCTCGCTTCGGCGGGGGTTTTCTTTTTATCCGAGGGTGACTAGGCCTAGAGAGGCAGGGCAATCGCCACGCGGGTTCCACCCTCGTGTGGTGAAGACCAGTGAATCGTGCCCCGAAGCTCACCTTCGATGAGCGTGCGAATGATCTGTGTTCCCAAGCCGGCCCCCACTTTGCCATCGGCAAGGCCCTTGCCGTTGTCTGAGACGGTAATCAGCAGCTGCTTCTGCTTGCGCTCGGCATTGATGGCAACCACGCCGCTACGCTCAGCAAGGCCATGCTCGACTGCGTTGGTTACGATCTCAGTTAGCGCCACAGCCAACGGTGTCGCCATGTCGCTCTTGAGCTGCCCAAAGCGGCCATCGATGATGGTTCGCACCGAGGTGCCAATGCTTGAGGCAACCTCACTGGCCAACATCAAAACTCGGTCAAAGACTTCGTCAAAGTTCACATCTTGGTTCAGCCCCTCAGAAAGGGTGTCGTGCACGAGAGCAATCGCTGAAACGCGGCGCATTGCCTGGTTTAGCGACTCCTTGACTTCTTCGCTTTCGCTACGACGAGCCTGAATGCGCAACAGGCTGGCCACGGTCTGCAAATTGTTTTTAACCCGATGGTGAATTTCACGGATGGTCGCGTCCTTGGTGATCAACTCACGTTCCTGGCGGCGAAGCTCGGTCACATCACGACACAACACGATGGCACCGGTGCGCTGACCGCCCTGGCGCAGCGGAATGGCCCTCACGGTAAGAGTCACGTTGGGTGACTCCATGTCGGTTCGCCAGGGGGCTCGCCCGTTGAGCACCAACGGCAACGACTCGTCAACGTTCATACGAGACTTGAGAATTGGCGCCGAGGCATCGGCAAGGGTTTTGCCTTCGAGCTCACCCTTGATGCCAAGGCGGTTGAACGCCGATAGACCATTAGGGCTGGCAAACTCGACAACACCGTCGACATCGAGGCGAAGCAGACCGTCGTTAGCGCGCGGAGCACCTCGTTTAGGGCCGGTCTGATTGGTGAAATCTGGGTATGAACCATCGGCCATCATGTCGAGCAAATAGTTGCCACAACTTAGGTAGTTGAGCTGAAGCTTGTTAGGGGCCTTGGCCTCGGCGAGGTTGGTGTGACGGGTTACGACGGCAACTGGATTTTCTGTCACTTCTTCAGTTTTGTTCGAGATTCGTCGGCGGATCGGAATTGCACTGAAACGGGTGAGCAAGCCGTCGTAGGTGTCAGGGGCACCTAGGTGCTGTGAAAGTCCGCTTGAGAAGGCCTTCGAAACTGTGCCAGCCCATTCCTTGCGAACCGGCTCCCCCGAGATGTCTCGATAGAAGATAGTCGCCGCACTGGATGGACGAGCGTGACCGGCTGCTACGAATGAGCCATCCGAGGTCGGAATCCAAAGCACCAAGTCGGCAAAGACTAGGTCAGCGACCAACTGCCAATCGGAGAGCAGCAAATTGAGCCACTCGATATCGGCGTTGCTCGCCTTACCGTGCTTCTTATAAAGATCACTAAGTGTCGACACCTAACTGAGTTTAGCCACGTGCGCGGCAACTGGGCGTTCGCTTGCTCCGAAGTGCATCCTGGCTAATTGGGCGATTGCCTGGCGCGCCGGCGACGAACGCTTCATCATGGCTAAAGGGACCATCTCAAATAATGCACGGTCGCAAGATTCGAAATCTGCAGGGATAAACGCTGAGATAGGCCTTCGACAATGCTGCTGGATGAGATCTTCCACTTGTTGCTTCGCTCGCGCACCAATGGCCGAATTCCTTAGCCGGTTGGCAATAATAAAAGCGTCTGGCGCGAGTTCATGAAGCCGCTCAAACTCATCAAGAAAACGCTTCACACCGATTGGGTCGGAAGCCAGCACAGCAAAGACATGGTCGCTGAATTCAAGAGCCGTCCGCGCCGCGATATTGCGGTCTACCGCACCGCCGACCTGCCTTACCGCCGGTTCGAGCGGGGAACCCACATCGAGCACCACGTAATCAAAACAGACCTTTGCTGCAGTAATCAGCCCTTCTGTCTTAGAGCGGGTTATTTCAGGCCAACGACTCGAAGTGCTCAGCCCGGTGAGTATCGAGAGATTGCCCTTTCCAGCCTCAAAACTTACCGATAAACGCTTGATTTGGTCTTCATCCAAGCGGTCTTGACCAACAAGCCGGGCAGCCGCGGCCAGGCCTGGTTGGTGGTCATTCAAGCCGAAATGCTCAGACAAACTTGGCGAATAAGTGTCGAGATCAACTAGCAAAACTCGACTACCGGCTAACGCCAGTTCGCAGGCTAGGTTTAGGGCGAGCGTTGATTTCCCCGGCGCCCCGGGCGGGCCCCAGATACAAACCGAACGATTGGTTGGTTCGTCGAGCTTTATCGATGCGCGCTTGAAGAGGTCAATCATTCCCGAGGTTTCGTTTGAGAACCATCGAGAGCGCATCCTTTGACGCAATCGCATCGAGTATGGGGGCGACCGAGGCTATTGGTACCAAAATTTGCACTTTTGGTGACTGCTCAGCGAGTACGCCCGATTCCTCAATTACCTCGGTCACCTCGGCATCTAACACCAAGGTGATCGGTGGGGCAAATTTATTGTTGTCTAGTAAATCCGAGACCCAGACGTCAACCAAATCACCCACCTTCAAACTCTTTGGAGTAGGCATAACCGATGAAATAACCACCGTTTGACGAGCGTCAATAATCCCAGTCGCCACCGAACCACGCGGCACCAGCTGACCGGTAGCCATGGTGGTCAAGAAATAGGCACCCGCCCCGACATCGCCCGGTCGCAAGTAAACCTCGCGCGAGGAACCCAGATTCATTCGCGCTACGCGGAGACTTGAGCTCCCGATTACCGAGCCGCTAGCCGCTGGCGCAGCAGCCACTAAAAACTCCTCGGTTCTAGTGTTTGCGTCAACCACAAACCAAACTCCAGTCACAGACGCGATCACCAAGATCGAGCCGAGCAGTAGATTTCGTCTTGTATTCCTTTGGGGCATTCTCAGACGCCGCAATTTCTCAGTCATCCCTCGATCGTGACGTCTCCTAGAAAGTTGTGCCGAAGTTTTCCACAGAGACAATTCCCAGTTCTTCAACGACAGTAACTGGAACACCGAGCACGTTCGTCGAGTGGAGAACCTGAAGCAGTAGAAGTTCGCCCATTTGGTCGATTAGCATTCCGGAATTGACCTGTGGTGACCCAGACGTGACCCAAGTAATTTCAAAGGGCGCCGGCACTTGACCCAGGAATGCACTAAAGCTCATCTTCATGACCCTTATTTTGGGAAGGTTAGCGTTTTCGAGTTTCAGGAAGTTTATTTGGGCAAGATTGGAAAATCTGAAGATTTTGAAATCGTTGGCACCGAGCGTCATTCCTGCAACGAAGTCAGCTCCTAAGAGTGGCATCGCCAGCTCAACGGCTCGCCCGTCCAGCCGCTTGACTCTGATCAGATTGCAATCTTCAAGCGTGGACTGCGATCTGGCCGCATCGAGCTGATATTCGAATTGGGCTTCGAGGTCTTCAAAAAAGTTGTCAAGCTGCATCCCGCTATTCTTCTACACACTTTTTTAAAACCAATGGTTATCCACAGGTTATAAAAACCCCTTTACTTTGACCCCGGTCAAGGCATAACTTGAAATTCCTTTCCATTTTTTGGGGGAGAAAGCGACGGGGGAAATGTCAGAAAGGACACCCGAATCAAATAACGACGATCTAGGCAAGCACTTAGGGGGCAGTGCTGCTGATGGTTCACCGAACAATCACCAGCCAGACGATTTGCCAGACATTCCAAAGGAAGTTGATGAGGCTTCGGAAGATAGCCCGCCTGCTCCCACCAAGGCTCGAAAGGTGAGGAACCCGATCGAGTCTGAAGCGTATTTTGGAGTCCAGTACAACAAGACCAGCGAACTACCCGACCCGGTTGAAAGTTTGAAGGTTCTAGCTACTGGCGTAGTTGAGGTCATTGCTGGAACGAGGCAGGTTGAACAACTCGCTCGATGGTTGACCGATGACGTATACCAACGGTTGCAATTTCGTGCTCGCCGAGCTGAGGCCCAGCGATCTGCTCAAGGTATCAAGGCTCACTATCAAAACTTGAGCATCGGCGGGCTTAGAACCTGCTCGCCGAGAGATGGCGTGATTGAGTCAGTTATTTTGTTGAGCTCGAAATCACGAACCCGCGCAGTAACCATTCGCCTAGAAGGCATAAATGCCCGCTGGCGAGCAACCTCGGTTTCGGTGCTCTGAAACCGAGGCTAATCGCAAAGACTAGCTACGGAAGAACGAGCTGCCCTGGCCGCCCGACTCAGGCTTCTGAGTCGGTGCTGCTGGGGCTTCGTTCTGTGCGCCGGCAACATGAACCTCGGTTGAGCCATCCTCAGACGGTGCCGAATAGGTCAGCTGAGATTGGTCAACGACTGGCGCAGGAGCAGCCTGGACTTCGACCTCAAGGTTGAACAGGAAGCCAATTGACTCCTCCTTGATTGAACCCATCATCTGCTGGAACATGTCGTAACCCTCGCGCTGGTACTCAACCAGAGGGTCACGCTGCGCCATCGCACGAAGGCCGATGCCTTCCTTCAGGTAATCCATCTCGTAGAGGTGATCACGCCACTTGCGGTCAACTACAGAAAGCACAACATTGCGTTCAAGCTGACGCATTGCCTCAGGGGTAATCGCCTCTTCACGCTTCTCGTAGGCGATGCGAGCATCGCTGGTGAGTTCACGGGTCAACCAAGCCTTGGTTAGCTTCGAGCGGTTTCCGGCTTCAACCAATACTTCCTGGATGGTAAGACCAACCGGGTAAATGGTGCGAAGTTCGGCCCAAAGCGCCTCAAGATCCCAGTCGGAACCTGAACTGTCAGAAATGTGGCTGTCCACGATTGCAGCGATTACGTCACCCAAGAAACCTTCGGTGCGTGCCTTGATGTCGTCACCCTCAAGGATGTGGCGACGGTCGCTGTAAATTGCCTCGCGCTGACGGTTTAGAACATCGTCATACTTCAAGACATTCTTGCGAATCTCTGCGTTGCGGCCTTCAACCTGGCTCTGTGCGCTCTGGATGGCTCGGCTAACGATCTTTGATTCGATAGCAGTGTCATCAGGAACACCAGGACGGTTCATAAGTGCGGTTGCCGCACCCGAGTTGAACAAGCGCATTAGGTCGTCGGTTAGCGAAAGGTAGAAACGTGATTCACCCTTGTCACCCTGGCGACCGGCACGACCACGGAGCTGGTTGTCAATTCGGCGCGATTCGTGACGTTCGGTACCAAGCACGTAAAGACCGCCGACTGCAAGGACCTTCTCGGCCTCAATAGCTACTTCAGCCTTGATGCGCTCGAACTCCGACTGCCAGGCGGCTTCATAAGCCTCTGGGTTTTCATCGCTGTTCAAGCCACGCTTGGCTAGCGACTCAACGGTCAAGAACTCAGCGTTTCCACCAAGCATGATGTCGGTGCCTCGGCCAGCCATGTTGGTGGCAACGGTAACGGCGCCGTGGCGACCAGCTTGGGCAACAATCGCAGCTTCGCGAGCGTGGTTCTTGGCGTTCAACACCTCGTGACGAACACCGGCCTTTGCCAATAGGCGTGAAAGGTATTCGCTCTTCTCAACGCTGGTGGTACCAACCAAAACCGGCTGACCCGCTGCGTGACGCGTTGCGATGTCCTTGACGACCTCGTTGAACTTAACTTCTTCGTTCTTGTAAATCAGGTCGGCCTGGTCGATGCGGACCATTGGCTTGTTAGTCGGGATTGGAACAACACCCAACTTGTAGGTGCTCATGAATTCGCCGGCTTCGGTTTCGGCAGTACCGGTCATACCCGAAAGCTTGTTGTAGAGACGGAAGTAGTTCTGTAGGGTGACGGTTGCGAGGGTCTGGTTTTCGGCCTTTACCTCGACGTCTTCCTTCGCCTCAATCGCCTGGTGAATACCCTCGTTGTAACGGCGGCCAGCAAGGATGCGGCCGGTGTGCTCATCAACGATCAGCACCTCGCCATCCATGACGACGTAGTCCTTATCGCGCTTGAACAGAGCCTTGGCGCGAATCGAGTTGTTCAGGAACGAAATCAGCGGAGTGTTTGCTGACTCGTAAAGGTTGGTGATGCCCAGGTAGTCTTCAACCTTCTCGATTCCAGGCTCCAAGATACCGATGGTGCGCTTCTTCTCGTCAACCTCGTAATCGATGACTGGCTGAAGGCGATCGGCGATCTTTGCGAACTCGGCAAACCAGCGGTTTGCATCGCCAGATGAAGGGCCCGAGATGATTAGCGGGGTACGAGCCTCGTCAATCAGGATCGAGTCAACCTCATCCACGATTGCATAGAAGTGGCCGCGCTGAACTAGGTCAGACTGGCTCCAAGTCATGTTGTCGCGGAGGTAATCGAAGCCAAACTCATTGTTGGTTCCATAGGTGATGTCGGCAAGGTACTGCTCGCGACGAACCGATGGCTCCTGGTTAGAGATGATGCAGCCGGTGGTCATGCCAAGTGCGCGGAAAACGCGACCCATGAGTTCACTCTGGTAGCTGGCAAGGAAGTCGTTGACTGTGACCACGTGAACGCCGCGGCCAGCAATGGCGTTTAGGTAGGCAGGCAGAGTTGCAACCAAGGTCTTACCTTCACCGGTGCGCATCTCGGCAATGTTGCCAAGGTGAAGGGCAGCACCACCCATGAGCTGGACGTCAAAGTGACGCATGCCAAGGGTGCGCTTTGAGGCTTCGCGGACGGCTGCGAAGGCCTCCGGAAGAAGATCGTCGAGGCTCTCGCCAGCGGCGTAACGCTCGCGGAGTACGGTGGTTTCGTTCTGGAGCTCTTCGTCACTGAGAGTGTTGAAGTTCACTTCGAGTGCGTTGATGGCGTCGGCATAATTGCGAAGCTTCGCAAGGATTCTGCCCTCGCCTGCGCGCAGTAGTTTGTCGATGATGTTAGCCAAGATTTTGCTCCAAACCGGTTGTGTTGGTCTACTACCAATCTTAGACGAAGGGCCCAGCCGCATCGCGGCTGAGCCCCTCGTTCGCTGATAGACGAATCGGGCTATTTGGCCCGAAAATGACCTATGAAAGTGTCAGTACTCCGTAATTCCAACCCTTGCGGCGATAGACCACGCTTGGCTTGCCGGTGGCTGAGTCGTGGAACAAGTAGAAATCGTGACCGACCAACTCCATGTGGTACAGAGCGTCATCGACAGACATTGGGTTTCCGGCAAATTCCTTGCGACGGATTACCACTGGGCTTTCACCGAAGTCTGGTCCGGATTCCACCTCATCGGCGCTTGCTTTTCCAAGAAGAACGTCGGCATCAACCGCGTGAATGTCGAGGGCAGCGAAATCGGTGGCGGTTAGCTCACTGGTTCCGATGGTGCCGTGCGCACCGTGGTGCACCTTGCGGCGGTCTGAAGCGCGGCGAAGGCGCTCGGATAGCTTGCCAAAAGCGATGTCGAATGCCGAAAACTTGTCGCCGGCGTGAGCCTCGGCGCGGATGACGTGCCCAGGTTCGATAACGGTGAGTTCTACCTGATCTTCAGGGCCGGAGGTTTTACTGTGGTCATGTCTGGTCACCTTGATTTCAAGTGACTGAACTTTGTGGGCCAACTGCTCTACCTTGTGTGCGCGTTCAGCAACATAGTCGCGGAATCGGTCAGAGACACTCAAGTTGCGAGCGGTGATGTTGATTTCCATGATTACCTCCGTTTCAGGCACCTTTGCCTGTGAAACAAAAGGTATACCCATTTCTAGGTTTTCGTTTGCGTTTTCAGAATAGTTTCAGAAAACGTCAAGAATCCGAGCACCTCTCCCCCCGACTTGCTCACCGCGCGTGCACCTTCGAGGATGGTAGCGCCAGTGGTCACAATGTCGTCAAACAGAATCACGTGACGACCATTCACCGCCCGATTTGCCGACATCGACCCCGCGAGATTCGAATGGCGTGCGCGAGCATTAAGGCCTGCTTGATCTTCAACCACCCGCTGAAAACTCAGAGCAGAGACCACTCGACACGGATACCCGGCTAAAGCATTTGCCTTTCGGGCCATAAGTCTTGCCGGTTCGTAACCGCGTTTCAAGTAATTGGCTCTCGAACTTGGCATCGGCACCAGCAGGGCATCGCCCACATTCTCGGCTACCTGGCTAAGTGGAGTCGCAAGAGCAGCGGCCACAACGGACAACACTCCAGTCTGGCCTTTCTCTTTGAATGACTTCAACAGGTCATGCTCGACCGCCCCATATTCGGAGACAGCCACCCCTTGCAGGTGGCCACGTGTAACCACTCTCGACTTGGTGATTATTTTTGGGCGGCAGTTCGAACAAATCGGCGACCCCAGGGCCGAACACAGCACACATTTTGTCGGCAACAGAAGGTCTAGTAGGTCTTGGAAGGCACTCATGACAGGAGCCTGCCACCAAATACTCGGTCGAGAACTGCCCTTGCTGGATCGGTGCAGAACTTGAAGCCGATTTACAAAGTGGATAGTTAGTTTGCGAAGTGGACGGCTAGGACTTCGGAGGCAATCGGAGACCATGAGATGTTGCGATAAGCGTAAAGGTTTCGTTGCGAGTCAAGAGCGTAGACCGAAGAAAAACTGGTGCGGGCCTCCAGCGTCTTGGCCGCCTCTAGAGCGCCGATATCGCGAACACCACCACCGATGGTGAAGAGGCTAGCGCCGATTGTCCCTTCGCCCAGTGCATGCAGCACCGCGATGGTGTTTTCGTCGGACCAGGATACGGACATCGGGGTGTCGCTAACCCCGACAACCTCAAGTGGAGCACCGAACGAGACCGGTAAGCCAGTCTTATCGCGCAGAACGCTGACAACGTAGGCGCGCACGGTAGCGCCCGAGCCAACCAGAAGTGCCAGACGTGAGCCTTCGGCACTGAGGGCAAACTGACGGCGAGGGAAAGAGTCGAGCCAGCCGAGCTTTAGGCTTCGTCGAAGGCCACCCGGTGAAGTCACCTGAACCGCCTCGCCAGCCTTCTTGGTCATGGTCCACAGATAACCGAAGTCGTCAAACATCGGAGCCAATTGGCCGGCACGCGCGTCAATTAGATTCGGAGTGCTGCCGAAGATGCCGATGTGTGAGCGATAGATTCCACCCGGCCCCTTCAAGGCCAGCCAGTCCATCGAGCGAGTCATCGCGAAGTCGGTGGCACCGGTGCGCTTGATCAAATCGCCGGTAACGCCAATCGGCGCAGACATGTCGCCATTCAACTCACGCAGTTCGCCAGATTGCAGAATCAGTGCCTGACCGCTTGCTACCGAAGGCAGAACATCGGGAAGGTCAGCGATCTCCTGAGGTCCACGTTCGACAGAAATGCTGACGCTATACACGTTTGGCAACTGAGTCAGGGTTGCGCGAATCTGCGCCTTCATCTGCTGTCGGGCAAGGGCTTTGGCAACCAGAGCCTTGGCCGTGAGGTCAACCGAGGCCACGCCATCGGCAACTGTGACCGAGTTGAGCGACAGGGTCGTGCCGGCTGGAATTGCCGAATTCACCGCTGGATTGAGCCAGTCACTCGGACCCTTGAGCATTGCGTTGACCATTCGAGTTGCAGTCGAGGCGCGACTCGGGAACCAGCGAAGGTCAGGCACCAAATGCTTGCGCTGCGCATCGAAGAAATAGATTGAGTAACTGCGGAAGATGACATCGAAAACCGGACGAATCAAAATCGTGAGATTCGGCGCACTTGCGATTCGCCATTCGCCGTTTTCTCGAACCATTTTGAAATCGAGCTGTCGGGTGGCACCCGCATCCATGACCTTGTAATGACCGTCGCCATCGACAGTGGCCTGAACCTGAACAGTCACCGCGGCTTCTTGCCGCGCATTGAAACTAATGCTCGGGTTACCCTGCTGAATCAAGACTTCGTTGTTTGGGTTCCACTTGGTCTTGAAGTTTTGGGTGAGGTACTCTCGAGCGGCTTCGTAGTCATTCTGCGGGCCGGTGCCGGCATTGATGAAGCCATTCAGGATGTCCTGCTGGGTTTCCCCGCTCGAAGGCCCGTTCGGTGAATAGTAGAGATAGTCGCCGGAGATGTCACCCTGAAGTTCTGGACCTACTTTGATCTCACTTGACCGAGGCAACTGGGCGCAACCTGCGATCAAAACAACGGTGAGCGCAGTGGCAACTAATTTAAGAAACTTGTTCACGCGTCGGCTCGCTTCTTCGGCTTCTTCGGCGGCAAAGGCAATGGCGACTGGGTGAAAACCATGCCCTTGCGCCTTGGCAACGTCAGTCGGAAAGATGCGCCCTCGCCTGGCTTGGCCCAGACCTGCAACCAACCGTCGTGCAGGTGAGTGTCCTCGAGCGAAATGGCTAGGCCGAGGCCGGTGCCGCCAGTGGTTCGCTTGCGCGCCGGGTCGGCTCGCCAGAAGCGGTCGAATACTCGGTCAACCTCGGCGCGAGTCATGCCCACACCCTCGTCGGTGACGGTGACGGCAACGGCCGATTCGCTGGCACCAACCGCAACTCGAATCGGTTTACCCTCGCCGTGTTCGATGGCGTTGGCCAGCAGGTTGCGCAAAAGACGTTCAATTCGGCGGCTATCCATCTCAGCATCCACCGGACCCTGCGGAATGTGGATCTGAATCTCCGAGCCCTTGCTCATTGCGAGCGGCTCAATGCCGGCGATGGCCATGCCGACCACACCGTTGAGGTCCTGCATCTCGAGGTCAGCGGTCACCGCACCGGCGTCATAGCGAGAGATCTCGAGCAAGTCATTTAGCAAGGTCTCGAAGCGTTCGATCTGGTCGTGCATTAGCTCAGCCGAGCGCTTTACCGGCGGTGAAAGGGTGTCTCGGCCGGCAAAAATCATGTCACCGGCCAACTTGATTGTGGTCAATGGAGTTCGTAGCTCGTGCGAAACATCCGAGACGAATCTTTGCTGCATCTTCGAGAGGCTGGCCAACTGGGTGATCTGGCTTTGCAACGACTGGGCCATTTTGTTGAATGACCGGGCCAGGATGGCGATGATGTCTTCGCCGCGCTCAGGCAAACGGCGGTCGAGGGCACCCTCGGCCAATTGCTCAGAGACCTCGGCCGCGAGGCGAACTGGGCGAACCAGCCAGTCGGTTACGAAGAAGCTGATGGCACCAATCACGGCAAGCAGGATCAACATTCCCCAGAACAGAGTGCGCTGCACGAAATCTAGAGTCTGCTGCTCACTGTTCAGGTCAAAAACAAGGTAGAACTCGTAGTTACCGGCCAGTGGAATTTGAATCGGTGCGCCAACCACGATGCCAGGATGTTCGCTGCCGGCAACCGGAATAGAAATGGACTGGTAGAGCAGTTTGCCGGTGGATGCACGGACTTTTGAGCGCAGGCCGGCTGGGATCACTTTGGTGTCAAGATCGGCTGAAATCGGGCTCTGCAGAGACTGCCCGGTTGGCTGGCCCGGGCTGCGCAGCAATGCCACTCTGCGTGAGTTGGTTGTGCCGGTTGACTCGATGCTCGGCACGATGGTGTTCATCAGGGTTTGAAGCGCAACCTCGTTGCTAACGCTCGAAGCCGAGAATGTGTTCTGCACCTCGATGACCGCGCGCTCAGATTCACCTAAGACCTGCGCCTGACGAGTCGAGTAAAGACCGCCACCGATCGAGTAGCTCAAGAAACCACCGACGATGGTCAGAGCGATTCCCGAGATTACAACGGTTGAGAAAACCGCACGAACCTGAAGAAAACGCCGAAAAAGGCTTATCGCCCAAGAGGCGACGCCGCGAAAACGCACTTAGCCCTGGCCCGCCTTGTAACCAACACCGCGAACGGTGGTGACGATCTTCGGGTTATCAGGGTCATCTTCGATCTTTGAACGCAGACGCTGAACGTGAACGTTTACGAGGCGGGTGTCATCGTTGTGACGGTAACCCCAGACCTTCTCAAGCAACATTGCACGGCTGAAAACTAGGTTTGGCTTCTGAGCGAGAGCCAGAAGCAAGCTGAACTCAAGCGGAGTCAGTGAGATCTTCTCTGCACCGCGACGAACCTCGTGCCCCTCGATGTCGAGGGTTAGTGGGCCAATCTTCACAGTGCCTTCGGCCGACGCACCGGCTAGCGGGCGAAGTCGGGCACGGATGCGAGCGGTGAGAACTCCCGGGTCAAATGGCTTGACCACATAGTCGTCGGCGCCAGCTTCGAGGCCAAGAACAACGTCGTCGCTCTCAGTCTTGGCGGTCAGCATGATGATCGGGGTTCCAGAAACCGCACGGATTTCGCGACAAACCTCGATACCGGTCTTGCCCGGCAACATGACATCCAAGAGAACTAGGTCTGGAGACTCTGCGTTGAAACGCTCAAGGGCACCCGCGCCGGCATCGTGAAACGCCACCGAGAAACCTTCGGACTCGAGAACGATTCCGACCATCTCGCGAAGGGCGTTGTCATCATCCACAACCAAAATCTTGTGTGACATATCGATTCCTAATTTCTCTTGGAGACTTGGGCTTCTAGTAGCGGTAGTGGTCGACCTTGTATGGGCCGTTGACCGGAACACCGATGTAGGCGGCCTGCTCTTTATTCAACTGTGTCAGTTCAACACCCAGCGCGTCAAGGTGAAGTCGGGCGACCTTCTCGTCGAGGTGCTTCGGAAGGATGTGCACACCAAGCTCGTACTGGTCGGCCTTGGTGAAGATTTCGATCTGGGCTAGCACCTGGTTTGCGAATGAGTTGCTCATCACGAAGCTTGGGTGACCGGTGGCGTTGCCGAGGTTCATCAGGCGACCCTCGCTCAAAATCAGAACCGAGCGGCCGTTTGGCAAACGCCATTCGTGAACCTGAGGCTTGATTTCGATCTTCTCGACGCCAGGGATGCGGTTGATGCCGGCCATGTCAATCTCATCGTCGAAGTGACCAACGTTGGCAACGATGGCAAGGTGCTTCATCTGCTGGATGTGCTCTGGGGTGATGATGCCCTGGTTGCCGGTAGCAGTCACGAAAATGTCGACGGTTTCGATAACCGACTCGAGCTTTGCAACCTGGAAGCCATCCATGGCGGCCTGAAGAGCACAAATTGGGTCGATCTCGCTAACGATAACTCGCGCGCCTTGACCGCGAAGTGCCTCAGCCGAACCCTTTCCGACGTCGCCGTAACCGGCCACGAAGGCAACCTTGCCACCGATTAGAACGTCGGTCGCGCGGTTTAGGCCGTCTGGAAGCGAGTGGCGAATGCCGTACTTGTTGTCGAACTTTGACTTGGTAACCGAGTCGTTCACGTTAATAGCCGGGAAGAGCAGCTCGCCGCGCTTGTGGAACTCGTATAGGCGGTGAACTCCGGTGGTGGTCTCCTCTGTCACGCCCTTGATTTCGGCGGCAATCTTGGTGAAGCGGCCAGGGTTGGTGATCAGGTTGTCGCGAAGCAGGTTAAGGATGACACCGTACTCTTCAGAGTCGGTTGGCTGCGTCGCTGGCACTGCACCCGCAAGTTCGAACTCACGGCCCTTGTGAACCAGGAGGGTTGCGTCGCCGCCGTCATCGAGGATCATGTTCGGGCCGTCGAAGCCCTCGTCGGTCCAGTCGAAGATGCGGTCGGTGCACCACCAGTACTCTTCGAGGGTTTCACCCTTCCAGGCGAAAACTGGCGAGCCGGTTGGGTTCTCCGGGGTGCCCTTGCCGACTACAACGGCGGCAGCCGCTTCGTCTTGGGTCGAGAAGATGTTGCAAGATGCCCAGCGAACCTGAGCGCCTAAGGCAACGAGAGTTTCGATGAGGACAGCGGTCTGAACCGTCATGTGTAGCGAGCCGGCGATGCGGGCTCCCTTTAGCGGCTGTTGCGCGGCAAACTGCTCGCGGAGGGCCATGAGGCCTGGCATTTCGTGCTCGGCCAGGCGAATCTGATGACGACCAGATTCGGCTAACTCTAGGTCTTTGACGCGGTGTTCAAGAACGGCGTTTTTGGTCATAAGACAATGTTACGACTTGATAAACGCTTCCACACCAGCAGTAATTTCGGCGACCTTTTCGGCTCGCTTCGCCTCGCAGTTGAAGCGCAGAAGTGGCTCGGTGTTCGAGGTGCGCAGGTTGAACCACCACCAGTTGTCTGTGTCTCTAGAGCTGAAAGTCACGCCGTCAAGGCGGTCCATCGTTGCGCGTTCGGCAAATGCGACCTCGACCGCCGCAATGATTGCCTTGGCGTCAGAAACTCGGTGGTTGATCTCGCCCGAGGCAAAATAAGGGTCGTACTTGGCTGCGAATTTGCTCAACGAATCAGACTGTGAACCCAGAGCCGAGAGCACGTGCAGGGCGGCGAGCATGCCGTTGTCTGCACCCCAGAAAGCCCTGAAGTAGTAGTGCGCAGAATGCTCTCCGCCGAAGATCGCATTCTCGGCGGCCATCTGGTCTTTGATCAGCGAGTGGCCTACACGGGTTCGAACGGCTCGAGCCCCGGCCGCCTCGATTGCTTCGATGCACGCGCGCGAGGTGAGCAGGTTGTGCAGCACCGTGATCGGAGCGCCAGGGTTGCTTGCTTTTTCGCGGGCAATCTCGCGCTCGGCAACGATGGCCGCAACCGCCGACGGGGTAACCGCGCCACCGCGCTCGTCGATGACGAAGCAACGGTCGGCGTCGCCGTCGAAGGCTAGTCCGATGTCGGCTCCGTGCTCGACAACGGCCTTTTGCAGGTCTACTAGGTTTTTGGGGTCGAGAGGGTTTGCCTCATGATTCGGAAAGTTTCCGTCGAGCTCGAAATACATCGGCACGATTTCGAGCGGGAGCTCGGCAAGCCCAACGGCGGTTCCGAGAACCGCAGGAACAGTGAAGCCACCCATTCCGTTGCCGGCATCGACAACCACCTTGAGCGGGCGAATGTTAGAAAGCGAAACCAGTTCGCGCAGGTAGCTGGCGTACTGCACCAAAATGTGCAGGTCTCGGTAGCTGCCCGGTGTTTCAACCTCGTCGATTCCATTCTCAATGTAAACCTTGGCGCGATCGCGAATTGCAGCAAGACCGGTGTCCATGCTGATGCCTCTCGCCCCCGCGCGGGAAAACTTGATGCCGTTGTATGCAGCTGGATTGTGGCTGGCTGTAAACATGGCCGCCGGTGCACCCAGAACGCCAGAGGCAAAGTAACTCTCGTCAGTAGAGCAAAGTCCGATGGAAACAACATTGGCACCGCGAGCCTGGGCTCCAGCAGCAAACGCATCAGCAAATTCTGGTGACGAGTCACGCATATCGTGGCCGACCACAACATCTTTACCGGCTGCACCAAGTTCATCTACGAATCCAGCGGCAAGCGCGGCAACAATTTCTGAGGTTAGAGATTTGCCGACCAAACCGCGTACGTCGTAAGTCTTGACGATTGCGTCCCAATCAATATTCATTGGGCTAAGTTTACCAAGCCACTACCCCGCAAAAAGGCCTGGCTCAGCCCACTCACGGCAAGTAGGCGCAGGCTGTCTAAACTGGGGCCATGGCTGAAATCTCGCGATCAAAGGGCACCAACCGCGATCGCCACGGGCGCGGTATTCGCCAACCGCTGCTGAGCAATCTGCTGCGAAACGGTGGTCGTCACTCTAGCTTCGAGCAAATCGTTTCTGGTACCTGCGAGTACCTGAAGAACGCCTGGCCAGAGGAATTAATTGACCTGAACTGGGAGGTCATTGACGCTCCATCGATCAAGCCTGAGTCAAAGGGTGTTCGCCGCTGGGCCGTCAAACGCGACGAAATGACCATCGTGATTTATCGAGTGCCGATTGAGCGACTTGGCCATCACAGCCGCGCCGATGCTCTGCACGAACGCATGCACATTGAGGAATACGTCTTTGCCGCAGTGGGTCACCTAATTGGAAAAGATCCGTGGGATTTGGTGCCAGAACGCTACCGCGACTAACTTGCCGTCTTAACGAACGTTGACTGAAACTTTTCCGCCGGCATTCTTCTGATCAAGCACCGATAAATTTGCAACCGTTCCGTTGATGTCTGTGATCAAGTTTGCATAAATCGGTTCGCTGCTTCCCGCAAACGAGTAGGTTGAACCAGCCGCGACCTCGAGCACATCAATCCGACCGGTTTTGTCGTTGTAAATACACAACTTTGAAATTCCAGCGCTTGGCACAGTGATGTTTCGTTTGCCGGTAAATTTTTCGGCAGCAGGAATCCAGGTGAAATCTGGTGCCGCGGTCGCTGTTACTCGTGAAAGACGAATCGAAGTCTGCACCTCGGCATCGGCCGAGATCAAGGCAACGTAGTTACCGTCCTTCAATCCAGGTATTTCAATATCGGCAACGGCACCGCCATTTACTGTCGAGCGAACCACAGTTCCAAAGGTCTTGGCATCGGCACCAACAATTTGCGCGGTGACCGTGGCGTTGGCTTTACCTGGCACAAATACTCTCAGCACCGGAACAAGATCGGTGTAGTCAGAATTTGCACCGATAAGTTTTGCTGCCTGTGCTGTGCCGCGAATAAAAATTCCGGGTATCACTTGTTGTTTGGAATATTCTGGTGATGGCGAAACGTAATCTACGCCGGCTGCGCTGAGCCCTCGAACAGTGCGCTGCTGGATCCAAGCGGCTACCGCACCACCGTTTGCAGTCACGTGGGTTACGAAGCTTTTAGTTTTTGGAGCCACGCCGGCAAGCGGAATCACAGTGGTTTTACCGGCAACCACAGCGATGCCATTCAGACCTGGCGCCTCAACGGTGCCGGCCTCACTAAAGATTTCAAGATTCACAGTTGAATCCACCTGAGTCGTGTTGCGCAGAATCAAAAGCGTCTCACGGCCTGTGGCGGTTGAGCCACCAACCAACCAAAGGTCATTCGACGGCAATTGGCAGTTGGTTGCCGCTAGTCCCCTAAGCGTTGCGCCAGCCGCATTTTGGAATTGACTGGCGTTCAGCAGCACAGAGCCTTGATCGGCCGCGCCATTGCCTGCCGTTACCGTGTAAACGCCGTCACTCGATGCGACCGATGCCCCGTTTGCCGAGTTGAACTGACTTACGTAAGAGACATTGCCAACGTGTTCAAAGTTGCCAAGCGTTGTACCCTTTGACCCACCAGCTTTGAACAGCGAGCCCGGGCAAACTAAAGTCAGATCTCTAGCCTTCACATCAAGCGAGGCCGCGGTAGGTACTGATCCGATTTGAATTTCAAAACTTGGTGCCAATAGGGTGCCGCCAACAAGTGCCGCCAACACAATAAATAAAATCAAAATCTTTTTGAACATTAGTTTTCTTCACCAACCTCAACAAAGATCTGACTGTCACCAGAAACTCGGCGGCGCTGATTGGTGCTTGGAATTGCCAGTAACAAGAATCCAAGCAGCACCGATAGCTGCACGGCCTTGGTGATCGACCAAGGGGAATTTGGTTCCACTCCGGCGTTCAAGAGTTTTTGGTTCGGCTCATGTACGCGCCAAAGATTGCCGCTGTCTGTTGAACCAACAGCCTCAAGCTCCTTTACCGAATCAAGGGCCACCCCAAGTTGACCGGCGATAACAGAATTGCGATCCGGAACCAAAACATATCCAATTCCAGCATCGTCAATTGTCTTTTGAAGATCGGTGCCGTTTGCCGAGGCAAGGTCGGCAACCAATTGGGCAATGCGGTTGTATTCGGCAGCGCGCGATTGCTTAACGCCAGCCAAGGCAAAACGGTAACTCAAACTCACATCTTCTAATTGCACGCCATCGCCAGAAACAATTTCTGCACCAAATGCGATTGAACCGTCTGCATTGATCTCAGGATTGATAACCAGCATCTTCAGGGCGCTCCCCTGCTCGGCTTCAGCCGCAACGATTGACGGCACAACGCGACCATCGGTGTATTTGAGATTCGGCGATGAAGTCACGGTCAGCAGCAATGCAGGAGCAAGTGAAATGATCGCCAACGCGGTACCGATAATCTTTCGCGCCTTGACTCGCTTGATCTCATTTAGTCCAAGCGTGAATAGAACGGCAACCAGCAAACCAAAAATTCCTAGCAAAGCTGCCGGCGAACCATTCACGAAATCGGTTGAACGAACTGTTGAACCTACGCCAACGGCCGCAAACGACAGGCTGCTAACCAGCCAAGCCGCTGCCACGGTAGCAAGACCAATCGACCAAAGCACGAAGGCAATTCCCCAGCGCTTGCCAATCAGGGCTAGTAATGCAATTAGAAGTACCGGAATCAAAATCCAATTTGAGAATTCACCGATGAACGGCAGGCTCATTCCAAAGCTCTCGCCGCCCAGCATCAATTGCCAAACCGGTGACTTTGAACTTTGCTGTGGTAGCCCCGGATCAGCAAGCAGAGCCAGCGGCTTTAGTAAACCGAATAGGTAATACAAAACGGTTGGCCCAAACACCGCTGCGGCTGGCAAAGGTATCCAAATCAAGAAACCAAATTTTCGGATGCGCGCGGCAATCACCAGCGCAAGCCCAGCTAAAAGAATTGGGATTGTGTTGGGTGCCGATGCCGAGACAACAAAAAGCAAAAGCCCCGATGCCGCAACCCATGACCAGGTTTGGGTTGAAAAATTTGCCTTGCCAATTCCGGCCGCACGCGCCACTGAAAAAACCAGCCACGGCATTGCAACAATTGCAACGACCGCAGGGATTCTTGCTTCAACCTGAGCAACAATCAGCGCCGGCCAAAGCGCGTAAACCAATGCCCCGGCAATTCTTGCCACGGTTGATTCACTGAAGAGTGCAACCACTCTCCACGCACCAGCAAATGCAATTGATTTCGCCAATAGCAAGAGCACGATTAGCGAAAGTGACGGCGCCCAAAAGGTTAGTGAACCTAAGATGGTCAGCACCCAGACGAAAGGGTCGCTTGGACCAAAGTAACCAAGTCCAATCGGCTGGAAACTGGCACCGGCTCTAGAGAACAG
>ERZ650308.638-NODE-638-length-18922-cov-7.946255_pt1 | contig 18922 bp, 18 predicted proteins | sample MGYA00376244_ERZ650308 | MGnify/ENA primary metagenome ERZ650308 (study PRJEB26733, sample SAMN07839295) | wastewater metagenome | biome: small river; feature: stream; material: water | place: USA: North Carolina | collected 2016-04-26 ... | reverse complement strand
CTATCACCAAGGAAATGGCTGATGCCGCACTGAAGATGCTTGATGTCGACCCAAGCGGTTTTGATGTGATGGATAGAAAATTACTAGAAGCCATCTTGCACAAGTTTGATGGCGGCCCAGTAGGCATCGATAACTTAGCTGCGGCGATTGGTGAAGAGCGCGACACCATTGAGGATGTCTTGGAGCCTTACCTGATTCAACAGGGCTATCTACAAAGAACCTCGCGCGGCCGAGTGGCAACGCGTCAAGCGTATGAGCACTTTGGCCTCACGCCACCAAGCAACTCCGCAATAGAGCCTTAAGACCTAGCCCAGCGTTACCTTAGCGAATTTACGCTTGCCCACTTGCACTACATAAGTGCCAGCTTCAAGCTTTAACTGTTTATCAGTAACGGTTGCACCATCAATCTTCACACCGTTTTGTTCGATGTTGCGATTCGCTTCAGATGTTGATGGGGCTAAGCCAGCAGCCTTCAAAAGATTGGCAATCTGCATTGGTACGCCAGAAAGATTTACCTCTGGAATATCGTCAGGCACACCACCTTTAGCGCGGTGATTAAAGTCTTCTAATGCTTTTTCTGCCGCCGCTTGCGAATGAAAGCGCGCAACGATTTCTTGTGCGAGCAGCACTTTGCAATCCTTAGGATTTCTGCCGGCAGCTACTTCTTGCTTCATTAAATCAATTTCAGCCATCGGACGGAATGACAGCAAGGTGAAGTAATCCCACATCAATTCATCGGAGATGCTTAAGAGCTTGCCAAACATCTCGCCAGCCGGTTCACTGATACCAATGTAATTACCTTTGGACTTACTCATCTTGTCCACGCCATCTAAACCAACCAGCAGAGGCATTGTCAAAATACATTGCGGCTCTTGGCCATACTCACGCTGGAGTTCGCGCCCAACCAAGAGATTGAATTTTTGATCGGTACCACCGAGCTCTAAATCGCTCTTCAAAGCTACCGAGTCGTAACCTTGCATCAATGGATATAGGAACTCGTGCACAGAGATCGGTACGCCACTACGATAACGTTTTGTAAAGTCATCGCGTTCTAACATTTGCGCAACGGTATATCTGGCTGCCAACTGAATCATGCCGCGTGCGCCTAGAGGATCACACCACTCGCTGTTGTAACGCACTTCAGTCTTAGCAGGATCAAGCACCATGCTGGCTTGACGATAGTAAGTCTGAGCATTGACAGCAATTTCTTCGGCAGTCAGGGGTGGACGAGTTACATTACGTCCAGATGGGTCGCCGATCATGCTGGTAAAGTCACCGATCAAGAAAATCACGGTGTGACCTAAATCTTGTAGCTGACGTAATTTATTCAAAACCACCGTATGGCCCAAATGAATATCTGGCGCAGTGGGATCTAAACCCAACTTAATACGCAAAGGCGTGCCTGTTGCCTGGCTCTTAGCTAGTTTCTGAATCCAGTCCGCCTCAACTAATAGCTCATCACAACCCCTTTTAGTCACTTCAAGGGCTGCAAAAACTTCGGGGCTTAGTGGGTATTTTTGTTCTGGTTTAGCCGTCATGCGAAATTGGGTAACTGATTCGGTTAAATTAGTATTTATATTGCTAAAGCATAATTGTCGCATTCCTGAGAACAAAGTCCTGATACCGCATGAATAAGCCTCAATCCCTCTATATCGGCCTGATGTCTGGCACAAGCCTAGATGGGATAGATGCCGTTCTAGCAAAGATTGAAGCTTCCGGGGAGGCCTATCTACTGGACTCCGTAAGCACCCCCTTTAGTCCAGAGTTACGAAAGGCTTTGATTGACCTACAAAGCCCTGGTTCAAACGAGATTCACCGTGAAAATCAGGCAGCTAATGCCCTAGCAGTAGCCTATGCGGATGCAGTCAAGCAATTACTTACTCAGGACAAGCTTTCTCCTACAGATATCAGCGCGATTGGCGCCCATGGTCAGACTATTCGCCATCAAGCGGATCTTGCTCATCACCTTGCCTATACCCATCAGACCCTCAACCCAGCACTACTGGCAGAGTTGACCGGAATTGATGTCATCGCGGACTTTAGAAGTCGTGATTTGGCAGCAGGCGGTCATGGCGCACCTCTAGTGCCGGCCTTTCACGCACAACAATTTGCCGCTGACAAGAATATTGCCGTACTTAATCTTGGCGGCATTGCCAACCTAACGCTATTACCCAAAGATGGTGAAGTAAAAGGCTTTGATTGTGGCCCCGGCAATATGTTGATGGATGCCTGGATTGCAGACCAGCAAGGTCATACATTTGATGAGAACGGTACTTGGGCATCACAAGGCAAAGTGAATCAAGCACTGCTATCAAGAATGATGACTGATTCATTTTTTGCAAAAGCACCGCCAAAGAGCACGGGGCGAGATGACTTTCATCTGGCTTGGCTACAAAAACAGATTGGTCAAGACAATATCAATGCAGAAGATGTGCAAGCCACACTATTGCAATTAACCGTGGACTCAGCATTGCAAGCTTTGGAGGTCTATGCCCCGCAAGCCCAGACGCTGGTTATCTGTGGTGGCGGTGCGCGCAATATTGCCCTTCTCGATTTATTTAAATCTAGAGCTGAATCTGTATTTAAAAACACATTAGAGATTGTGACTAGTGATGCCCTTGGCATTGATCCACAACTCGTAGAAGGTCTTGCGTTCGCATGGCTTGCTTGGGCCTACAAAGAAAAACGGCCAGCAAATTTGCCAGCCGTTACGGGAGCGAAGGGGCCTAGAATTCTAGGCGCTTGCTATCCCGCGTAATTAAATTAATTTCTCTTTAAGCGGAGAAAGAAGATCCGCAACCACAAGTGGTTTGCGCGTTTGGATTTTTAATTACAAACTGCGATCCATTGATATCTTCTTTGTAATCAATCTCAGCACCAACCAAATATTGGAAGCTCATTGAATCCACCAATAAGGTTACGCCATTCTTTTCAAAGAGTGTGTCATCTTCATTCACAGCATCATCAAATGTGAAACCATACTGAAATCCTGAGCAACCGCCGCCCTGAACAAACACGCGTAGTTTTAATTCAGGATTGCCTTCTTCAGCAATCAAGTCAGCCACTTTTGCAGCAGCACTATCCGTAAACACCAATGGAACTGGTGGCTCGGCTAAATCTTGTACAGTCTCTTGCGTAGCTAATTGGGTCATGATTTACTCCTAATTCAAAAGGCAATAACTTATTTTAGGCTTTTAATTCCAAGTGTGCTGAAGGGTCTTTCTTACTAGCCCCATTATGGTGAAACAGCAATCTGGGTCAATCCAGTGGTCTCAGGCAAGCCAAACATGAGATTCATACATTGAACGCCTTGGCCTGAAGCACCCTTTACCAAGTTATCTTCAACCACCAAAATGACTAAAGTGTCGCCATTGCCAGGGCGGTGAATAGCAATCCGTAAGCCATTGCTACCCCGCACAGAGCGTGTTTCTGGATGGCTGCCAGCTGGCATCACATCTACAAAAGGCTCACCTTTGTAGAAATCTTCATATAGCTTTTGGTAATCCACATTCATTCCGGCTTCAGTCAAGCGGACATACAAGGTTGAATGAATTCCCCTAATCATTGGCGTCAAGTGCGGCACAAATGTCAGGCCAATCTGATCGTGACACGCGATAGCCTTTAAGCCTTGGACAATTTCCGGAAGATGGCGATGGCCTTTGACACCATAAGCTTTGAAGTTATCACTGGACTCTGACAATAAAGTTCCAATCTCCGCCTTACGTCCAGCGCCAGAAGTTCCTGACTTGGAGTCAGAAATAATATGCGTGCCATCAATCAACTCCTTACCACCGGTAGACTTTGGTGCGAGTAATGGTGCAAGACCTAGCTGTACAGAAGTTGGGTAGCAACCCGCTAAACCCACTACGCGGGCTTTCTTAATTTCCTCACGATTGATTTCTGCCAAACCATAGACTGCCTCTGCCAAGATTTCTGGGCAGCCATGCTCCATGCCGTACCACTTAGAAAATTCTTTAACATCCTTTAAACGGAAGTCTGCAGCAAGATCCAAAACCTTGACATTGTTAGCAAGCAATTCTTTTGCTTGCGCCATCGCAACACCATGTGGAGTTGCAAAGAACACTGCATCGCATTCGCTTAATTTAGCTTCATCAGGTGTTGTGAATTTCAGATCAACACGACCACGTAAAGATGGGAACATCTCAGCTACAGGCATACCCGCTTCTGTGCGAGAAGTAATTGCAGTCAGTTTTACCTCGGGATGCTGCGCCAATAAACGCAACAACTCTACTCCGGTATAACCAGTGCCACCTACGATGCCAACTTTAATCATGCCATTCTCCAAAATACCGACTGATGAATTTTATTTCTGTAATACCTAGATTGTAGAAACAAAAAGGGCCGCTTGCGCGACCCTTTCGATAAAACTTGAGCGACTGAAAGAATTAGCGCTTGCTGAACTGCTTACGACGACGCGCGCCGTGCAGACCAACTTTTTTACGCTCAACTTCACGAGCATCGCGAGTTACCAAACCTGCTTTAGACAGAGTTGGCTTCAAAGCGTTGTCGTAGTCGATCAATGCACGAGTAACACCGTGACGAACTGCACCAGCTTGGCCAGTTTCACCGCCACCAGAAACGTTTACTTTGATATCAAAGGTCGTTAAGTGGGCTGTGAGAGCCAAAGGCTGACGAGCGATCATGCGTGATGTTTCACGAGCAAAATATGCATCGATAGGCTTACCATTAACAATGATGTCGCCTTTGCCAGATTTAATGAATACGCGCGCAACAGAACTCTTGCGGCGACCAGTACCGTAATTCCAATTTCCGTAATTAATAGCCATTTGGTTTCCTTAAATCTCTAACGCTTTTGGCTGTTGAGCCGCATGCGGATGATTGGCGTCGCCGTAGACTTTTAATTTCTTAATCATGGCATAGCCTAGTGGGCCTTTTGGCAACATACCCTTCACAGCCTTCTCCAAAGCGCGACCTGGGAAACGGTCTTGCATCTTGTCGAAGTTAGTCGAGCTAATACCACCTGGGTATCCGCTGTGACGGTAATAAATTTTGTTCAAGCCTTTTGTGCCTGTGACACGGAGCTTAGAAGAATTGATAACGACAATAAAGTCGCCAGTATCAACGTGTGGGGTGTATTCAGGCTTGTGCTTGCCGCGTAGACGGAGTGCCACTTCACTGGCGACACGACCGAGGACTTTGTCCGTAGCGTCAATCACGAACCATTCATGCACTACCTCATGGGATTTTGCAGAAAAAGTTTTCATGATTTCTCAAATTGTTATGGTCAAAAAAAATTACTCCAACCAAACTACGTCCACCTTGGCCCTGCTTATGTTTGCAAGCTCGCAGATTCTGCAATTTAACTGGTACAACAAATTACCGCTGACCGGCTCGGTAATTCAGTAAAGCCTTGAATTGTAACCTAAAAAAAACCCAGGAACGAGTCCTGGGTTGGAATCCACCTATGTTTGGGTGGAGGAGACACTGGGAGGTAAGTCGCAGTCTTATACAAGACTGACTACCAATATGGTTATTCTACACAAGGAATATGGTGCAACGCAAGAATATTGACCAAAATCAATTTTTTCCTGCTTTTTAGTTGTTTTTAGCGTCTAACTAAAGCCCATAAATATTGGTAAACTATTGATAATATTGATTAATTTAGTAAGTTAGGGGTCACTGCGATGGATTGTCGAGTATCTTGGTTGGGTAATGGCGGCATGGCTTTTTCAGCCGAAACTGGCAGTGGCCACCTCGTCAATATGGATGGAGCCCCAGAAGCAGGTGGCAGAAACCTAGCTCCAAGGCCAATGGAGCTCCTTTTGGCTGGTGCGGGCGGCTGCTCTGCATTTGATGTGGTTTTAATCCTACAAAGGGCCCGTCAGGCCATTAGCGGCTGCGAAGTGAACCTCCAAGCAGAACGCGCCACAGAAGACCCCAAAGTGTTCACCAAGATCAATTTGCACTTCATCGTCAAAGGAAAAGGCCTGGATCAGGCCAAAGTGGATCGCGCCGTAAAACTTTCTCACGAGAAGTACTGCTCCGCCACCACCATGTTGGCCAAAACTGCAGAATTAACTTACAGCGTAGAAATCGTTTCAGAATAAGTGCAGAGTCAATCGATAAGCCGGATTCTGTCGCCTAGATTTGCATCTAGGGGCAATCATTCCTCTAGGCCGGCAGTTACCTGACGGCTCAAGCTCCCTACCCGCAGACTCAGCGGGACGCCTCATCGCCTGCTTACTTGGGATTGCTCCAGGTGGAGGTTACCGCGTTTCACCGTAACTAAATACGCTCGTCTCTGTGGCCCTATTCCTCACGTCGCCGTGGATGGCCGTTAGCCATCACCCTTCCCTATGGAGTCCGGACTTTCCTCCCCCTCAATAAAGAGGCGGCGATTGCCCAATTGACTCTGCGCCTGCAGTCTAACGCAGTCGCAGGAATTAATCTTAAAAACGTAATATGGGAATAAAAATTGACTTAAGCCAAAGTCCAGGCAATAGTCTCGCCAGCACGTAGCGGCACAATCGTGGCATCACCCAAAGGAAGTTCTGCTGGAATGCTTTGCGCCTGCTTCACCAAAGTAATTTTCTTAGTATTGCGGGGTAGCGAATAAAAGTCAGGCCCAAAGAAACTAGCGAATCCCTCAAGCTTATCTAACTTACCAACACCCTCAAATGCCTCAGCATACAAACCAAGGGCATTGAAAGCGCTATAACAACCAGCGCAACCACAAGCAGCTTCTTTTGCACCCTTGGCATGTGGCGCGCTATCAGTACCCAAGAAAAATCTGGGGCTGCCACTCGTTGCTGCCTCTATCAAGGCAACGCGATGCTCTTCACGCTTAAGTACTGGTAAACAGTAGTTGTGCGGGCGAATACCACCAGCAAAAATTGCATTGCGGTTCATTAATAAATGTTGTGGTGTGATGGTGGCAGCTAAAGTATTTTTTCCAAGAGTTTTCGCATCACGCACATAGTGTGCAGCTTGCTTGGTAGTGATGTGTTCAAACACAATCTTGAGCTCAGGTAATTTTTTGCGTAACGGCTCTAATACCGTATCAATAAATACCGCCTCACGATCAAAGATATCAATATCTGCATGTGTTACTTCGCCGTGCACAAGCAAGGGCATACCAACAGCCTGCATTGCCTCTAAAGCAGCATGGCAATGTTTGAGGTCACTGACACCAGCATCGCTATTGGTAGTTGCGCCTGCAGGGTAGAGCTTGAATGCAGCAATACCTGCATCCTTAGCCTTGCGGACTTCATCTGCAGAAGTGTTATCAGTTAGATAAAGCGTCATCAAAGGCTTAAATTCTATGACGTCCAGCAATTTCAAATTCGCTTCAATACGTGACTGATATGCTTTTGCCAAATCCACAGTGGTAACTGGTGGCTTGAGGTTTGGCATGATGATGGCACGTGCAAATTGACGCGCAGTATCTGCTAATACATCCTTCATGACTTCGCCATCACGAATATGCAAATGCCAATCGTCCGGCTGAGTTAATTCAATTTTTGTAGGGCTATTGGACATATTATTTATTAAGCAAGATGATGCGGAAGTCATTCACATTCGTAAGTGTAGGGCCAGTTTCCACTAAAGCATCCATTTCTGCAAAGAAGCCATAACAATCGTGTGCCAATAAGAATTTTTCTGGCACAAGTCCTGCCGTCTGGCTAGCTTGACGGATCCCGGTATCAAACCAAGCGCCAGCATTCTTTTCGCTGCCATCGATCCCATCGGTATCAGCAGCCAAGGCAGCCAATTTAGGAAAATCGCTTGATGCCGCAAAGAGTGAGAGCAAATACTCGCTACAACGACCACCACGTCCTTTGACGCCAGCAGGAATAGTCACAGTGCATTCACCGCCAGAAATTAAGGCTAGCGGCTTATCAAATCCCTTGGTTATATAGTCGCGCACTAAGGCAGCCTGCTCTAAACCAACCTCCTGTGCCTCCCCGGTAATCGTGTCGCCCAAAATAACTGGCTCATAGCCTTGCTGGCGAACATACTCAGCGGCAGCCTCGAGGCTTTTATAGGCAGTTGCAATGACATGATTCGAAACTTGACCATCAACTAAATCAATATCTTTCAAGGTCTCAGGGATCTCTCCTGCTAAACCTCGCTTGAGATGATCAAGAACAGATGCCGGAATAGCGGATGTATCTAAATCGTATTTTTGCAAGATATTGAGTGCATCTAAATACGTAGAGTAATCGGCAGCACAAGGACCACTAGCAATATCTGCAGGTGCGTCGCCTGTAACATCAGAAATCAATAAAGCTTCTACTCTTGCGCCACGTGCAATAGCAACCCTAGCTAAATTGCCACCCAAAATTGCAGACAGGTGTTTGCGCACCACATTCATTTCTTCAATAGGGGCACCACTTCGCAATAGAGCTTCTGTGGTCTTGCGCATGTCATCAATAGAGATGCCTTCTTGAGGCAAAGTCAGAAGACTTGAGCCTCCGCCGGATACCAAAGCGATCAATACATCACCTTGCTCCAATTGCTTTGTTAATGCCAACACTTCCTTGGCCCCATCCATGCCAGCTTGATCAGGAACTGGATGCCCGGCCTCAACAATTTTAATGTGGGTAGTTGGTGAGTTATGCCCATAACGCGTCAGCACAACACCTTCCAATGTCGCCTGCGGCCAATTCGCTTTTGCGTAAGCTTCAAATGCGCTAGCCATAGATGCACTAGCTTTACCGGCACCCACAACTAAACAGCGCCCCTTAGGTTCTTGGCCCTTTGGAAATATCTGCGCTAAATACTGCGGAACAATCACTTGCGGATCAGCAACTGCCACAGCAGCAGCAAATGCATTTTTCAAAATTGCTTCGGTGCTTTTAGCGATTGGGGTCGAAGATTTGTTCAGGGTCATAAAGCTATTCTAATCAACAGTGGCACGCTCTTGCATCTGCCACATCTCGGCATATTTACCTTTTACCGAAAGCAACTGCTCATGGGTTCCATGCTCCACAATTTGCCCATGATCCATTACCAAAATTTGATCTGCATGAATGATGGTGGAAAGACGGTGGGCAATAATGAGTGTTGTTCGGTTCTTGGCTAAGCTGAGAAGCTCTTCTTGAAAAGCACGCTCGGTTTTAGAGTCAAGCGCTGAAGTGGCTTCATCAAAAATGAGCATGGCAGGTTTCTTTAAGAGAGTTCTAGCAATAGCAACCCTTTGCTTCTCACCCCCCGATAACTTCAGACCCCGCTCGCCAACTTGAGTGTCATAACCCTCGGGTAAGCGCTTAATAAAGCCATCAATTTGCGCTGCTCTAGCTGCCTCCTGCACCTCTTCTATAGTTGCAGAGGGATTGCCATAGGCTATGTTGTATCCAATCGTGTCATTAAACAAGACTGTATCTTGCGGCACGATACCAATAGCTTTGCGCAAACTAGCCTGAGTGACATCCTGAATATTTTGACCATCAATCAAAATCTTTCCTGATTGAACATCGTAAAACCGGAACAATAATCTTGCGAGAGTACTTTTACCAGCGCCGCTTTGACCAACCACTGCTGTAATCGTCCCAGCAGGGATATTGAAGCTCACATCGCGGAGAATTTCACGCTTAGCATCATAGTGAAACGATACATGCTCAAACCGTACGTCTGGACCACGATCATGATTTTCAATTTGAAGTGTCTTAGCATCCGGCGAATCTGCTATCTCCTTATCAGTATTGAGCAATGAAAACATGCGATCCATATCGGTCAATGATTGCTTAATTTCTCGATAAATCACGCCCAAGAAGTTCAAGGGGATATAGAGCTGAATCATTAAGGTATTGACCAAAACCAAATCGCCCAAAGTCATGGTGCCATTGACAACGCCAACCGTAGCGCGCCAGAGAATCAGCATTAAGCCAACTGCAATAATGATTTGTTGTCCTAGATTCAATACGGCCAAAGTCTTTTGTGACTTCACAGCAGCGGATTGATAGCGCAGAAGATTTTCATCGTAACGACTAGCTTCAAACGCCTCGTTACCAAAGTACTTCACTGTCTCGAAATTTAATAAAGAATCAATCGCCTTTTGATTGGCTTTCGAATCCATATCATTCATCGTACGGCGGAAATGCGTGCGCCACTCAGTAACTACAACCGTGAAAACGATGTAAAGAACTAAGGCAACTAAAGTGATCGCAGCAAACCAAATATCGTAGGAATAGGCAAGGTAGCCTAAGACCAAACAAAACTCAATGAGTGTTGGCAGAATGCTATACAGAGAATAAGAAATCAGTGACTGTATGCCGCGTGTGCCGCGCTCAATATCTCGACTTACGCCACCAGTCTGACGCGCAAGATGAAAGCTCAGCGCTAAGGAGTGCAAGTGCTCAAAAACTTGAAGCGCTACTTTACGAACCGCGTTCTGGGTGACCTTAGCAAACAATGCTTCGCGAAGCTCTGTAAAGACGGATGCAAAAATTCTTAAAAAGCCATAGGCAACAATAATTCCCAGGGGAACGACCAAGAGCGCTTGCGGTGAATTGGCATTGATATTTAAAGAATCAATTAATTCTTTCAACACAATTGGTATACCAAGGTTGGTAACCTTAGCGGCAATCAAACAGCTAAGGGCAATCAAGACCCTAAAGCGATACTCCAAAAGATAAGGTAGTAGGTCGCGAATAACGCGCCAGTCACCGCGCCCCGCTGTTTTTGAATCTGCGCTGCCGTGATGATGTCCCGATGAATGTCTCATCGCTCTATCTTATTCCTTATTCGCGCTGGCTTTGATCTGCTGAAATAATTTGAGAATTGCCTCTCCATTGCTAGGAGAAAAACATTTTTTAGCGGCCTCTTGGTATGGGAGCCATTCATAGGCTACATGTTCCCTAGGGGCTAGCGTAATAGGGGTGTTATTGGGAACTTCTAGTGAGAACCAGTGCTCAGTATTGCGAGTGACGCCAGGCGCATAACGAGAACGCCAGGCAGGATAGATTTCATATTCGATCTGGTGGTGCATATTTTGTAATGCGTCATTTGGTAGCCTCTCTACCGCAATACCCGTCTCTTCAAACACCTCACGGGCTGCTGCAAAAGCAAGATCCTCGTCAGTAGCATCCAGGCTCCCAGTAACAGACTGCCAAAAGCCAGCTCGATCTGCACGCTCTATTAATAAAACATCCCTATTCGATTTATAGATAACTACTAAAACCGAAATAGGGATTTTCAAAGCGGATCTAAAAATGCTGCTGAAGTTGTTTTAAGCAGCAGGTGCAGCTTGACGCAAACGAATGTGCAACTCACGCAACTGACGCTCATCCACCGGGCTAGGTGCCTGAGTTAACAAACATTGCGCACGCTGTGTTTTAGGGAAGGCGATTACGTCTCGAATTGATTCAGCGCCAGTCATCATAGTGACAATACGATCCAAACCAAAGGCAATACCACCGTGAGGGGGCGCACCATATTGGAGAGCATCTAACAAGAAGCCAAACTTGGCTTGCGCTTCTTCCGCATCAATCTTCAATGCACGGAATACCTGGCTTTGAACAGCCTCTTGGTGAATACGTACAGAACCACCACCAATTTCACTACCGTTCAACACCATGTCATAAGCCTTGGCTAAGCACTTACCTGGATCAGATTCCAAGTACTGCATATGCTCATCTTTAGGGCTGGTGAATGGGTGATGACAAGCAACCCAACGTGCTTCGCCCTCATCGTAATCAAACATTGGGAAGTCAACTACCCATAATGGCTTCCAACCTTCGGTAAACAGACCATGCTCTTTACCCCAAGCGGATTGACCGATACGCAGACGTAAATTTCCGATTGCGTCGTTCACCACTTTTTCTTTATCAGCACCAAAGAAAATAATGTCGCCGTCTTTTGCGCCAGTGCGCTTCAAGATGCCTTCAATCGCAGCATCGTGCAAGTTCTTCACGATAGGTGATTGCAAACCATTGCGACCCTCAGCAACGGAGTTCACCTTGATCCACGCCAAACCTTTGGCGCCATAGATTGCTACAAATTGTGTGTAGTCATCAATTTCACTACGGCTAATTTCAGCACCGCCAGGTACGCACAATCCAACTACGCGCCCACCCTCTTGGTTTGCTGCACCAGAGAATACTTTGAAATCCACATCTTTCATCAAATCAGTCAATTCTGTGAATTCAAAATTCACACGCAGATCTGGTTTGTCTGAACCGAAACGCGCCATACCTTCGGAATAAGGCATCGTTGGGAATGGATTAGGCAACTCAACGTTCATGGTGGTTTTGAAAATATGGCGAATCATGTTTTCAAACAGCTCACGGATTTCTAATTCATCTAAGAAGGCTGTTTCACAGTCGATCTGAGTAAATTCAGGCTGACGATCAGCACGTAAATCTTCGTCACGGAAACACTTCGTAATTTGGTAGTAACGATCAAAACCAGCCACCATCAACAACTGTTTAAATAATTGAGGAGACTGTGGCAAAGCAAAGAACTGACCATCATGAACGCGTGAAGGGACTAGATAGTCGCGCGCACCTTCAGGAGTGCTCTTAGTCAACATCGGCGTTTCAATATCAATGAAGCCCGCAGCGTCCAAATAGCGACGGCATTCCATAGCTACGTTATAACGCAAACGTAAATTTTTCTGCATTTGCGGGCGACGCAAATCCAGTACGCGATGGGTTAAACGAGTTGTCTCAGATAAATTCTCATCCTCCAATTGGAATGGAGGGGTAATAGATGCATTGAGAATGACTAAGCTATGGCAAAGCACTTCAATCTTGCCACTCACCAAATCATTATTCTCAGTGCCCGCGGGACGTGCGCGTACCAAGCCTTTAATCTGAATGCAAAACTCATTGCGAACCTGCTCAGCCAATGCAAACATCTCTGGGCGATCTGGGTCACACACTACTTGCACAAAACCTTGATGATCCCGTAAGTCAATAAAGATCACGCCACCGTGGTCACGACGACGATTCACCCAACCAGAGAGCGTAATTTCTTGACCAATGAGTAATTCGGTTACCTGACCGCAGGTATGGCTTCGCATCGACATAACAATTTCCTATAAATCAAAGATGATGGTTTGACCCAATAGCAGTCAAACCAGTTGAACTGGTGGGGGGAACGGATCCCATTGAAACAATATGTTTGAGTGCCTCTTCGACACTCATCTCTAATTCAATGGTGTGCGCACGCGGAACAATCATAAAAAATCCAGAAGTTGGATTTGGCGTAGTTGGCAGAAATACATTTACGTAGTCCTCACCTAATTTCGCGGCAACTTCTTTTGCTGGCATACCAGTCTGGAACGCAATCGCCCAAGAATCTGCATGCGGATAACGAATTAATAGTGCTTTGCTAAAGGCTTGGCCGCTACCAGAGAATAGAGTGGATGACACTTGCTGCACACTGGAATAGATGGATCTCACGATCGGAATACGGTTCATAAACCGATTCCAGACCTTCATCCACCACTGTCCCGCAAAACTGATGGCGAGCAATCCAGTAATCATGATGACTGAAACAACAATCAAAATACCAACACCTGGCAGCTCACGGAAATGCTGAAGATCAGCAGCAAACTGATTGGGGAATACGGCAATAATGGCATGCATTACAGAACCAAAAACACCGTCGAGCAGGCCTAGACCCCATGCAATCACCCAAATGGTGATTGACATCGGTGCCCACACCAAAATGCCTGCAATAAAGTATTTTTTCATTTGCCTATGCTTACGCCTTGCCTAACCTAGCATTTTAGCGGTTTAAGCGACGGCTTGGGACAGTCTAGTAAAGACCAAGACCGATTATCAGAATCCCAGCCAAAAAGCCGCCCGCAAACAGCAAAGCCCCCACCAAGAGGCGATGAGTACGTCTTTCCTGCAATAAAAGGCCTTTTAAGACCTCTAATTCGGCGTTTTGATCCCTGTGGGGAGCCCGCGCTTGCGCCAAACTCTCGGCAATCAGGCGCGGCAAGGTTGGCAGAATTTGCGCCCAACTTGGCGCCTCTGCCTTAATACCATCCACCAAAGCCCTCCAACCCAACTGCTGACTGACCCATTTTTCCAAAATTGGCTTAGCAGTCTTCCAGAGGTCTAGGTCTGGATCAAGCTGACGAGCAAGTCCTTCAACATTTAATAAAGTCTTCTGGAGCAAAGTTAGTTGTGGCTGAATTTCCACTTTAAAGCGGCGGGAAGTTTGGAACAAACGCATCAGCACGATCCCCAAGGAGATTTCCTTCAAAGGGCGATCAAAGTAAGGCTCGCACACTGAGCGCACCGCACCCTCAAGCTCCTCAACGCGGGTGTTCGCTGGAACCCAGCCAGATTCAATATGTAATTCAGCAACGCGACGGTAATCACGATTAAAGAAAGCTAAGAAATTTAATGCCAGATAACTTTTGTCAGACTGACTCAGCGCGCCAACGATCCCGAAATCCAAAGAAATGAATCGGCCAAAGGTTTCTGGCTCGAGACTGATCATAATATTGCCGGGATGCATGTCTGCATGAAAGAAGCCATGCTCGAATACTTGCGTAAAAAATATTTCTACGCCATCGGCGGCAAGCTTTTTAAAGTCAACGCCAGCAGCGCGCAACTCCGCGGTTCGCCCAATCGAGATGCCATCCATCTTTTCCATCACGATGACATTGGTGTGACATAAATCCCAATACATCTCAGGAATCATTAACTTTTTAGAGTCAACAAAATAGCGGCGTAACTGACTTGCATTTGCCGCCTCACGCATAAGATCTAACTCATCATGCAAATAGGTATCAAACTCTGCAACATTCTCTCGAGGCTTGAGGCGACGACCATCCTCAGAGAGTCTCTCAATGATTTTTGCTAAGTCATAGAGCAAAGCAAGATCGCCATCAATGATTGGCAAAATTCCAGGGCGCAGAACTTTAACTGCGACTGCACGACCTTCCCACTCCGGATGTTTCTCGGTACCGCGCAATAGGCCAAAGTGCACTTGGGCTACAGAGGCGCTAGCCACTGGGGTTGCATCAAAACTAATAAATACTTCTTCGATGGATTGCCCAAGCGCCTGCTCAATTAAGCGACAAGATTCAGCATTAGAAAAAGGTGGCACTTGATCTTGCAACTTTGCCAATTCATCAGCAATATCTTCTGGCAATAAATCACGTCTAGTAGAAAGTACCTGTCCAAACTTCACGAAGATTGGCCCTAGCGCTTCTAAAGTTAAACGAATGCGCTCGCCCCTAGGAAGAGACTGCCCCGGAGAAGTCCAGCAAAGAATAGTTAAGAGGCCACGACGAATGCCAGGCTTCAGAATATCGCGTAGCAATGGCAATAAGCCATAACGCCATGCAGTGAAGAAAATAAAAGAAAGACGAGCTAAACGGCGCACAATGAATTAACCTTTTCGCTCTAAAAGTTGGATGCGCTTTTCCACTCGATCAACAGCATCACGCAATGCGTTTAACTCATTTTTGCGAATCATAAAATCTCGTTTATTTAAAAGCACTTTTCTTTCTTCGCTGATGTACTCCACTACATTTTCAAGTAGATCGCTTGCAGCAGACCTCCCAGCAGAAATGAATTTCTTACCTTGACGAACAGCAAAGTTAGCAGGGGCATCTCCAATGAAATGCGCCAGATCCTCCTCGTACTCCCACCGAATCTGACCTGCCAAGCGACCCAATAGTTGGGCTAAGTCAGCGTCGCCAGTAATCTTGACTGACTTCATTGCCTGTTCTCGTAAATTACCAGGTCCGCCAGCCAAAGCGCTAAGCGCCTCTGGAGATACTTCTAATTCTAGAGCGGGGTCATCAATACTTGCTAAGGGAGCAAAAGAGCCTTCGGGCATCAATTCAAAACAGAGCCTACCAACTGGCAGACTCAACACAATCACTTTCCCAGCATGTCGCGCTAACTCTGCCATAGCCCATGGCTCAGCCTTCAGGACATGATTGATCCCTCGACAAGCAGCGGAAGCTGCGATAGGGTGGGTAGCGGGAGATGCAGTGGTCATAAGTGTAAAAAACCCGCACAAGTGCGGGCTTTCAATCGAAAGTACCCCAAGCTTAAACCAACTGAGAGATACCCGCCAGTACCCAGCCTCCAGGACCGTTTACTGGCTTACTTAAATTCCAAATTTCAGAGAAATTATTCGCCTGCGCGCCCACTTGCTCACGAATCATTCCACTGAACTGTACGCTGCAGTAGTAAGTATTGTCAGTTGTCTCAATTCCGAGAAGTTGCGCATTGAGCGTAACAACATCGGTTTGATTAGCGCTATCAGCACGACCCGCAAGATCCTGCTCAATTGTGGCGAACATCTCTGGTGTGGTGTACTCACGCAAAGCTACCAGGTCCCCCTGATCCCACGCTTTTTGCAAGCCTGAAAAATATTGCTTCGCGTTATCTAAAAAAGCATACTCATCAAATCCCGGCGGCAAGGTAGACTGAAATGGTGCCGGCTCACTGGATACACCACCAAACGCATTTGCAGCAGGGGTAAATGCGGGCTCCTGTCTTGGGGGCTGGTCCAAGTTTGCGCGCTGCATTCCCTGAGAAGTAACTTGGGGGCCTTTGTTTGCACCAGATAAGGCTGGCAACATTCTTCTCATCACAAACATGATGGCAAAGCCAGCCAGGACAGCAATCAATAATCCAGTAATGAAGGAAGATGCAGCCTCACCCAAACCAAAATGAGACAAGAGATATCCAATTCCAAGACCCGCAGCAAGACCACCTAGGATTCCTCCCATTCCTCCAAAGCGACTTGGTGCTGGCGCCTGAGGCGCTGTAGCTGGTGCAGCTGGTTGAGCTTGTTGAGCTGGCTTTTGTACAGGAGCGGCTTGCTTTTGCATTGGTGCACTTGGCGCCTTGCCGATACTTCTTCCGCCACCTAAACGTGCAGCATCAGCATGACCAACGGTAGCAAATATTAAGCTGACGCTTAATAGAACTGCCTTGAAAAAATGCTTGTTCATATTTCTATCCCCTATATAACTACTCTCATTCTGGACTGCCAAAAACTACAAATACATTAGTATTTAATACCAATATGTAGAGCAACGATACCCCCAGTCATTCTATGGGTATCAACCTCATCAAAGCCAACTCCAAGCATGATGTCTTTAAGGGCTTCAGCATCCGGATGCATGCGAATAGACTCAGCTAAATAACGATAACTCTCAGAGTCTTGAGCAATTTTTTCACCCAACCAAGGCAATACTTTGAACGAATAAGTGTCGTAGACCGGCTGCAGAAAAGCATCTGGTTTGGAGAACTCCAGGACCAATACTCGACCACCCGGCTTAATCACCCGCAACATTTCTTTCAAAGCAATATCTTTATGAGTCATATTGCGTAAACCAAAGGCTACCGTCACCACATCAAAATGACCGGCTGGAAAAGGAATCTTCTCTGCGTCAAACTGAACGCAAGGCAAAGCCAAGCCTTTATCTAAAAGACGATCGCGGCCAACTCCCAACATGGAGGCGTTAATATCACTTAACCACACTTGAGCTTCTGGGTTACTCCCCCAAGCTGCTGCACGCGCAAAGGCGGCAGCTAAGTCACCGGTACCACCAGCGATATCCAACACCTTTTGTCCAGGGCGAACTTGCGCACGAGCAATCGTGACTTTCTTCCATAAACGATGAAGTCCAAAAGACATCAAATCATTCATGACATCGTATTTGCTAGCTACAGAATGAAATACCTCTGCGACCTTACCTGCTTTTTCTGCTTCATCAACGCTTTGGTATCCAAAGTGAGTCTTACTCATATTCTTCGCTCTATCTGTTTGAATGCTCAATGACTACCGCAAGACTTACCACCAGCAACACTCATTGGAGTGTCGCGGTCCAGACCAGCAGCAGCTAATTTGTCCAAGTGTTCTTTCCATAGAGCTTCATGGTTCTCACATAAGAATTGCAAGTAGTCCCAGGAATACAAACCAGAATCATGTCCATCTGAAAAAGAAGGTTTGAGCGCGTAATGACCCACTGGCTCAATATTGGCGATGAGTACCTCACGCTTACCGGTTTGCAAAGTCTCTTGGCCTGGGCCATGACCTTGTACCTCGGCCGAAGGAGATACTACTCTCAAGAACTCAAAAGGAAGGCGATACGTATTGCCATTCTCATAACTGAGCTCAAGAACTTTTGACTGCTGATGCACTACAACATTAGTTGGAATCATTAAACCAATACCCTCTCGATACCACCTTGATTTGCCTTGACAACGTAATCTTGCATCCAATCAGGGCCTAATAATTTTTGCGCCATTTCAACAACAATGTAGTCGGCCGTTGTATCGCTATCCGCATCGAAGCGAGTGAGGCCTTGCAGGCAAGATGGGCAGCTAGTGAGCACTTTGACATCACCCGTAAAATTGTCTTTGCGCAATTCATTGGCACCCTTCTCCATCTCAATCTGCTTACGGAAGCGCACTTGAGTGGAAATATCGGGGCGTGTTACCGCAAGCGTGCCAGACTCACCACAGCAACGATCGTTCTTCTGAATCGCTTTACCGCCTTCCACCTGAATCAACTCATTCACTGTTTTAAGTGGGTCTTGCAATTTCATCGGCGAGTGACATGGATCGTGATACATGTATTTCACACCAGTCACGTTCGAAAGTTTGACACCTTTTTCAAGCAAGTATTCATGGATATCAATAATGCGGCAACCCGGGAAGATTTGCTCAAACTGATAGCCCGCCAACTGGTCATAGCAAGTACCGCATGAAACTACGACGGTCTTGATATCCAAGTAATTTAGGGTATTGGCTACGCGATGGAAGAGAACGCGATTATCCGTAATCATCTTCTCTGCTTTATCAAAATCCCCATTGCCGCGCTGTGGGTAGCCACAACAGAGATAACCCGGAGGCAGGACAGTCTGCACACCGACATTCCACAACATTGCTTGCGTAGCTAAACCTACCTGTGAGAACAAACGCTCGGAACCACAACCCGGGAAATA
>ERZ650308.636-NODE-636-length-18935-cov-4.829820_pt1 | contig 18935 bp, 29 predicted proteins | sample MGYA00376244_ERZ650308 | MGnify/ENA primary metagenome ERZ650308 (study PRJEB26733, sample SAMN07839295) | wastewater metagenome | biome: small river; feature: stream; material: water | place: USA: North Carolina | collected 2016-04-26 ... | reverse complement strand
CGGGAGCCATAGCCCCAAATCCCGACGACGCGGGGGTCGGAGTAGGAGCAGGAGCAACCTGCGGCTGGGCCGCGGGAGCCGGTGTAGCGGTCACCGGTGCCGCCGCTGGTGTAGTCGTCGCGGGAGCCATAGCCCCAAATCCCGACGACGCGGGGGTCGGAGTAGGAGCAGGAGCCGGTGTAGCGGTCACCGGTGCCGCCGCACCGAACCCACTGCCAGCCGCTTGCGCCGTCACGTTCGGGGACGTTGGGGCGGGCGCTGCAGTCTGTTGAACGGGTGCTACTTCGCCGAACCCCGTCGCCTGAGCCACCGGAGCGGGACGAGCTTCCACGGCTACCGCTGCCGGCATCACCTGCGGCTGAATGGGTTGCTGGACCTGCGCCGCTGGCGTCGCGACTGTGGATTGGGCCGTGCCGGGCATCTGTTCAAACAGCGGCTTTTCAGCCGGGGCGGCGAGGGCCTGAGCCTGCGCCGTTTCAGCCGGAGAAGGCTCCGACACGACGCGGACAACAGCTTCGGTCTTCTGCAGACCGATTACGATGTCGGCCTCGGCGTCTGAAAGCGGGCGGATCGCGCCGAACTCAAACTTCGGAAAGCTCTCTTTCGCGTCAAAGGCGATACGCACGCCGATGCTGTAGTAAGGGTATCCCTTCGCCTGCATCTGGTTCGAGAACGCCGCCAAATCCTGCAGCGACGCGGCAGGGACACGGAGGAGAAGAGGGCCACCGAGGCTTTCATTCGGGATGTCCTGCAGCGGTACCACGGCGAGACGCCGACTATCACCGCAAGCCTTGCCCTTGCCGCCGCGCGGGTCGCTGCCCCACTGGTTCTTCGGGCACGTCGCGCAGACCGTGTGCTGCGGCTTCGGTACGCCAGCGTCGGGCTTGAGCCCGTTCGCCGCCGAACAATCGGGTGGCGCGTTGCTGCCTTCCACGTAGCCGTTTTCGTACCAGATTTTCGAGAGGTGCGGATTTGCCTTGAGGATCACAAGCTCAATGCTGTTGCGCGGGCCGTCACCGTCGGGGCGCATCAGGACCATTTCCTGACCCTGATACTTGATGGTCCAGACCTTGCCCTTGTAAGTGATCAGGCCGTAGCCGCCGGTAATACCACCGGCAAGATCGTTCTCCTGCGGCACAGAAGCGAAGCGTGTGGACGCCGGTGCCATCTGGCTCGCATTGACGATTTGGTTCATAATCTTCTCCTGTGATGAAACTGATTAGCCGCGACGAACTCGGGGCAAGGCCACCGACGAGAAATTGATGCCGGGGGGCGGCTGGCCGTTGTTGGCAGGGTCTTCGATGTGGGCTTTGACGGCGGTCACGTTGGCCTTCTTGTCGATCAGATCGAAGTTACCCGAGGCGATAACGTAAGACCAGAACGCGGCCGGATCAGCCATCGACGCACTTTCTTTTACCGATTTGTAAACGGTACCGGAAGCAGTTTTTACGCTGTCTGCATTTTGTGCGTTGAGGGCCCCCAAGAGCACTTGCTCTAGTTGTTCCATGGCATCTTCGATGGGCGCGAGTTCAGCCTTGTGCTTGTCCTTCAACTGCGTCTTGAGATCGCGCAGCTTAATGAACTGGCCGACGCGCGTGTTGAGATCGACCGGCGCAGCCGGCGCTTGAATTTCAGTCGCATGTTGCGCGGTGGCGCTGGTGTCGAGGAACGGGTCGTTCGCGACTTCTTCGATGTCCTTGGCGTCAGTTGTCATTCCGATCTCCTGTGTTAGTGGGAAGGTGTTTCGTCCATTCGATAGCGATACATCGAATACTTAATAGGTCGTGGCCTTTTTCTTGTTGGAGAATTTCTTTGGGTCCGTCGAGGCCCTTCGCTCTAAATCTTGCGAGTTTAGCTGGGTTATCTACAAAAGCGATCTCCCAAGTATCGCCTTCGAAAGGCCCAATAATCCGGACAGCCGATCTGTCCGACCAATGAGCCTGAAAAACGATTGCACCATCGTTAGTACGACGTGCCCATTTTTCATTCGGAAAACCCATCGATGGAAACTCTTTTTCCATCATAGCCTGTGCGTAATCGGCGACTTGTTTCAAGTCTTTACGTTTACGCTCTTCTGCCTGAGCGAGCGTCACCATTGGTCGCCTCCAAGCTCTTCGAACATGTCGAGGAATTTGTTCTGCACAGCCTGATGCTGCCGCAGGATACGATAGATTTTCCGCTCCACCGGGGTGCTCTGCAGGTGGATGATCTGTTGTTTGTGCTTCTGACCGACACGCCGGATGCGTGCGTTCGCTTGATCGTAGATTTCTAAACTCGTGGTCGGAGCGAACCAGATGACAGTATCAGCAGCAGTGAGAGTAAGCCCGTGTGCAAGGCATTGGGGATGAGCGAGGAGGACGCGATACTTTCCAGTGTTCTGAAACAGATTGAATACTTCGCTGCGAACTCCACTAGGAGTATCGCCAGATACAACCGCATGCTCAATGTTGATCCCCTTCTTATTGAAGTGCTCGCTGATGCCTTCCAGCGCATGCTTGAACGGGACGAACACCAGACACTTGCGGTCGGTGGAAGTTACCCCGTCAAGTAACGCCTGTAGTCGGTTGGCGTTGTCGAGTGGTACGGTGCGCTGTACGCCCTGCTGATCGCGGACGTAGACCCAGCCCATAGAGACTTGGAGCAGCTTCATCATGACCGCGCCGGCGTTGGCCGCGGTTACCTGATCGGTGCCGATCATGCTCTGACAGTGTGAGACAAGGTCCTTGTAAGCCTTCATCTGGATCGTGCCCATGTCCACGTTGACGTCGCGCTCGATCACCTCCGGAAGCTCGGCCACATCGTCCAGTGTAAAGCGCACCGCTGGCTGCATGACGGCAAACGCACGCTCGACCGCGTCGTCTTTCGGCTTCCAGATAAAATTGTCGAGTTTAATCATCAACTCTTGCTGGAAGTGCCGGAAGTATCGCGGGACGCGGTCGGGCGTGACGATCTGCGCTTGTCCCCACACATCGGTCGGGGAGTTTGGGATAGGGCCACCTGATGCACCCCATACCCATTCCATCTTGGCCGCAATCCCCTTGGCGATCTTGGTACGATCTGATCCGCCATTGCGAAACACGGCAAGCTCGTCGATAGCCATGACATTGATCTCGGGATGCGCCTTGATCGCGTCCTCGACCACTTTGATACCGTCATGGTTGATGATGTAGATGTCCACGTCGTTGGCGGCGAGAATTTCCTCGCGCTTCTTTTTGGAGCCATGAACGACAGCACACTTCACGCCGGGCAGCGTGCTGAAAATCTCTCGTGCCCATGTGAACGTAAGCGTCGACAGCGGCGCGAGCACGATCATCTTGCCGCAGCGTTTCATCTTGTAGAGATAGTCCCATGCCCACAGGATGCACTTCGTCTTGCCGGTGCCCATGCCGTTGAGCACGTAGGCACGGTTCGCCATGGTCAGCATGGCGCATGTCTTTTTCTGCACGTCGAACGGGTGGCCCGGCTGCCCGAGCGGGGGAGCGCCAGCCCAATCGTAATGAAAAAGGATCGGCGACGGCACGTCGAAGCCCATCTTCCGCAGTAGGAAGGTGTTCGTCTCGTCGTGATCTACGACGCAGTGGAGCGTGTCCCCAACTTCGAGCGTTGGTGCGTCAGAGAATAGCCCCTTCACGCCGTCGATGGCTGGGACACCGATCTTCTTGTGTTTTTCAGACAGGATTACTTGATACATCTTCCGGTTTCTTTTTCAGTCCGTAACGTGAAGCAGTGTCGAGCAGCACGGTATAGAGAACCGCCAAACCCTCGTCACCATCGATAACGAGTACGCAACCGCCGGCGTCGGCCACACTAGCGATGCGCTGTTCTTGCCGGGGTGTCGGTTTTTTACCCGGAGCCTTTGCCTCGATTGCGATATAGCGCCCATAGAAACAGATGATGCAATCCAGATGCGACGCGCCCATACCATTCGGCACCGGCCAGAACGTATCCATCACCCTCTTACCGTCGGTGTCGTAGGTGAATTTGGCGAGCATCTTCTTAATGCGCTCTTTAACTTTTCCTTCGGGCGTCATCATACCACCAGTGCTATCTGCGCAATTAAGTGCTCGCTCGGGAATTCATGGATATCTTCCTCAAACTGAATGACTAACTCGTATTGCTCTTTACAACTTGACCAACGATACAAGTTTAGAAAAGCTACCCCATCGAGTGTTGCCCCATTGAACCCTGTCGCCATTAACGTGTTGGGGAACATAGCCTTGAGTTTGTATTCTCCCGCATCGAGCTTCCGCCAAAAATTAGGCAGCGCTAAGTGACCTCTCCAGAGTATAGCGCTCGCTATAATATCGACAGCCTTCTCTTTCGTCAGCCCACCATCATCAGCCATGCGATCATCTCGTCACTAGGGAATTGCGGGAAAGGCTCGCTCAATTCCGCCGGCGGTACTCCGGGGCGTGTTACCTTAATGGTAACAGTCCACTCGTGCTTGCCGGGGTCAAGCGATGCATGCGCCGACCAGTTCGTTCCTTCTGGTAAAGCGATACGCTTGTCGGTAAGCCGAACCTTGGCTTGCTTGGAGAACATCTCTTCGGCCGACTGCGTCATGATCGTGCTGACATGCGTTTCGTAATCAGCGTGCTTGCGCACAGCCATACGTCCAGCTTTCATCTCGCGAACAGTCTTCTCGGGAAGACCTTCATAAGAAGGCTCGTTGGTCGGTAACGGCGTCACTTCGATACGAGTGACTTCGTCTTGCGTTGTCACCTTAGCGGCTTCCGACACCGTGGTAGGGGCAGTCGGTGACGGGGCAGTATTTTTTGCAGATGCCGCTGGGCTTTGGGGGGTAGGACGTTGTTTCATAGGCATGTTTCAGTACCTCAATTCGGGGCCACAGTCCCCGCCACATGTTGGGCATATCCGAACGAAGGAAGTCCTCCCGCGACGAACAGTCGGGTCCTTCCTTGAGCCAGACAAATTCTGACCGCACCGCCTGCAGTGTGGGGTAATGCGCAAACAAGCATGCAGCCATGAGCGCCAACTGCTGACTGTCTTCCAGAATTTTTCCAGTTTTCCAGTCGATGACAAAGCCGATATCTCCGTTGATCTTAACAACGTCTCCGATACCTCGATACCAAGCATCGTTACCGAACCACGTTGTCGGTGCGAAATTCTTGGTGATCGCCATCTGCTGCTCGACGAGGATTGTCCCCGCGCCGGACAGAATTCTTTCCACCCACGGCATCATCGGCTCAAGACCGGTCGGTACCGGCGCTATATCCGCGATGCGACCCGCTGCATGCTCGACGCGGTTTGTGATGACGCTGGCGAGCCCCTTGTGGACAAAGTCACCCCACTTTAGCTGTTCGCTCTCGCCCTCTTTGTATTTCTTTTCGAGGTCGACCGACCAGTGTTTCTTTGGGCACGTCTCGAAATTTTTGAGCTTTGAATAGCTCCACGAAAAAGGCTTCGGCTTGCGGCCGGTAGTGACCATAACCATCAGGAGGCTTTCTTGATTGGGTTCTCCGGGATCATGACGTTGTTCGTGTTGAGTGAAGCAACGATGCTCTCGGCGGCAGGCTCGTTGAACGCTTCGGCGACAACATAGAAGCGGTTCCCCGCTGACTTCCGAACGATCTGATACTTGCCTGATTTGGTGGTCGGACGACTATAGAGGTACGCAGCCATACTATCAATCCTTTTCGATCTTCCATGGGTCACAAGAAAACTTCATGTATTGGCCTACGCGAAGGTCCTTGACCGCAAAGGCCATCGTGTTTCGATATCTCTCACACGATGCTTCGTCTTGGTAGACGCCAACTATTTTCCTATCGGGCTGGCAGATCATGCCGCTCGTTGGGATGCTCATTTGCAATCACCGTATGTTTGGCCGTAACTGCATTCAGAAGCCAGCGGCAAGTCCGGTGCCCATGCCGGGCGTCGATCCATCTCTTCCGTAAGAAGAGTTTGCACAGCCGGGACGAATTCATCAGGCACGATATACACCAACTCGTCGTGTACTTGTAATGCAAGGTGTATGCCAAGTACCGAAAGACGCGCCCGTATCCGCGTCGATGCATCAGAGATGATAATGCGCGCGAGTGCTTGGATTATATTTTCCAGCAGCGCGCCGCCGTAAAGACGACGCGGTTTTCCACCGTAACTGAACACCCAGCCATCACCGGTGTTTTGTAGGTCATGGTATTTGAGATCAAGGCCCGACGGTAGGCGGATACGAGATGCATGGAAGCTGCATGGGCCAATAGAGAAGTTGCCGTGCCCCCCAGCGAGGATACGAATGTTCTCATTGAGAATTCTCCACGTTGTCGGTACTTGGTGATTGACGTTTCGGTATGTGTTGACGAAACGATTTGCTTCTTCATCAGTGAGGATGATCTGCGTACCGGTTTGTTCGAGAGACGACACCTTCACTGTGTTCTGGAATTTCTTCCAGCCGACACCAAAACCCATACCGAGGATCGATGTCTTTCCTAAGAAGCGTTCTGACTTATCCGCCTTTGTAATGGTTCGACCGAACACGAACGAAGCGAATATCGAGTATGGATCGAGCTTGTTAGCGAACTGCTCTAGAAGATCGCGCGCCCCACATAGCCACGCCACAAGCCTTGCTTCGATCTGTGAGCTATCGATTGCTACTACTTTCCATCCCGGCGGCGCTGTGAGTGCGCTACGGATAAGGTTGCCTTTACGCACAGGCAAGTTCTGCATGTTCAGCTTCCAGTCGCCAGAAAGCCGATGCGTATGCGCTCCGCTGAACCGTAATGGGATAGGCATTAATGCTGCGTACCCTAGATGCCCCCAATGAAGCCGAGAAATAGCCAGCAAGCGCTCTGTTCGGCTCTCTTCGATAGTCGACTTCACGCCGAGGCGAGCAGCCACCAACGCTTGCACGCGCGGATCAGGATGATCCTGCAATTCTAGGAAATCAGTATCGGTCTTGGCGAAAGCGAAAGTGGTCCGCCCTGTGGTCGGGCTGACTTTCATCGGCGGCTCAACACCGAGCCCTTCCAGCAGCGATGCGAACTTATCGTTCGACATAAGGTCGGACTTGCCGCTTGCCCCCATAGTCGTAACCGAGGCAATAAGGTTTTGCTTTTCGGTCTGGATATTCATGAGATGCGCGGCGAGTGCTGTTTGGTCCAGCACAAAACGTGGCTGCAGCGCCATCCGCAATACGGTATCCATGAAGACAACTTCGGACATGGGAAAGTCCCCTGACCGAACAAGCGCGTCGTAGATACCTTCACAGAGAACGGCGTCGCCTATATTGTATGTTGTGTATCCAGCCCACATACCCGCTGCTTTGATATCAGCGGCACGCATACCGATAACTTTACCAACATAGTCGCCTTTGAAACCAAGGTTCAAATGTATCGCTACGGCCTTAAGCGATACGGTCCTTAGTATATGCCCCAGCATCGCACGAGCGACACCGAACGTATCCACCATCAAACGCGGGATAAACCTGTATTTCCACGCCATGATGCACATATCGAAAAGTGCATTGTGCGTGATGAAGCACGTTTTGTTGGGGTCTAGGGTATCGAGCCACGCTTGGATTTGGTGCTCTTCAAGGACGAACGGATCACGCCCCGGATATTTCACCGCGAGCATAATCACTTCGAACCGTGGATCGAGCACGTATTCGACAGGGGTCATCTTTTTTAGAGAGTAATCCTTGTCGTAATACGTCTCAAAATCTAGCGTGATGAGGTCCAAGACGTTATCCTTAGTTAGTGGGTATCCGGCCTACGGTGATGATACCGTGGTAATCAAAACTTGGCATATCGCCAATAACAACCGATACTTCGGATTTACTTTCTTCGTCGGAAGTTACCTTGGATGGTAAAATGCTCGCCGCCGAAAGATAACCAGCGGCTTCCCTGATTAACATCTTTTCGGGTTGGGACAGAGCCGGTAAGTAGCGCGGGGCGACAAAATCTTGCACTCGCTCGTGGAACGCTTTCAGATGCGCGTTTTCTCCTTCGTCACCTTGTGGAGCGCACAACGCGAGGATGGAAGGAAAGAGAAAACGTACTTCTTCGGGGCGGGAGCACTTCGATGCCAAAACACTAAGCGCGTAATTCACAATACCGAATTCCCGGCCGACTTCCGCCTTCCACTCAATCCATTTATGGAGCTTATCTCTCGCGACTTCTCCCTGCGGAGTTGCTACGATATAGGATGGAAAGCGTGGTTGTAACGGTGCAAATACGTCGTCGCTGTCCAACATAGCAAGATTGACTGCAAGTATGCCATACTTTACGGTCGGCACCGCGATTTGGAAAAAATCTCCGTCAGACCTTACACGGGCGACACTCGCCGCCTTGCGCAGGATATCGTGATGTTCTTCGGGGGCCGTCAGATGAAGTACGTCGTCGTGCGTCAGATGGATAGGATGGATTGCCGCAGTCTTGTTGGCGAGCGCCATGACGTTGCGGCGCATGGCGTGCAGTGTTGTGTAGTCGATTGCGTATTTACGACGGCCCATGTGGAAACTCCGAATGTGTGAGTGCGCAAAAATAGTTGGTAGCTTGCTAGGTTTCACTGGCTGCAATCTCCATTGAGGGGATACCAGAACCAAGCCTTGTATCGACTAGCCCGTGACTTAAGAACGAAGAGGAAGATGAGCAAACTCTTCGTAGGCTTTACGGTCGCCCGTTGCTACCCGGATGCGGTCGGATCATATCCCCTCAAACTTGCTTCGGGATATCGACGACGTCACCGAATGGATATTTCGCGTTCGGATAGATATTACCCCAAATCACGGGATACGACGGCTCGGTATTGGGGAAGCTACCCATGCCGTCGGTCAGGTAAACCAGCGCGGCCGGCTGGATATTCATTTCCTTGATCCAGTCGAACACAGGAATGAAGCTCGTACCGCCGCCACCCGGTGCACCCTTCGCACGAAGGATCATCAGGTCGCCGGTGTCTTCGGCTTCATCGACGCGCCCGATAGCGGCGTCACACCAACAGATGTAGAGCTTCTCGGGCTCGCAGTCGTCGAGGATGCCAGCCATCTCGGCCATGAACATGTCGAGTTCATCCTTACCTATCGATCCGGAAGTGTCCACACCAACAACAACAGGGCCGCACCCAAAACCAGAGCGGGACGGACTGTAAATATCCCGCACGATAAGGCGACGATCAGCCCGACGAAAGTCATAACCGCCAGAACCAGCCTTGCGCGCGAAGAGAGAACGAATTTTGTCACGCCAATCCACCTTCGGGTTGAGGATCGCGCCGAACATACGATCCAGTCCAGCGGGGAGCTTACCCTGCAAGCGAGCAGAGTTCGCGCCTTCCGCGATAGCCATGTCCCACGCACCCTGATTGTGCTCGGCGACAGCCTGTCCGGGGTCTTTACCGACAGAGCAGCCGGGAGACAACAGGACATCGAAGCCGCCCGACGCTGCATCCTCGGTATTGCCGGGAAGCTTGCCCTTGCCGCCGTACGCGGGGTTATCCTTGTAGAGCTTCTTGTAGACATCGAGCGCGCTGTCAGCGGCGGTGCCGATACTCTTGTCATGCAAGCCCGACTTGACGAAGGTACCGACCTTGCTCTCGACCAAGATATCGTTGATGACGTAGTCCTCGGCCTTGTTCATCAGTTGATGGTCGTATCCGAGAACCGTGCCATCTTCATACGGCACCTTGCCCCGCTGCTGATACATGTACGAGATGTTGCAGTGGTTGAGGATGCAATGCATGATTTCATGCGCTGCGACGAAGAGACGTTCATTGAGCGTCAGCTTGAAGAACGTGCTCGGCCGGAAGATCAGATTGTGGCCATCGGTCGCTGCGATGGGGATTTCGGGGTTCTCCGTGAACAGTGCCACGTTCTTGCCCTTGGTATTGTCGAGCATCGTATAGAAGATGTGCGCGAAAGCCGGACAATGCCAAAGCAGAGCAACGCGGGTATCATCCCACATTTTCGCTTCGGTCGCCGACAGCGCAACCTCGTCGAGTTGTCCTTTCAAGTTCGGCATACGGTACCCGGTCGATGACGCTTTGGAAGTAGCTGCAGACATTGTCTTCTCCGATGGTTCTATCTTGGATGATGCAGATGATCTCTATAATCTCGGTAGCGAAAACCTGCCTAGCGTTTTCTGGACGTGGCCCAATTTTACCTGTGACGTAAGCAAGTGTATATTTGGCGAATATGACGTTGAGCGGTATGCCTCTTTGCACGGCTTCCGGCCACACGGGGAAGAAAGTAATGGCCCACTGCCCCCTGCCTGACAAAAACACTACGACGCCAACATTCGGTGCTGGCTCGGCCATATAGGTAGCGCCTCCGACCCATTCTCCTTTTGGGAAACCAAAATCAGCGCCCCTGATATTGTTAGTGTCGTCAATCACTGACAACACCAGCGGACACGTCGGCCCCGTCGAATAGCTCGACATTCTTGACCTCCGAGATCATATCCCCGCATTCGATCATGATGCGGGGTTTACGCTTCCCCGCCAGCATCGATGTCGTGGCGAGAAGAACTTGGGCGGCGTCTTTGCAGGCGTCAAGTGTGAGGCGCTCACGCTCTTCCTTGCCGTCTGTGTCGTAGTTGACCCGGAGCGTGATCTTCACTTCCATAACTGACATGTTACCCTCCAAGGTAATAGTCGGGGCTGTTACACCCCGACTTGTTTTTCAATCAGCGTGCCGAGTTGATCGTAGCGATGCTCGCCATCAGCGAGCTATTCGCCTTCGTCCACGCTTGGAACGGAGGCGTACGAACGATTGCCGGCGTCTTCTTGACCGCAGCCGTCGCGAAGGTCACAGCGAATTCCTTCGGCATGCGCTCGACGTACTTGATGACAGCGTCGGCATCCTCGGGCTTCACGCGGTGAGCCAGATTGTAGCACACCAGCATCTGGCTGTCGGGCTTGGTCGGCGTTTTGGTTTCCATCGGCCGACGGACGATTTCTTCGTACTTCGGCATCTCGCGTTCCAGCTTGACGAAAATCATCAGCGACGTCATCGCACCCTGACCGATCAGGCCGGCCAGAGCAGTCTGCGTTGCGATGTCTTCGGGGATCACACCGTTGTTGCGGCTCGCCTTCAACTGCAGCAGCTTGTCGGCCATGACCAACGAACGCGGCGTGCACCACGGCCCCTGCTTCTCGGGAACACCGTCAGAGAACACGATGGTCGGGTTCTGGTCGGCGAACGTCAGGACCATGGGCGAGACGCCCGCGCCCAGCGCCCAATCCTTCCACGCATCGATGCTGTCCGCGATGCTCACTTCCATGCGGCGGTTGATGACGAAGTCAAAGTCTTTCGTCACACCAGAGCGATCCGACGCCCGGTTCGACGCGGCGATAACGCCGACGCCCGGTCCGAGCTTGTGCGGTCCGACTTCGCCTTTGAGCAGAAGCTGCGCCGACACACGCTTGGTGTCGCCGTCGCCCTGACCGTACTCGTCGAGGAACACGATGGCCCGCTTGAACGAATTGATGTGGCGCTGATTGCCAGCCTTGTCGGTGGTAATCATCCACGGCGGCGTGGTGAACTTGGAGATGATGCTGCCGTCTTCCTGCTTCGCAGGAACCATGTAGCCCATGAGGTCCTGCGGCGTGTAGGTCGCGAGGAAGAGCGTCGTAAAGCCCCACTCGAAGCCGTCACGAGCCGACAAGTGATCGATCAGGCTTTCGACGAACTCGGACTTACCGCGTCCCGGTGCCGACTTGATTTCGGTCGAGATACCGGCGTCGAGGTTGTCGATGATGACCGGCCGAAGATCAGAAAAATTGATAGACATAGGTGTATGCTCCGATGGTTTGATGATTACCAGATCACTTCTGGTACGTGGTCGCCCACCACGATTGCGGTGAGGATTGGTTTCTGAGTGCGCAACACTCGGTGCCGATCCATCTCCAATAGTCGGTCGAAGATCGGCTTGTTGATGACCAGCACGTTCTGCTCCCGATCAAGGGTCGTGATGGTGGTTGGTGTCGGCATGGCCTCGGAAGGCACATAACGCATCAGCCTTGGATACCCTTTCTCGGGGCAGAACGCGAAGTCCATTTCATTACCTCGTAAGGTTACTTGGATGCAGCTTTCGCTGCACGGAGGCGCTCCGTGATCAGCGTCGCGTAACCAGCGATGTCTTCCCAATGCTCGGGATTAAAAGGGTCGCCGGCGACGATACGGCCGAACTTGGTCGCCGTCATCTCGGCGCTTTCCTTCATCTCCGGGGAGAGCTTTGAGACGAACTCAGGCGATGAATGGAACACCGCCTTGATAGCCTGCGAGATACCAGCGTTGACGCCATAGTCGCCGTGGGTAGCTTCGCGGGTGTTCAACAGCGCAAGGGCATAGCCCTTCGTTGTTGGACGCGCCGACTTCTTAGTGGCTTTCTTCCGGCCCTTATTGCGATTGTAATACGCAATCTGCGCCGGTGTCGGCTTACGCTTCTTGGCTTTCTTCGCCATGCTTTCTCCTGTGGTTATGCTCCGCGATTTCACGGAGCGATTGCAACGAGAGAGCGATGCCCTCAAGTTGTCTCCAAACGAACCAGAGCAATGCCGCAATGGCATACAGCGCGATAGTTGCCATGGTTCGATCCTTTACCTTTCGATTTCTGCACACAAATCCCATGATACCTTCGGGATGTCTTCCCCCTCACCTAATATAGTAAGCTGGACCAAGACATGCCTTAGACTAGCTCGTAGTTCGGGATCGTTCGACTTCCCAAACAATGCCCCCGATGCCGCTCCCCACTCGCCATATAGACGAAGGATTTCTTTCCGGCGTTGATACTCTTCAGTCGACACGTCCATTGTGGAAGTCCACGGCTACAGGGAAGCGAGGCACGCCGTCAGGCGTGAGATTGAAATACCGGATAGTTACCTGCTCAGGTACAGGGAGCCGTTGGAGAAGTTCTGTCGCAAAGTCCTGATCGCCGCGCATCCCTGCGCCACACTCGCGGCCGTCTGGAAGACGAAAGACGATACGTTTCGCCATGCCGGACCAATTACCCTCGCCGGCCTCGATACGGATCAGCGGGAATTCTTCCGTGATGAATTCCTTCCGCTTCAAAAGTCCCTTCGACCGAGTACCCCATTCGTAGGGAGTATCGAGCCGGATCATCTGGCCTTCATAACCCTGCGTAAGGAAGTCCCCATTCATCCCATCGAGGAATTCTTGTGAGCCACACTTGAACGTGGGTACAATTTTGATGATCGGGTGATTGGAGAAGAACAAATCCCCAATAGCTTTCAGCGCTTCTGCTCGCCGCCAAAAACTGAATTCTGGTAAAGCCACATCATAGATGTGATACTGCAGCGTTGTCTCGACTTCATGTTTCAGATCAGCGTCGAGGTCGACTTTACGAACCATACGGATCAGCTTGTTGAAATTGTCTTTGTGGTCGTGGTTGTAAAGCTCGCCGTCGAAAGTCATAAGCGGGTATGCGTCGAACACGGGCCGCATCGCTTCCATGATATGCCCGACGTTTGTGTGCGGCTGCAGTGAGCGGGTGATCGCGCTGTCCTTTGTGATGAGTGCGCGAATACCGTCCAGCTTCGGCTGACACCACACGCCCTTTGTGAAGTCCAAGTTACCTGCGTAGGTAGCGGCGAGCATAGGGCCGCGCGGCACGTTGTCGATGTCGGCGACATTGGCGCGGTACTCGGCACGAAGTTTCTCTTCGCGCTTCGCGTTGCCTTCCAGCATGGCTTGCTGGTGTGCCGTGGTCTGGTTGGCCTTACCGATGTTCTTCGGCTTCGCCTGCTTCCATGTGCTCTCGGTCGGCGTGCCGCCCATGATACCGGAAAGCACTTTCCAGCGGCCGGTGTTGGGCTCGACTACATAATTCCACTGGCGGATTTTACCGTCAACGCCACGCTTGAAGATCGGATCAGAGATAAACATTAGAAGCTCTCCTCGGGGTCAATTCCTAACTTGCGCATTTCGGCAAGCATCTCGGGGTAAGCAAGCCACAATGATCGAACATAGTGCATGCCGTCTTTGTCGATCATATCGAGGACGTGCTGTCCCATCTCAGTGATAAAGAGGCGCTGGCCGCCGCGAGGCCCACAATTACTCGATGTAATCCAGCCAGCGCGACGGAGTGAAATGACAATATAAGCGCGTGTTTTCACGGCGGGATACCCACCGTCCTTAGGAGGTACGTCTTTAGGTGCCAAACCGCCAGATGCTTTGGAAATCTCCCTTAAAGCACGCTGCGCATTAGATGGTTCTCCTGAAATAAACATCATCGGGACGCTCATGTCACACCCAAGCGTTATTGTCTGGTTCAACAGCTCGAAGGATACCCAAACACGCTTCTTGCCACGTTACCTTGTGAAATAATTGTTCGACTGGCTGCGCTGGGCCGAATGGTGTAATTATTGGTGGCGAGAGTATACCAAAATTATCAGTGTTCCACTGATTGCTGCTTTTTCCACGTCGCCAATTTCCGCCATACCCAAACAATATAAACATATAAGGAAGAATGCGCCAGCCGGGATAATCCTCGTCCAGTTCGTCGGTCACCATTCCGATTATCTTGGCGCGCTCGGTGAGTATGCCGGGCTCGACTTGCCTCAATGGCATCCCGCGCTGGTCTCTCAATCGAGGAAGGACTAACACCCCGTATGCACACATCCTCAGTGCTGACATCTCGGGTCATCTCCCAAAGAACGGCTTGAGCAACAAGTTCGCATTCCATACGAAAAACGGGAATGGAAGTGGAGTTGGAGAAGTCTGACATAATGGCCCAGGCCCAAAGCGAAAAAGTTGGGTGCTCACGTTTTGTTTTCTCAGGATAAAACCAAAGCCGATAGGATACCCTGCTTCGGATAATAGAAAAACGCGTACGGAATACTTGCTGGTTTCTACCTTCGAAGGTTTTAACTATAACCGGCTCAAACGATACATCGGCGATATCCATATCACGCTCCGTTGGCTATCGCTATCAAATCCGGCTCCCATAACGAGCACCATTGTTGTTGGGGGTTTTGAATGCCCCTAAATCTATGTTGCATCTCTGTCTTAAACGGCATCATCACCTGACACCAACCCGCGCATGCTACATATCTGTCGCGTTGTTCTTCGTTGATTGTAAGGTACCACTGACAAGTGGCACACCTACGACCACCCTGCATATGGTGGAGGCGCGCTTCGTATTCTTTTTGGGTAATGGCTTCTCTCATGGCAGCAACCCATTCCGTTCGAGAAACATTCTTGATGCTACTTCGATATTATCGCCCCACCCGTACAATGGGTTCATTTTCTCGTCCCACCCGTACAATAGGTTCATTTTCTCGTCGCTGTTGTCACTGCTGTATGGCCAGTGCACGATCACCATGTTGCCCCCGAACATGTTCATGATCTTAGCCCCCACACAGTGCTGCCATCGCTGTGTAGTATCCTTCGGGTATCTGCTCCATCGGGATGCAACCCTTCGTGTGCTAGAAACCACTCAATGACTTCTAATTCACTTCCACCTTCAAAATGCTCATACCCGTTATAACTAATCAACCACATACAATTGATCGGTAAATTGGGCTCCGACAATAACGACACGTTCTCTATCCTCGCCCCGAGAAGCATTACAATAGTCTTTAATATATCTCGTCGACGCTTCAAGCCGGAGAACTTCAAAGCTCTTTCTTCGCTCATTTGCAGGCTTATGACGTCCCACCAGAAGCTCGATCTCAACACGCGGTACACGAAGTGCTTTAAGTGAAGCACGATAGATCGCTTCGGAAGCCTGACCGCTGTTATATTCATGAGTGCGCGCCTCGATCAGTTCTTCAATCTGTTTGTGGGACTTACGCATCACGTTTCTCCAAGCCCATAGAATTCACAATAGGCGCGCGCTGCATCCGCCTCTGATCTAAACCACCGAGCCGCAAGTTCCCCGGCCGATTTCGAACCAAGTAGATTTATCCAGTAGTTTTTTCTATTCAAGTCTTTAGCTGGCGGTGATGGCAAGAACAGAGTGATATCACTTATTGGATTTCCGCCATGATGAAGCACCATCAATGCAATGGCATAATCATCACTCAATTCTTTTCGCTTCTTCGGTGTAGCCATGCTACAGTATCCGCATGTGATCCCGGATGGCGTCGAAGTCATGATCGCTCAGGGAGATGGTCGAGCCGGAAGCAACTTCGGCCATGTGGATGAGACGTTCGCACGTCAACTGCTGACCACGATAGAGCACTTTGAATTCGAGATCGTCGCGAACTTCCTCGATAGCCTTTTCGAGGCTCTCAGGCTTGAAGAACCACGCCTTCATACGGCGCTCGGCTTCGGCCAAGATCGCCTTGTTGCGCGCTTCTTCGATACCCAGCAAGGTAATCTTTGCCGCGCCGCGAACTTCTTCCTTGTTAACTTGGATGCTTGTCATGTTTTTTGCTCCGAGGTTTACTTGTGAGTGCGCTATACGGATCGGTTTTACGCGCCCGCTTTTTAGGAGCGGGTTTTACTTCCATCATGTATCGGTAGGGCTCGGTTGTTTCACCGTAAGGCCATGGCCGAAATTCCTCCTGAACTTCGACGAAAGTTTTTGCTCTTTTCGCCATGCCGCTTCCTTCGTGTAAGATTGGTGCCGCCGGATCGACGCGTCGGAGTGCATCATGCCGCCGTAAGACGTGCATGGTATAAGCTCGCCGTTGTTCTGAAACGACAACCTATGGCTCTCAACAATAAACCAGTATGCCGCCTGATGCACGTTTGAGAAAACTCCGCGACTATCTTCGTCTCCACGAAGATTAACAGCCCATGACGTTTTAGTTTCCTCATAGACCGTTCCATCGGGAAGGAATTTGCGACGGTTAACTGATACTTCCTCAAAGACAGCACCCATGAGCGCAGCTGTCGCAATCAGGTCTTGCTCCCATTTACGACGGGCTCGGCTCATGGGTATTACCTCCGATGGTTACTTGGTCTTTTTCTTCGCAACCTTCTTGGCGACCTTCTTCACCGGCTTCTTCGCCTGTTCGATGAGCTTCGCCTTGCGGACGAGGCGATTACAATAGTCACTCACCATGACGTCGAGGCGATCGATAATGGTACGAGCCTCTCGCCGGTAGTAGAAGTTTCTCGTCGAGCCATCGGTACCGGAGCCGTTGAGGTGGGATTGGTGGTCATCCCGCCAGCTATCACCGTAATAGGGACTACGCTTGCCGTTGTAATGCTGGCGGGCTTGGGCGAACGAGCCCCACCGCCGGCACCCGGCCGTGATCTCCACAAGCTCACCCGTAAGGGCGTCCACCTTCGCGGTGTAGGTATAGTCGCGAAGATGGGCTCGAATCGAGAACGATTTTGACTTACTCACGCGTATCTCCTCTTTTATGGTTTGCCCTGACGCGGAGCGGCGATTACCCGATCAGGTAATTACGACTTGAATGGTTCGATGGCCTCAAAGTGAGCCGACAGTGCTTCCGTCTTCCCGTTGTTCAGCAGCGGGCTCGACTTCGCGACGTACACTGTCTTGATCGACGGCGAGAACACTTCCGTCCCGTCCTCGTTCACCTGCTCGAACACCACCGTCCCCTTCGTTTCCTTGAGCTTCTTGAAAAACAGCATCGGCATCGTCGTTCTCCTGTTGAGCATACTCACTATCGAGGATGCTTGGGGTTTTGATCTGACCTTTCATGACCAGAGCGTAAAAGATGATCTCACCGAGACAGATTGCCGCTTGCCCGTACGGCAGATTTGTCCTGACAGTTGTGCCGTACGACACATCGAACTTGTCGTTGTCGTTTTGAACGACCTTAATTCTTTTCTGTCCGATCAGCGTCTCGTAAGAAGTGCGCGGCATTGTATTTCACCGGGTTATGAGTGCGCGATGGTTTGATGATCTCCTGCGCGTCCGGTCGCTCATCAGCATAGAAGCGCTCTTCGCGCCACGACTGAAACCGAACGTCGGCTTGGTTCTCGTTCGCCCATTCTTGGGCCTGCTTCCGCGCGACGGAATACTTATCCACAACGCATGTGCGGTTGTTCATGCCCACCGCATCGAACGAACCGTCTTTATTCCGACGGGTGAGAATGTGCTTCGTTGTTTGTTGCGCGTATGGATGCTTTGTTGGCGTCGACATTGTACTTTTTCTCCATCTCGATAAGCACACACTCAGCAGTTAGCTCGTCAAGAGCTTGAAACAGTTCGATGGCTCTTCCTTTGTGATAAACCCGCACGTTATAGAGCTTATCAGTGCCCCTTGTTACGTGGTAATCGTTATGCGGGGCGGGGTGCGCTATTAAACAATAATAGAGGTGATTGGTGAAAACATCGACGGCGACCCACTGCTCGTTCACCATGGAATGAGGCCCAAACTTTAAGTCAGAGATCACAGCGTCAACTCCTGCGTAGCCAGCCATCGCTTGGCGCATTCGTAGACAGTCTTACCATACACGGTAACATCGCCCATCTCGCCGTGCACGGGGGCAAACGCGCGATAGTATATCGTTGGAAGTCCACGCGCAGCGTTATGATAGCGCGCGTCGTTGTTGGAAAGATACGGGTGGATATCCGCCCCGAGCAGCATCGCCTGAGCGATCACATAGTCTTCACGAGCGCGCCGCCACGCGCGATACCTGTCGAGGTATTTGCGAATGATCCACATCATCGGTGCAATCTGATGTATGGGTGACGCTCGAAGCGCCAGCCCGGTTTCGCGTTGTCGAAAGGACTATCACCGACGCGGTACACCTGTGTGATGTATCGCAGTCCAGTCAGCGCAACCGACTTGGGCCGGCCGGCTTCATGAACCCACACAATCCCGTAACCCGAGATGGTAACAGCCCACTTGACATGGTTGTCTCCGAAATACTTGCGCTCGATCATGATGCGATGGTCCTATGTTTCGATGTCTAATCCTTCGGCCACACAATAGGCGACGGCGGCCTCTGCTTTTGTGTACCATGCTCCATACATGTTATAGCCTTCCTTGCCTCCGGCTATAATAGTTAGTCCGTCTCCGCCCGAAAAATGAATACCTAA
>ERZ650308.635-NODE-635-length-18952-cov-11.597291_pt1 | contig 18952 bp, 11 predicted proteins | sample MGYA00376244_ERZ650308 | MGnify/ENA primary metagenome ERZ650308 (study PRJEB26733, sample SAMN07839295) | wastewater metagenome | biome: small river; feature: stream; material: water | place: USA: North Carolina | collected 2016-04-26 ... | reverse complement strand
GACCTTGTCAGAAGTTGAACTGCCGGTGTCTGAGGCGGTTGCCAGGGTCGGTGCGTTCGAAGCGGGGATTGTCACCCGGGCAGTGGCAGCTGAAGTTCCGTATACCGGCGAGCCCGTATTTGCAGTGTTTGTGGCCCCAACATATGTGCGCAAATATTTGCCAAGTTGCGCATTGGTTAAAGTGAAGTTAATCGAAGTGGCGCCAGCGATATCTGTCCAGTTAGTGGTGCCGTTATCGGAGACCTGCCACTTGTATGTGTAGCTAGGGGTAGGGCTGCCATTAAAAGTAACGCCGTTGCTCAAGGTGCTTCCCGGGTTAGTGATTCCCGAAGGGGCGGAAGTTAGGTTAACGGTTGGTGCGATTGGAGTGGAGAATCTGGCTGTGGCTTCGAGTGCGTTTGCTGCGACCGCTGGGATACATCCGCCGTCACCAGAAACCAAGCTGTCGCCATACTCCACCACGTACGCGAGCGAGGAGTTTGGAAGGTCATTCCAGGTCGCGCTGGCGTTATAAAACTCGCCGTAGTGTTCGCTCGAGCTAGCGTTGTTCGGCTCACCAGATGCCCAGAAAGACTCTTTGCCTGCCACCTTTGACGCATCACCGTTACCGGTCATAAATTGGGTTCCGCCTTCAGGGCCAGTCACCCAATGCCAAAGACCTTCTGCTGCGCTTTGACTTGCATATTTTTTAGTGCTTCCAGTGGCGGTTGTGAAAATGTAGTTGAAGTCGTCGGAAGCGCCGATCCAGCTGTTGGCAGATACTCGGTTCTTAACGAATGTGTTTTCGTCGGACGAAGTAATTGTGACTAGGTAGCCGGAGCACATACCGCCTGTAGAAGAAGTGATCGTCTTGAGCTTGGCCGCGGCATAGGCTCCAGTCCAGGAATTTGCAGAGGCTACATATTCGTAATAGTGGGTACCGAGTACCGCACCGCCACCCTCGGACATCTCAAACTTGACGGTCGCCAGCTGACCAGGCGTTCCACCTTTGTATTGAAGTGACGACAGTCCAAGGTTTGCATCACCTACGTTCGCAGTGAACTGAATGGAATTCGTGTCAGCGAAGGACGAACCGGAAACCGGTGTCAGGTTAGTGGTTGTGGTCAACTTAAGTAGACCAGCTGATGCAGTGAGTGTGACTCGCACTGAAGTCGAATCGGTGTAGCCATTAATTTTCGGAGTGACGCCTGTCGCTGAAGCAACGGAGGTGTACGAGGCAGTCGAGAAAGTGCCCCAATCGCCGGATGGGAAAGTCAAAGAACCAGCCGCAGCGGCAGGGGCAGAAGTTGCCGCCAGGAACGCAGAACCAAAGGCAAGAGCGAGGGCGGCCACAGACGCGCTGAAGCGACTCAAGAAAGAGCCTCCGCGCAGAGCCAATTCAACCTCGACTTTAGAGTCGGCACGCCAATCGTGCCAGACCTTAAAGTTTAGAAAATCTAACTACTTGTCTGCTGGAAACCTACGGTTAACCGCAGGTTTTCTGGGGCTATCCCCTTATTTAGGCGCCCTAGCGCCCGATTTTGTTACTTGGTCGGAGTCGGCGAGCTTGAAGGCTTGGCGCCAGCGACGATGGTCAACTTGCCCTCAGGGTCGTTCGGCTTCAACTCGACCCAAGTGTTACCCGGGGCAAGGTTGATTGCGCCACCGTTGGCATCGGTCAAAATGATGCGTGCGGTTTGGCTCGACTTTGACCAGAAGGCATCAACATACTTGCCGCCGGTGAAGACCCAGGCACGACCCTTGCCGACCAAAACGGCCTTAGGAATGTGCCCATACTTTGGGTCGCCATAACTGCGGTCTTCTTGAACATCGAGCACCACAACGTTGGTGGCGTGCAGCTGCTCTTTGGTGGCTGAGTCGGTGTGCGGTTTTCCATCCTGGATGCGCAGCCACTGCGTGCCATCGGTGCTTGGAACCCACTCGGCCAGCGCCGATGGGAAGGCAACCTTGATGCGGCTAACCGAGTTGCCGGCAGCGACCGCGGTTGAACCCTCGAGGGTGCCCGCGAAGTCGAAGGCCTGCTGCGGCGCGACGATCTCTGGGTGGTTGGCGGCCAACAACTTGACGTTGACCTGAACGTTGTGAGGCGCGAATCGAGTGGTCAGGCGGCTGAAGGTGTGGTTGCCCTGCTCGGTGGTTTCGCTGGCGTTGAAGACGTTGGTTGCGCGCATCATGTTCACGAACTTAAGCTGCCCGCCCGAATAGCAAACGATGCCGCCGAACTGACTGATGATGTCTGGGTCCATTGGTCGAATCGAACGAACCGGCGCGACGCCGACAGCCTTAGGGTCGGCATCGGTGGTCAGCAACTGAGAGTGGAACACGGCCACGAGGCGGGTCAGGCCACCCTCGACCATCTCGTCGAAAACCACATCGGTCTTGTTCAGGTTTTGCTGTGGTCGCGCGGCCTCACTGTTGTCTACCTTGCAGGCCACGGATGGGCCGGTCAGACCGATAGCCTCAGGCGTGCCCTCTTCATATTTGACGCCGGTAAGTGGGGCAGTCACGAAGACCTTTTCGGGGGTCGGCGTGGTGCCCGGCAGAGCAATAGTGCCGCCGGCACAACCGGTTAGGGCAAGTGCGGTGACGCTGGTTGAGGCTAGAACAAGAGCAAGGCGCGTGAACTTCATGCCGTTAGTTTATGTCGGCTACTTGAGAACGGTGATCTGCGAGCTCTTGGTCGAGTCGGCACTGCTGCCAACAGCGTTCGTGGCCAGAACCGAGAACTGATATTTGGCTCCGCCGCGCAGACCCTTGACAGTGATCGAGGTTGCGTTGGCGGTTGCCGAAACGGTGCCGACCAAAGTCGTTCCCGACCAAACCTTCACGGTCTGGCTAATCAGCGGGCTGCCGCCATCCGAGCTTGGCAGTGACCACTTAACGTTTGCAGAGCGCGAGCCTGCCGTTGCCGTCACGCCCGAAGGTGCAGTTGGGGCGGTTGCGGTTGGCGCGGTTGAAGCCGACCAACCGGTTGGGCTACTGAAGAGCAACTTGTTTGTGGTGGCGGTTGGCACTGCGCCGATTGCGCCGGCGTTGGTTGCCGCGAGCAAATCTGCAGCCACCTGAGTTGGTAGGCGGTAACCAGTTGAGAGCAGTAGGGCAACGACACCGGCAACGTGTGGCGAAGCCATCGAGGTTCCGCTGATGGTGTTGGTTGCGGTGGTCGAACCAATCCAGGTCGAGGTGATGTTTACGCCGGGTGCCTCAAGGTCTACGCAAGAGCCGTAGTTGCTGAAGTAGGCGAATTGGTCGTAGCGATCTGAAGCGGCGACGGTGATGGCGTTTGGCACTCGAGCTGGCGATGCACCACAGGCATCGGCCGCGCTGTTGCCAGCCGCGACAACCACGGTGACACCGCGGTTGATCAAGTTGTTGATTGCGGTGTCTAGGGTCGAGCTGATTGGGCCACCGAGGCTGAGGTTGGCAACCGCTGGGGTTCCGGCAACGTAGTTCTGGGCCACCCAGTCGAGACCGGCGACCACGTTCGAGTAACTGCCCGAACCGGCACAATCAAGCACACGAACCGGAACCAGCTTTACGCTCTTGGCCACACCAAAAGTGGTGCTGCCGATGGTTCCCGCAACGTGGGTTCCGTGACCGTTGCAGTCAACGGTTCCGTTGCCATCGAGCACTGCGGTGTAACCTGCAGCAACTCGACCGCCAAAGTCTGTGTTGGCTGCATAGATGCCAGTGTCAATCACGTATGCGGTAACGCCAGCACCGGTATTGGTGTAGTCGTAGGTGGTTGAAAGAGGAAGAGCAGTTTGGTCGATTCGGTCGATGCCCCAGGTTGCCGAGGTTTCAGATGCCTGAATCTCTGCGGTTGCATCCGCTTCTACTGCAGCCACGGTCGAGCGCTTGGCCAGAGCTGCCGCCTGCTTGACAGTCATCTTGGCAACTAGACCTTTGAATACGTGGGCGAATGTGCGGCCAACTGCAATCTTGGATGCCTTGAGAGCACTCACCTCGTTGCCAACAACTGCGCTTTCGTTGAAGCGCACGATGTAGTCAGACTTTGGGCCGAGATCCGTTGCATCGATGGTCGGCTTGTTGCTTTTCAAAAGATTGCCGACAACATCGGGTTTGCCAGTTACTGCTGGCTTGCCAGCATCGGCTGACTTGCCAGAACCTGCGTTGTTTGCGTTTGAGTTTCCACCCGCGCTTGAATTCGCGTTCCCGTTTGAGCTACCAGAGTCGGTAGGCAACGAAACTGTTGAGTCAGCTAGGACAGTTAAGTTTCCAGGGGTGTTGGATGGCTTAGAACTTGCGCCTGAGTTACCACCGGCGTTTGAGTTTTCGGAAGCCTGAGTTGGTGCCGAGGTTGGCTTGCCGGCATCGGCCGGTTTGCCTGCGAAGACTGGAACAGCTGAAGCCTGAGAAAAACCGGCGACCGCAATCAGGAGGGCGGCGCTGACAGCAACAAACTTCGAAGAGTTCTTCATACCTCTATTTCACCACTTTTTGGGCAAAAAATGAAGGTTTTGTGGGGTTACCCCCACATAACACTCGCAAACGGGACATGCCCCGGCGCGACAAAAAACCTCTATTCGATGACAGCCTTCAAGACCTTTAGGCCGTTGTTGAAGTTGTTGGTCATCATCTTGTCTAGGTTCAAGACCTTGCCGATAATCTGCATCTTTAGGTCGCGTTCGCCAGCCATGGTCCAGGTCACCTTGGTGCCCTCAAACTCTGGCTCCAACAAGTACTCGCACTTGGCAGTTTCGGTCTTCTTGTTGAAGAAGGTCATGGTGAAACCGATGCGGGTTGGGCCCGAAGAAATGATCTCCATGCGACCCTTGCCGATGCGCTTGCCCTGATAGTCAAAGATTGCGCCTGGGCCAACCGACTTTTCAGAAACGCTGAAGGTCACGGTCTTATCCATGGTCAGGAACGGGTTCCAGTCTTCAAGGCGACCGAGGTCGTTCAAGACCTCGTAAACCTTTGCTGGAGTTGCCTCGATGACGATGCTGGTTCTGATCTCAAAAGGTTTGTTAGCCATGTCAGAATCCTACTTAATCCAGGCGGTGGCGTTGGCAGGCAACTTGCCGTCAACGATGTCCTTGGTGCTCAGCAGGACCTGGCCCTTTGGCAGCTTGAATGGCTTGGTGCCAAAGTTGGTCACACACTGCCAGCCGTTAGGGCGCTTGAAGTGCAGAACATCTGAGGCCAGCGGGTGCTTGACCCACTTGAACTCTTCGGCGCAGAGCAGGTCGCGGCGAATGCGCAGGGCGTTGCGGTATAGGTTCAGGGTCGACTTCGCGTCCTTGTCCTGCACCTCAACGTTGACATCCTTGAACCAAGCTGGCTGTGGCAAGTGCGCGCCACCAGGGCCGAAGCCGAATGACGAACCGGTTGAAGTCCAAGGCATTGGCACTCGGCAACCATCGCGGCTGATGCTGCCTTCGCTGCGGAACCACTGTGGGTCCTGCATCTGCTCAGATGGAATGTTCAGCGGCTCTTGCATGCCAAGTTCTTCGCCCTGGTAAAGGTAGGTAGAACCAGGCAGAGCAAGCACCAACATGGTTGCCGCACGTGCGCGGTCGAAACCCTGCTGAACGTTGATCTGCTTCTCACGATCTGCCGAGCGGAACCACTTTGGCAGGTTAGCCAAAGCCGACTCTGGCAAACCGAAGCGAGTTGCGTGACGAATCACGTCGTGGTTTGAGAACACCCAGGTGGTCGATGAACCGGTCTCGGCAGCGGCCTTCAACTGGTAGTCGATGGTCGAGTGGAACTTCTTCTTGCTCCACGGAGTGCCGAGCAGGTCAAAGGCAAATGACTGGCCAAGACCCTCGGTGCTCGCATAGCGGGCGCGACGGTTGGCGTGAACCCAAGCCTCGGCAACTGCCACGCGCGGTGGGTCATACTCGTTGTAAACCTGACGCCAGGTCTTGTAGATCTCGTGAACTTCGTCACGGTCGAACATGTCATCGGTGCCGTCATTCTTCATGACACTGACGTCGTATGACTGACGCTCAGGCAGGTGACCATTCTTTAGGTCCTTGACCAAAGCGTGCGCAACATCGATGCGGAAACCATCGACACCGCGGTCAGACCAGAAACGTGCGGTCTTGATGAAGTCGTCGCGAACCTCCTGGTTGTCCCAGTTGAAGTCTGGCTGCTCCTTGGCAAACAAGTGCATGTACCACTGGCCAGGGGTGCCGTCTGGTTCGGTTATGCGGGTCCAAGCGGTTGGGCCAAAGTGGCTTACCAACTCGGATGGGCGGATCTCGCCGTGCTCACCCTTGCCGTCGCGGAAGATGTAGCGGTCGCGCTCCGGAGAATTCTTTGGCGCCTTTAGTGCAGCCTGGAACCATTCGTGCTGGTCGCTCGAGTGGTTTGGCACAACATCCACGAACACGCGAATGCCCGCTGCGTGCAGAGTCTCGAGCATGGTGTCGAACTCGGCCAGGGTGCCGATGCGTGGGTCGATGTTGCGGTAATCGGCAACGTCATAGCCGCCGTCAGCAAGCTCGGATGGGTAGAACGGGCTCAACCAAACTGCGTCAACACCCAGCTCCTTTAGATAAGGAACGCGCGAGGTGATGCCCTTTAGGTCACCGATGCCATCGCCATTCTGGTCGGCATAGCTGCGAGGGTAGATCTGATAAACGACGGCTTGGCGCCACCAGTCTGCAGGACCACGAAGGAAGGTGTGTTCAGCCATGCTCGGCTCGCTTTCTTATCTAACGAAGAATCTCTAGTTTAAGCCAAAAGGCACTGACCACGGGGTCAGTGCCTTTTGTCGATCCCCTGCCCGGATCCGCACTCGGGCAAAGCTTTTTTCTTACTAGGAGGTAAGTCTGTTATGGGGTTACAACCGGAGTGGTTGGTGCCACTGAAGCGGTTGGCTTCGGTGACGAAATAACCTTTGGTGATGGGTCAATGTGCTCAGGCTTTGAAGGCTTGGTTGGCTTGACCGGCTTGGTGGCAGTTGGGTTGACTGGCTGTGCGCCTAGAGCCAAGATTGCCGCCGAGCGAACCGCAGCTGCTGCAGCGATTGCCTGGTTGTACTTAACCTTTGCCGCGTTTAGCGCTTCATCGGTGGTGGCTGCTGCCTTGTCTGCCGCATAAGCGGTGTTGGCTGCCTTGATAGCTGCGGTGAAAGTCTGAACGATTACCTTCTTGGCTTCTTCATACTTGATCTTTGCAGCCTTGAAAGCCTGGAATGCTGCATCCCAAGTGCCCTTGTCGGCAACGTACTGCTCCTGAGCAACACGGAAAACTTCTTTAGCCGCACGGAATGCATCCATGGCGACCTTGTTTGGGTTGACGCGCGGAGCCTTGGTGGCGGTGGCGGTCGGTGCCGGGGTGGCACTAGGGGTGGCGTCTGCTGCGAATGCGCTAGCCGAAACGCCGCCAAGAACCAGAGCGGTTGCAACCGCGGTGGCAAGTAGTGCCTTGCTGGTGGTCTTGAACATTTGAACCTTCTTCATTGGGTGGTGAATCAATGATGCGCCGGCGACATTGTGAGTTTTATGTGAAAAGGGTTCGGGAGACTTGGGAGTTTCGAAACAATGTCGAAGCCGAGCCATAGCATTGAGACATGAGCGCAGCACGCATCCTTGTAGTCGATGACGAACCCGGAGTTCGCGACATGATTTGTGACACCCTGCGCCTTTCGGGTTATGAACCGTTCGAGGCCAACGATGGTTTCTTGGCGCTCAAATGGTTGCGCGAAAACACCGTTGACCTGGTGATCACCGACATCAATATGCCGAATATGGATGGCTATGAGTTGCTCGAGCGCATGCGTGCCATCGGTGACGAGACCCCGGCCCTGATGTTGACCGCTCGTGGTGAGCGCGCTGACGTGACCCGCGGTTTGCGCCTCGGTGCCGACGACTACGTGACCAAACCGTTCGGTCTCGAAGAACTGATGCTGCGCATCGCCGCGATCTTGCGCCGCACCAAGGGTGCCGGTGAGGCTTCATCGGAGGACATCGTCTGTGGCCCGGTGGTGTTGAACGAAGACCGCCACACCGTGACCCTCAATGGCAAGCCGGTTGACCTATCGCCAACCGAATTCAAACTTCTATATGAGTTGATGATCAAGCACGGCAAGGTGGTCACCAAGGCCACCCTCTTGGATGTGGTCTGGGGCATGGCCTTCGCGGCCAACGCAACCGTGGTCGACACTTACATCTCTTATCTGCGCAAGAAACTGCACACCGATAACTTCGAGGGCATCAAGACAGTGCGCGGAATCGGCTTTCAGATTGTGGCCGAATAACTTTGCGTCTGCAAACACGCCTCTCTATTGCCACGGCCTCGATCATCTCGCTGGTGTCGGTGGCTATCGGCGGCTTCGCGGTTTCTACCTCATTTGATTCAGACATCGCTCGAGTCGATGACGCCCTAACCGTGGCCACGAATCAAGTGGCCAACACCACCGGCGACCCAATTAGTTCGGCATTGCTTGCCGCCGACCAATCCTCGGTCAGCCTGACCGTCAACTTCTTGACCTTGAATGATGACCTGCTATCACTAAACCCGGGCAACATCGAGATAACCAAGAAGCCGTCGAAGGCAGTGCTGCAATCGGCACTCGATCATGCCGTCACCATCAACACTGGCGCCAACGAGGTTTATCGACTTCGCGTAGTTGGTCTAGCCGACAACGAATACGTCATTTTGGCCACCTCGCTAGCTGCTCAGATCGAGAGCCGCGATGCCAACATCCGGTTATTGATTTGGTTTGTTTTCGGTTCGGTGGCATTCGGTGCGGTTGCGATTGCACTATTTATTAGGCGCGATGTTCGCAAAATTTCACGCCTGGTTGATGCCGCCGGTTTGATTGCCGATGGCGAATCTTCGGTTTCACTACCCGGCGCCACGGGCCAGTCAGAGGTAGATCGATTGGCTCGCGCCTTGCGCAACATGGTTGATTCGCTGCAGCACTCGATTGAGGTCGAGCGAACCACTCAGCAAAACATGCAGACCTTCTTGGGTGATGCCTCGCACGAGCTGCGCACCCCGCTCACCGTGATCAAGGGTTACGTCGAGCTGCTGCAGAAGAACCCGAATGCCGGTGCCGAGCAAACCACCCGCGCCTACGAACGCATGCTGGCCGAGGCCAATCGCATGGATGCGCTGATCAAGGACCTATTGCTGCTCGCCGAACTTGGTGAAACCAAAACCGACACCAAGATCATGAGCGAACTATCGGTGATCGATCTCTCGGCAGTGGTTAGCACCGCGGTAGACGACCTTCGCATTCTGCAGCCGACTCGACCGGTGGTGGTTGCCATCGAACCTGGCATCGACATCCTTGGGGCGCGCGATTTGATTTTGCAGGTGCTGGCCAACCTGACCTCCAACATTCGCCGCCACACCTTGGTCACCGATTCGCTGCGGGTTTCGCTGCACACCGAGGATGAAATGTTTGCGGTGCTCAGCTTTGACGACAGCGGCCGCGGCTTGCCCGCGGAGTTCTATGCGGCCGGCATCAACCACTTTCAGCGCTTCGACAATTCGCGTTCACGCGAGTCGGGTGGCTCGGGTTTGGGCATGAGCATCTTGGCTGCGATCGTCAGAAAACACGGTGGCGAAATCAAGCTCGAGAAGAGTGACCTGGGCGGTTTGCGCACCGAAATTCGCTTGCCGCTCGCGCGCTAAATTCGGCAGAATTCACATTCGTTGTGGGTGCAATTTTTAGGCCGAAATAATTAGAAAAATTTTGCAAACGCTTGCAGTCAATACCGACTAGACATTTTTCAATTACCGATTTAGGCTCAGGTTAAGGGGGCAGAGAGAGCCTCCCTAAACAGATGTATCGGGGAATCAAATGTTTGGCTCAGCAAAATTGAAGAATAAGTTTTCGGCAGCATTCACAGCACTGCTAGTTGTCGTCGGATCACTTTCTGGAGCTCTGCCTGCCTTTGCCGCAACCTTCGTGCCAACCTCGGCCGAAACCAACGTTGCCGGCACCCAGATCCTGGTCCACCACTCGGTGGCACTCGACGCAGCTCGCTCGACGGCAACTACAGCTGACTACACCATCCGCGTCGGTGGTGTCGCTCGCGCGACCAACACCTACGCGCTGGGCTACTCAAGCAACGATGTGGTGCTGACCCTTACCTCTAGCCCAATCGTCTACGGCAACGTGGTTACCGTTAGCTACAACGCGGGTGGTGGCCGCAAGACCTACCAGGCTGGTGGCGGCAACAACACCTTGGCCGCTTACACAAACCTGGCCGTAACCAACCGACTTCCGGTTCCTGACACCACTGCCCCGGTGTTCACCGCGATGACCACCAACACCGCCGGAACATCGATTTCAATCACCTACAACGAGCCGCTTTTGACGAGCTCGGTTCCGGCTGCAACAGACTTCAACATCACCCAAACCGCGGTGCAGATTCCTGCTGCCACTTACACGGTTGGCGTGAGCGGTTCGACCGTGACGATTACTTTCAACTCGGCGGTGATCACCTACAACACCGTGGTCAACTTGAGTTACACCCCGGGCACCAACCCGATTAAAGACTTGGCCGGCAACTCGGCAGTTGCAGTGCCTACCAACCGTGTTACCAACACGGTGCCAGACACCACTGCCCCGCGAGTTTTGTCGCGTTCAACCAACACCGCGGGAACCATCGCGACCATCTATTTCGATGAGCAATTGAGCACCAGCACCGTTCCGCTGGCCAGCGACTTCAACTTGCAGATCAACAACGTTTCTTACCCAAGCGCAAACATCACCGTAGCCGTCACTGACTCGCGAGTTGACCTAACCCTGACCGGCACCCCGATTTTGTTTGGCGACAACGTAACCGTGAGTTACACCCGCAACACCGACACCACCAAGCAGATTAAAGACTTGGCCGGCAACCCGGGTAACTCAACCAACGACCAGATCGTCACCAACAACACCCTTGACCTCGGTGCGCCTACTCTGGTATCACGCCAGACCAACACCACCGGTGACCAAATCACCTTGACCTATAGCTATCCGCTTGACACCGCCTCGGTGCCTTTGGCGAGCGCCTACACCTTGACCGTCGGCGGTTCGGCTTACACCGCATTTACCGCGGCAGTTTCAGGCTCAACCGTGGTGCTCAGCTTGATCGGTTCGCCGATTACCTTCGGCGCCAGCGTCTCGTTGAGCTACTCGGGCACCGCGGTGAAGCGCCTATCAAACTCGGTTTCGGCAGCTACGTTTGCCAACCTAACCGTTGACAACTTAGTGGTCTCAACTGCGCCACCAACCGCGTCAAACGGTGAGACCTCCACCGATGGTCGCTACATCTACATCAACATGTCGAAGCCACTCAACGAGAGCTCGATTCCTTTGCCAGCCGACTTCAAAGTTGACTTCGATGCAGTTCAGTTCTCGGGCACCTACACCGTGGCCATCTCTGGTTCGCAAATCACCTTGCACCTAAGCTCGGCCGCGACCGACCACACCTATGTTGAGGTCAGCTACACCCCAGGCCTGGTAGGCAACCGACTAAAGGACTTGGCCGGCAATGAGGCCCTGGCCTGGATCGACTTGGACGTCACCAACCGGGTTGCCGACGCAACACCACCATCCGTGATTTCACGAGTGACTAACTTGGCTGGAACCCAGTTGATTGCCACCTTCTCTGAGCAGCTTTGTGAAACCTGCTTGCCGAACACCAGCGACCTTTACATTGCCGTGGACGGCACCCGCTATGACCCAGCGAACTACACCATGAGCATCACTGGCGCGGTCTATACCTTTACCTTGAACGGCGCCCCGATTACTTTTGGTCAGACCGTTCGCTTGACCTACACCCCAAACAGTGACCCAACCAAGCGCGTGCAGGACCTAGCCGGCAACTTCTTGCCAGCGGTAACCAACGCCATCTTCACCAACGCTGTGCCAAGCACCGGAGCGCCGGCTGTTACTTCAAAGTCGACCAACCCGGCTGGAACCGAAGTCACGGTTGCCTATGACCGCACCCTGGATGGAACCTCGGTTCCGACGGCATCCGAGTTTGTGCTCAAGGTGAATGGCGTCACCTATTCATCAAGTAATTACACGGTGAGCATCTCGGGTAGCAGCGTTGTGCTGACCCTAACCGGAGCAGCAATCAGCGCCGGCGCAACAGTGACGCTTAGCTACACCGGCAGCTCGATCAAGGCCCTAACTGGCGGCGCTGCTGCACCTACGTTCGCCGACAACGCCGTCTCATCGGTGGTTCGCCCAGAGCTCCTAACTTTGGCCACCGACAACACCAACGGTCGAACCATCTTCTTGACCTACAACGTGCCATTGAACGCGGGCTCTGTGCCAGCGGCCAGTGACTTCGTGCTAACCGTGAACGGCGTGGTTTACTCGAACGCCAACTACACCGTTAGCGTGACCGGCTCATCCGTGATTTTGGCACTGCTGCTAACCGGCAACGCAATCAAGCAGACCGACCAGGTGCGGCTGGTTTACAACCCGGGTGCAGCGCCGATTGAAGACCAGAGCGGCAACGATGCTGCGGCATTGCCGATGACTGTGGTCTCGAACCTCGTGCCAGACACCACGGCACCGGAGAACCTATCTCTAGCCACCAACCTCATCGGCAGCCAGATCATCTGGACCTACAACGAGCCCTTGGCACCGAGCCGCGTGCCGTTGCCAACTGACTTGGTTATCACCGTGGATGGCGTGGTTTACTCGAACGCCAACTACACCGTTGGCGTGGATGATTCGCGGATGGTGGTCTATTTAACTGGCAACCGAATTCGCTATGGCCAGGCGGTCTTGCTTGCCTACACCCCGGGAATCACTGGAAACCAGCTTGCCGACCCGGCGGGCAACGTGGTTCAGGATGAACCGCACGGAACCGTGTTAAACCAGGTTTCGAGCACCGCTGTGCCAACCGTTTCATCGATGGCAACCAATGCCTCGGGAACCCAGGTCACCGTGACCTACAACAAGCCGCTTAGCGCCAGCTTTGTGCCAGCAGCCGGTGACTTCTTGCTGACCCTCAACGACTTGGCCTACTCAACTGCCAACTACACGGTTTCGATTTCTGGCTCTAGCGTCAGCTTGAACCTAACTGGGGCTTCGATAGCCAACGGCGCTCGAGTTGACCTTTTCTACACCGCTGGCAACGTGAAGTTGCAAGACACCGATGGCAACTATGCCGACAGCTTTGGCAAGACTCGTGTCTCGAACCTTGTGCCAGACACCACCCCACCGACAGTGGTCTCGCGTGTGACCAACAGCTCGGGTACCGCGATTTTGATCACCTTCACCGAGGCGATGAATGAGTCTGCATTGCCAGCGGCCAGCGACATTGCACTGGTCTTCGACGGTGTTCGCTACGACCCTTCGAACTACACCATGAGCATCTCCGGTTCGATCTTCACCTTCACCTTGAATGGTCCGGCGATTCGCTATGGACAGGTGCTTCGACTTTCATACACCCGCGACCTAAGCAACCCGGCCCACTGGGTTCAGGACCTTGCCGGCAACCTGGTGCCGAACTCGGTTAGCCAGGGTATCGACAACGTGGTTCCTGACACCGCGGTGCCTGCGTTGGTTTCGGCTGGCACCAGCATCCTTGGTGACAAGATCAACCTGCTCTATAACTTTGCGCTAAACACCGGCAGTGTGCCGACCTCGAACGACTTCACCTTGAGCGTTGGCGGCACCAACTACCCACGCGGCAACTACTCACTTTCGATCTCGGGTTCAACCGTCACGATCACTTTGAACGCCGAGCCTATTGCCCACGATGAGACCGTGATCCTCACCTACACCGGCAACCAGATTCGCCGAACCAATGGTGTGATTGCTGCAACCTTTAGCTCCTTGAACATCACGAATCTGGTTCCAGACAGCACCGCACCAGTGGTTCTGCTTCGCGATGAGATCACTATCTATGCTGGCTCAACCGCCGTGACCACCCCAACCGTTGATGAGTACTCTGTTTGGTCTGAGGCACTTGATGAAGCCGACCTATTCAACATCGATACTTCTACCGGTGCAATCACCGCTTCAGCTTCGGCTGCGGTTGGCGTCTACAGCTACACGATCACCGCAACCAACGATGCCGGTTTGCAGACCGATGCAACCATTTCGATCACGGTTCGCCCAGTTCCAATCGTGGTTTCTGATGGCGGAGACCGAACCTCGAGCGCTCCGTTGCCACCGATTGCCTCGGTTGATGCCCCGGTAACTGCGGTTACCAGTTCGATTGCCGAGACCAAGGTTGTCGCCACCGTGCAGACCGGCCTCGGTAACCGCGTGGTTAGCGTCCTTGAACCTGCCGGAGCTGTTCCTGCTGGCACCAAAATTGCCATCAAGCCTGGGCCGGTATCAGATGAGTCGGTCGACGGCCGCTTCACCATAGAAATATTGGTGACTGCCCCTGATGGCACCAACGTGACCCAGTTCAACCGAGTCTTCGAATTGACCCTCGGTCAGTTCGTGGCCGGTCACCTACCTAGCCACTCATCAGACGGCAAGACTTGGCCGACTATCCCTCGACTAAAGGACAACTGGTTGCCAGTGGGCATGGCCGATGGCTACTACGTGGATGCGATGGGCAACCTGGTGGTGCTCACCCGCCACATGACCTATTTCGGTTTGAAGAAGGACCAAGAGTTGGTTCACGACTTGCGAATCATCACTGGGCCAACCCGCACCGTTGTCGGTGGCGAATTCAACTTCAAACTTCAGGGTGGAATGGGCGCTGGCCAGACGCTGGTCGATAACCACACCCCGGAGATCTGCCGCATTATTGATTCAGATACCGTGCTTGCGATCAAGGCCGGTGTCTGCCAAATTCACACCACAAAGCTTGGTGACGGCGTTTATGCCAACGCCGAGTCAGACAATGTTCAGCTTTTGGTCGAGGACCCATCAGCCAAGATGCACGTCTATGGTTCGATCAAGTTGCTTCGAGTTGACCTCGGCACCATCTATGCCGGCAAGGTGGTTTCAATCTTCATGTCTACCCCGGCAAACCACCCATTCAAGCTCTACCGCAAGGTGACCTTGGATGAAGAGGGCGTCAAGGAGATTCGAGCAGCCTTCGACTCACACGCAACCTTCAAGGTCATGCTCGGCAAGAAGATAATCGTGAACGGTGACGAGAACGACTAACGCTTAGCCAAAAAGTAATGGTGGTCAGGGAAACCTGACCACCATTACTTTTGCTTGGAGTTATTGACCGATATTGCCGAACGCAGAATCAAAGACGTTGCCTGATTCCTCGGCCAAAATCTTGCGAACGCGAGGAACAACCTCGGTTGCGTATAGTTCGATCGACTTCATAAGGTGCTCGTGTGGCACTGGACCGTTTGCATACTTGAGATCGAAGCGTGAGGCGCCAACCGCCTGAATGGCGTAGGCAATCTTCTTGGCTACGGTCTCTGGCGAACCAACATACAGCGAGCCGTGAGCAATCTCTTGCTCGAAGTGTGCGCGGTTAGCCGGACCCCAGCCACGCTCGCGACCCAAACGGTCGATGAACTTCTCATAGTGAGGCCAAAGGGCTTCCTTGGCCTCGGCGTCGGTGGCCGCGATGTGACCAGGTGAGTGAATCGAGATCGGCAGGCTCTTCTGACCAAACTTCTCGAGAGCCTCGTGATAGAGATTTGAGTATGGGGCGAACCGGGCTGGGTCGCCACCGATGATGGCAAGGGCCATTGGAATGCCTAGGCGAGCCGCGCGGATTACCGACTCAGGGCTACCGCCAACTCCAACGCGCATCTTCATGGCGCCAGATTCGGTCTTCGGGTAAACCTCTTGGTTGTTCAAAGCCTTGCGGGTGGTGCCGTGCCAGGTGACCGGACCCTCCTTGAAGAGCTCGACTAGAAGTTCGAGTTTCTCTTCAAACAGCACGTTGTAGTCGCTCAGCTCGTAGCCGAAAAGTGGGAAAGATTCGGTGAATGAACCACGACCAGCGGTGATCTCAGCTCGACCATTAGACAGCGCGTCTACGGTCGCGAAGCGTTGGAAAACACGAACCGGGTCATCACTTGAAAGCACGGTTACGCCGGTGCCAAGGGTGATGTTCTTGGTCACGGTGGCGATGCCGGCAAGCACCGAGTCTGGCGCTGAAACCGCAAAGTCATCGCGGTGGTGTTCACCGATGTTGAAGTTGGCTAGGCCGAGTTCATCGGCAAGCTTGGCCTGCTCGACAATGTTGCGAATGACCTGCGCAGCGGTGTCTGGGGTGCCGTCGAGCTTGACGGTCATGTCACCGAATGTGTCGAGACCAAAGCTCGGGTTTGATGGGCTGATTGCTGAGTTAATTGCGTTCACGAGAACAGTTTAGGCGCGAGTTGCCAAGTTGTCTAGTGGGGGTTTACTAAAACAGATTTGGCTTCGGTGTTGAAGTTTGTGGATAGATTTGGCAATAACCCAATGCTGTGGAGAGTTGAACCAACCATGACCAATCGACCAAACACTCGCGCCAAATCAAAGATCACCGGTGACCAATTTGCCGAGTTTGCGGCCACGCGCCGCAGCACTCGAGACTTCTTGCCGACCCCGGTGCCTCGCGAAGTCTTGGATGAGGTGCTTCGCGATGCGATGACCGCACCATCGTGGTCGAACACCAAGCCGATTTTGGTTGCAGTTGCCGATGGCGAAAAGCGTGACCGACTATCTGCCGACTTCATGGCGCACTGGAAGGCCGTGCAGGATGCCCGCTCGGGCGGACTACTGCCGAAGCTTCGGTTGCTGATCACCCGCTTTGGTTTGCCGAGCAGCAATTCGTTCATCGCCAAGCCATACGTGAAGGCGCTTTTGCCTCGAGCACAGCGGGTTGGCAAAGAGATGCTCGGTGCACTGGGTGTGGCTCGCGGCGACGTTGCCGCCCGCAACGCCAACTGGGCCAAGAACTATGAATTCTTTGGAGCCCCGACCGAGCTATTCATCTTTGCCCATAAGTCACTCGGCGTATTTTCGGCCAACGATGCCGGTCTATTTGTGCAAAACCTAATGCTCTCGGCCCACGCCCGTGGCCTCGGCACCTGCGCTCAGGGCGCGCTCTCGACCTGGGACAACGTGGTTCGCAAGGAGTTTGAGGTGCCAGATGGCTACCGATTCCTGTATGGCATCGCCATCGGCTACCCAAGCGATGCGCCGATCAACGACTTCGGCGCTCACCGCCTCGACATCGAAGAAATCGTTATTCGTTAGTCCTCGGTCGCAGCAAGCTGACCGCAGGCGCCATCGATTTCCTTGCCACGAGTGTCGCGCAGGGTGGTCGGAATTCCGGCCTTCTCGAGGCGATAAATAAACTCGCGGGTGACCTCGCTGGTTGATGCGGTCCAGATGGAACCCGGGGTCGGGTTCAGTGGAATCGGGTTCACGTGCACCCAGCCCTTGCCACGCTCGTTCAACTTCTGACCGAGCAGGTCGGCACGCCAGGCGTGGTCATTCATGTCCTTGATGAGTGCGTACTCGATCGAAACTCGGCGACCGGTGGCGTCGAAATAGGCGCGAGCCGCATCGAGCACCTCGTCAACCTTCCACTTCGAGTTCACCGGGATGAGTTCATCGCGCAATCCGTCATCCGGGGCGTGAAGTGAAAGAGCAAAAGTAACCGGAATCTTCTCGGCGGTGAGCTTCTCGATGCCAGGCAAAAGACCAACGGTTGAAACCGTGATGTTTCGGGCTGACATGCCAAGCCCCTCGGGCTGCGGTGCGATCATGGTGCGAACCGCCTTCATCACGCGGCTGTAGTTGGCCAGTGGCTCACCCATGCCCATGAAGACGATGTTGGTGACGCGGTCTGGCGAATCGGCAAGTTTGGCCCTTGAGCCACCGAGTTCACCGGCAGCGATGACCTGGTTGGCGCGCACGATCTGGTCGACGATTTCGCCGGCAGACATGTTGCGAGTTAGGCCGGCCTGACCGGTGGCACAGAACGGGCAGTTCATGCCGCAACCCGCCTGGCTCGAGATGCATAGTGTGATTCGGCCGGTGTAGCGCATGAGCACTGACTCGACTAGCGCGCCGTCGTGCAACTTCCAAAGGAACTTGATGGTGTCACCGTTGTCAGTCTGGAGACGCTTTACCGGGGTGAGCAGGTCGGGCAACAGGGCCTTGACCAGGTCTTCGCGGCCGGCGGCCGGCAGGTCGGTCATGTCGGCTGGGTCGCTCGTGTAGTGCGAGTAATAGTGAGCAGCAATCTGTTTGGCGCGGAAGGCGGGAACTCCGAGTTCCTTCATCTTTTCGGCGCGCTCTTCAGGGGTTAGATCAACCAGGTGAACCGGCGGCTTGCCGCGTTTTACCTCGGCAAACTGCAACAGTGGCTTGCCGGTTTTTTCATCCAGCTTCTGCTTCCAGCCCTCGGTCGCTGGTCTGACCTGTGGTCGTTGCGACATGAGGACTCCTAAAGATTAGATAACAATCAATATTAGGCCGAACATCGATATGTAAACGCTTACAGTTTTCCGCTAAAGTTGACCGGAATCAATAAATCAGAACTTTTGGCGCATTGTGGCGCCCAGTTCAAGGAGGAACTCATGTCCGGTGCCAGCATCCTGGTCTATGCAGAGCGCGTTGGCGGCAATCTTGGCCACATCGAGAAGCTGCTCAAGGGCCCGCTCGGCGACTTCAGCGGCATTCACGTCTTGCCTTTCTTTCACCCTTACGACGGTGACGACGCAGGTTTCGACCCAATCGACCACAAGATTGTTGACCCACGCCTAGGCAACTGGGCTGACTTCAAGCGCATCTCAGACACCCACGAACTAACCGCTGACCTGATCGTGAACCACGCTTCGGCACTGTCACCAGAGTTCATCGACTGGCAGGAGAAGGGCGACGCATCCGAGTATGCCGGCCTGTTCCTAACCTTCGACACTGTTTTCCCTAACGGCGGCACCGAGGAGGGCATCACCTCTTTCTATCGCCCACGACCAGGCATGCCTTTCACCGCATATGAAGTTGCCGGCAAGCGCCGTTTGGTTTGGACCACCTTCATGCCTTCGCAGGTTGACATCGACATCAAGCACGAGAAGGGCC
>ERZ650308.633-NODE-633-length-18960-cov-8.299180_pt1 | contig 18960 bp, 10 predicted proteins | sample MGYA00376244_ERZ650308 | MGnify/ENA primary metagenome ERZ650308 (study PRJEB26733, sample SAMN07839295) | wastewater metagenome | biome: small river; feature: stream; material: water | place: USA: North Carolina | collected 2016-04-26 ... | reverse complement strand
ATACTGGGATGACTGGTTATCAAGAAGTTTTTACTGATCCAAGTTATACTGGACAGATTATCATCATGAGCAATGTACATATTGGTAATTATGGTGTAAAATCTACAGATGTAGAAAGTAAGTCTGTCAAGATTCATGGTTTGATCGGAAGAAATTTAGAAGAAAAATTTAGTCGTGCACAAGCCGACGGCAATTTGAATGATTATTTAATCGAAAATAATATTGTGTCAATTGAAGGATTAGACACAAGAGCTTTAGTGACCCATGTTCGTCAATCTGGTGCAATGAATTGCATCATTTCTTCTGATAATTTAGATGTGGATGCATTGAAAGCACAGTTAGCTAAAGTGCCTAGCATGGATGGGCTAGAATTAGCGAGTACAGTAAGTACAAAAGAAGTATATGAATTAGGAGATGTAAAATCTCCAATCAAAATTTCTGTTTTAGATTTTGGTGTAAAGCAAAATATTCTGCAATGTTTGGTAGATAGAGGAGCGCATGTAAGAGTGCATCCTGCTAAAACGGATTTCGCAACTTTAAAAGCATTTAATCCAACAGGTTATTTCTTGTCCAATGGTCCTGGTGATCCAGCACCAATGGATTATGCAGTAAAAACAATTAAAGAAATACTTGCAGAGAAAAAACCATTATTTGGTATCTGTTTAGGACATCAATTATTGGCACGTGCAAATGATATTCCAACATTTAAAATGCACCATGGTCACAGAGGATTGAATCATCCTGTGAAAAATATCATCACAGGAAAATCTGAAATCACCACACAGAATCATGGCTTTGGAGTAGACCCAGAAGCGGTGAAAAATCACCCTAATGTAGAAGTGTCGCATGTAAATCTAAATGATGATTCTATCGAAGGAATCCGTTTAAAAGATCGTCCTGCATTTAGTGTGCAGTATCATCCAGAAGCAACACCTGGACCACACGATAGTCGTTATTTATTTGATGACTTTATTGCATTAATGAAGGCGAACTAATTTTAAATACAAAATTATACCATGCTTAATATTACCATCATCAATGGGCCTAATTTAAATTTATTAGGCAAACGTGAACCAGGTGTTTATGGTAACGAAAGCTTTGACGATTTTTTACTACAATTGAAGCAGGAATTTCCAACAATTAATTTCACTTATTTTCAGTCGAATATAGAAGGGGAGTTGGTCAATGCTATACAGCAATATGGTTTTAATCAAGACGGTATTATATTAAATCCTGCAGCCTATACCCATACTTCTGTTGCCATAGGTGACGCAATAGCTTCAATACAAACACCTGTGATCGAAGTACATATTAGTAATGTGCATGCAAGAGAGGATTTTAGAAAGATATCACATGTATCCGCAAAAGCAATTGGTTCAATTGTTGGTTTAGGTTTAAGAGGATACCAACTTGCAACTTCATGGTTTGTAGATCAAGCTGCAAGTAAATAATTTCAAGTAAATCATTTAATACTTAGTCCATGCAGCATTCGAATATGGATTATTCCAAAAGAACAATCTGGTTAATTGGGATTGCACTCATTGTAAAATTGGCTTTGTCATTTTTACTTGAATTGGGCAATGATGAAGTATACTATTATACTTATGCAGTACAACCAGATTGGAATCATTTTGATCATCCTCCTTTAGTAGGTTGGATGATTCAATTGTCAACATTGAATTTAAATTGGGTCTCTACATTGTCAATGCGTTTGGGCAGTATGCTTGCGGCGGCTATTTCTACATGGATCGTTTTTCAAACTGGCACGCTCATCAAATCGGAACGCGCTGGTTGGATTGCAGCCTTGCTTTACACTTTCTCTATCTACACTAGTATTATCGCAGGTATGTTTATCATGCCAGATAGTCCACAACTTTTATTTTTTACCTGGAGCATTTATTGGATGACAAAATGGGTGGTAAAGCCACATCTTTTTAGCAGGATCAACTGGCTTGGATTGGGTATTGTAATTGGCTTGGCTACATTAAGTAAAGTGCATGGATTGTATTTATGGGCAGGATTTGGGGGCTATATTTTATTTCATCAGATCAAAACGCTTAAACAACCATTCCTATATATCGCTGCTTTCGTTACAATTTGTTTCATACTTCCAATTGTATATTGGAATATTGACAATGATTTTATCACGTATAAATTTCATTCAAAGCGCGTTTTACATTCGGGTATTCAGTTGGCAAGTTTCTTCCAACAAATCACGGGGGAGATCCTATACCAAAACCCATTGGTCTATATTAGTTGCTTGATCCCATTGGTTAGATTTAAAAAATTACAAACTGCTTTTCAAAACAATGCTTTACCCTTATTACTATGGTTAAGCCTACCTTTAATTGTATTGTTTTGGACCATTTCTTTGTTCAATCCTACTTTGCCTCATTGGACAGGTCCAGGTTTTATTGCGCTGTTTTTAATTGCTGGAGTGTATTGGTCAGAAGCATCCAATAGACTAGTACCAATATTGATTCAATGGGCCATGGGTTTTATTGGGGTATTACTTATAGGCTTTGTGTTATTGGTGCATGTTTTCCCGATCCAATTAGGTGCTAAAACCCCAGAAAACCTTGGGGAGTATAATCCTATTAATGACGTGACTGGCTGGACGCAATTTAGTGCCGATTTTAAGGCCCTGGCAGAGCAGGACGCAAAGATGGAAGCAATGCAGGAGAAAGCGCCTATTTTGGTCTCTAAATGGTTCCCGGCGGGGCATATTTTATTTTATACTGCAAGACCTATTCAAAAACAAGTGATCGGCATAGGAGCTTTAGAAGATGTACATAAATTCGCCTGGTTAAATCAAGACCAACCTAGTTTGCAATTGGGTCAAGACGCTTATTACATACAACCGTCAAATCTTCCTTTTAATCCAACCAGTTTGGTCCTGCCTTATTTTGAAAAAATGGGCAAAACAGACACCATACAAATTCAAAAAAAGGGATTGTTGTTAAGGGAGTTTTATGTGTATCGTTTTAAAAATTGTCAAAAGATACCAGCACCAATCCTTCCTAAAAAATAAAGTTTTCAAAATCTTTTCGGTAAGAAATACTCACCCCTTGACGGTTACGTCTACCCATACTTCCACCAATAATATCTAAACTATTTCTGTTAAAGACAATGGCTCTTAATTTTCTGTCTTTTGTCAAGATGAATTCAATATTCAAATCTGGAAGCCATTGGAAATTGTTATTTTGAATACTTGAAGCTGCTCTTAAGTTAAAATCAAAATCACCACCTAAATTGACAATCACTTTATCATTAAAGAAGCTTCTGCCTAATTTAAGGTTGACTCTTTGACGGTCTATTTTATTGGAGTTGATAGCAATACCTGATCCAGTAGGGTCTAATAGGTTACCACTATTGTACACTTTGGAGCCAATATCAAAACGCATACTTTGATCTCCAGTGACTTTATTCAATAAGTTGGTGACAGATTTATTAATCTCTCTTGTCAATAATTGTGAAATTGAGTTGATACCAATCGTCGTTACACTATAAGCATTGTTACTATTGCCTGTATTGAAGCCAACTGGTGCAAATGAATTGAATACAATTAAGAAGGATACTTGTTTGATAATTTCATTGTCGTCACGTTCAAGCCTTGAAATGAATTGTGAGAATTCATTGTCGGTACTGATTGGATTACCAGGAGGGAAGGCCAGGGTAAATTTAATATCAGGTCTTGCTAATTTGTTTCTCAATGCAGCAATCACATAGACATTGCCTCGGTAGGATTTTACTGCATTGCTGAAATTGGCATTGCCTACTAGTTCATTTAAACTTACACGTTCTGCAGTATACCTGGCGTCAACATGAATGTCTGCTTCGTAAGGGTTGCCTGTCCATTCAATATAGTTGCCGGCTTCAGGGATTAGTTCAAATGGTTTTCTTATGAAGGATTGAAAGTTGAAATCATACTTTCCTTTTTCAATATTGTATTTACCACGCATGGTCAATGGTTCAATATTGCCTGCTCTAATTTTTATACGTCCATTTCCAACTGCTTTAATCACATCCCCAGTTAGCTCGTCTAATATGACATCAATCTGCGTTTTATTATCCGCACTTACGTCTAAGTCTACCACTAAATTATAAGTGGGCGTTTCTGCATTGCTAACGAGTGATTTACCAATTTTTTTAAAGACGATGAATTCAGATTTTCCAGTTTCTTTACTGGTAGAATTGGGCAAATAAATATGGGAGCTATCATTGACATCTGCATTGATCGTCATCTTGATATTCTCTTCTGGGCCGCGAATTGTCATTGTGGCTTTGCCCACTGCATGTCCGTAAAAGTTACTATTGTCCATGATATCCATATTCAATAGTTCAACTTTTGAACTCTGCATTTCCATATCATACACTAGGTGCTTAAATCCTTGGTGTAAAATTTTTCCTTTAAACTGTGCAGATCTATTCAATCTGTCTTTCACTTGAATGGTGCCAAAATCCAATCCTTCGTCTGTGAATTGAATAGCAGCAGTATCAATATAGTAGTTCACTTTTGTATAATCCACTTTGAATGCTGCATTGTTGATTTTTGCAACACCACGTAAATCTGGATGTTCAATTCGTCCACCAAAATGAATTTGTCCAGTTGCCTTACCTTTTAAATCTGTTAATACGCCTCCAATAAATTCTTCTACAAGGTCAAAGTTAGATTGGTTAAGGGTTAATGTCGCATCCAATGGGTTCAAGCTATCTTTAATTGAGTACTTGCCTTTTGCAGTTAAATTATAGTCACTATTTGGACAGCTTAAATCAAATGGTACAATGCCTGTTTTAGCATCGTATGCAGCTTTTAAGTTGGTATTGCCCAGCTGAGTTGAATTAAAGCTTAATTGACTGATGGAACTATTCAAGTTTAGAGAAAACTGATCATTGATCTGATTCAAGTCAATGGTAGCGTTGGTAATGCCTTCCAATTTTGGATAACTAAAAAATACATTGGTGATATCTCCTAAAATGACATTTTCAAGTTTAACTTGCAACCCGTTTTTATCTGTTGGATGATTTTGGAATTCCACTTTTTGCAGACCCTGGGTGATTTTAAATTGCTTTGCATAAGTGTTGTTCTTTCTCAATGAAATTTCACCTCCATTTTGAATATCCCACTTTTTTTCATTCAAGATAAAAGAGGAGGGTGCCCATTTGATGGTCAGGCCATCCGTATAAGTATTGATTTTCCCTTCTAATGCGATATAAGCGAGTGCAGATTTGCTTTCTGCATTTAATTTGAATAAGGACTGGTCTTTTGAAGTGGTGATATGAAGTACTGGACTACCTAAGTTAAAGCTATCCGTTAAATTGAATTTAGTTGCGGTAAGGTCTAATTTTAAACTATCCTTATTACCGATACCACCAATGATACCATTTGATATGGCATAATGTTCCCATTGTGCATAAGGAACTTTTGCTTGTAATTGAAGCGCTTGTTTATCTGTGTCAATCGTTCCATTAATAGACATATTGTTAAAACCAGAAAATTCATTTCTAAAAATACGGATATAGGGCTCAAAATAATCTGTCTTTACTTGGAATGAAAAATTTTGATTTACTGGAGCCTCTTTTAAGTTCTTAATATAATTTGGAATATAGCCTTGCAGAAAATATTGAACACTATTTGGCAATTGGTTGATATTGAATTTGCCAATAATACTAGCTTGAATATCATCGCTAGATAATGTAATTTTCTTTTTTCCGTCTGTAATATTCGATTTGACAGAAATAGAATCAAAGTTGATAGTGGTGGTGTTGCTCTTTAATTTACCATTGTAAAATTTCGCAAAGCCAATAAAGTTGTCAATATTAGAACCTGCAAAATTAACGTCCAACAAGCCTGTTAATTGAATGGGATTTTTCGAAAATTGTAATGCACTCAAATTGGCATTAGTTAAATCGCCCACTGCGTTAAAACTAGGTGTGGCATTTTTAAAATCTACTTCTAAATTGCTGATGAAGTTGATATTTGGGTCTTTAATTTTAATGGTTCCATTATAAGCTTGCTTTTGAAGAATGCCATCTGTTTGAATTTGAGCGTATGTGTATCCATTGAACTGAATAGAGTCAATCTGTCCCTCGATATTGGTTTTGATTTTGTCAAGGTTAAATGAACTTCCGGCAATTTTTCCAGTAAAGTTGAGCAATCCTAAAGAAGGTATTTTGAATAGTTTACCTGCATTGAATTTTTTGGCAACAAGATTGCCTTCATAAATTGGTTCATTTTTAGAAGGAAACTGTAATCTCAAAGAAGTCGAAGCAGTACCAATATCAGTTGCTAATGCGCCTTTAGCCATAAAATCATAGATGGTGCCGGCCATGCTTCCTTTATAATAGAAGTTACCGAATGCATCCAATGGGAGGTCTTTTAATTGTTTGATTTCAGGAATCCAACGACCTAGGTCTTGAATATTTGTTTTAGCAGCAAACTGATTCAATTGAATTTGAGTTCGATTCATGTCAGGGATGCCTTTCATAGACAAATCTCCTTTTACAAATGACTGTCCATATTGAGCCGATAAATTACTTGCACTAAAATCATCTACTGTTCCCTTGAAGCTAAAACTAGTTGTGATTTTTTGGTCTAAATTTTTAAGGGCAGGGGCAAAGTAGGCTATGTCATCTGAAGCGACCACAGATTTTGAAATCCTTGCTTTCATGGTCACTTGATTCATATAGGCTCTAAAGTCTGGTATGAATTCCTTGTATTCCATGGCATAGTAGTTGCCAATTGTACTCTTATTGGTTTTTAATTCTAAGGCAGCAAGCTCCATGATTTGTGGGGTCATTTTGAATTGGGTAGCCAATTTTTTGATCACAAAACCAGATCTTTCTTTGAGCGATAAACGCACTGTTGCACGAATGGTATCAGCAATGAAATTAGCATTGTTGATAGTGGCATTTAAGTCATTCATTCGGATATGTTCACCGTCAAAATGTGCTACAGGGCGTTTAAATCCTTGTTCTATCCATATTTTACCTTGTACTATTTCAATTTGTTTTGCAAGGACGCGCAAATTGCCTTCATTAAAATACAATTCGTTTTTTAAAGGGGTATGTTTTTTCTTCTTGGTGACAGGGGCTAATCCTGGCTTATCCAATATAAAATAAAATGGCTTGTCTAATACCAGTTTTTCAATTTCAACCTGTTTGTTTTTAAATTGATTGAAATTGGCTAGTACATGTTTGGCTTCAAATTTGGTAGTTGAACCAATCCATTCGTCATCCTGTACAAATCGAATATTAGTGAAGTCAATTTTCTTTAAGTCAAATTGTTGCTTTGTTTTTTTGCTCGTGTCAGTTGATTGAAAATGATCCAATATAAACTGGTAGTTCCATACAGGACTTTTTCTGTGTAAATAGATATTTGCTTTTTCTAAACCTATATATCCAATGACAGGATCTTTACTAGAAAAGAATAGGTCTGTTATCCTAAGCTTAAGTGTTTGAGCAAATAAAATAGTGTCTTTTTGTTGGTCTTTAATGAGTACATTTTTAATATCCACTCTATTAAACAAAGAAAAACTCAATCCTTCTAATCGTACTTCGGTACCCAATCGCTGACGCATACTGCTTGCAATTTTTTGGCCAATTTTTTCCTGTACAATTGGCAAAAGCAATAGTAAGTAGGACATCAAAAGCAATCCTATGAATGTGGCGATGCCTATACGAAGTAAAATGAGCTTATTTTTGAGCAAGGGGGTCCTGTTTTTTTATCTTTTATTAAGGATATTAATATCCTGCTACACTATCATCACCACGTTTATCACCAGCTGCAATTCTATTGCCATTTGGTAATATCATCACGCCTTCCATTCTTCCAAATGCACCTCTTTTGGTGATGGTATATCCCTTTTCTTTCAAAGCATTAATAGTTGCTTCTGGGAAGTCAGCTTCAACACTCACTACATCTGGTAAATGTTGGTGGTGGAATCTTGGGGCATCAATTGCAGCTTTTAAACTCATTTTGTGGTCAATGATATTTACTAAGCCTTCATACACTTGGTTAGGTATGGTTGTGCCACCTGGTGTGCCAATAGAGATATAAGCTTGGTTGTTCTTGGTAACAAGGGTAGGCGTCATAGAACTTAACATTCTTTTGCCAGGTTGAATGGCATTTGCTTCTCCTCCTAATGCGCCATACATGTTTGGCACACCCGGTTTAATACTAAAGTCATCCATTTCGTTATTCAATAAAAATCCAGCACCACCAACAATGGTTTTATTGCCATAAGTGTCATTTAAAGTAGTGGTTACTGAAACCATATTGCCTGCTGCGTCTATTACACTAAAATGCGTTGTTTGCTCACTTTCTTTTGCAACACCTGCTTGAACAGATTTGCTATTTCCCGCAACTCCAGGCTGGTAGTCTTTCATACGTGCTTGAGCGTATGCATTGCTGGTTAAAACTTTTGTTGGCACTTTCCAGAAGTCAGGATCACCCATATGTTCAGCTCTGTCTGCATAAGCTCTTCTTTGAGCTTCTACCATTAAGCTTACAGACTCGAAACTATTTGATCCCATTACGCCTACTGGATAAGGTGCAATCATCTGCATCATTTGTGCAATTAGAATTCCTCCACTTGATGGTGGTGCGAAACTGATGATATGATGTCCTCTATAATCGAACTCAATTGGCTTTCTAAATTTTGGGGTGTATTGTTTTAAATCCTCTAAACTTATCACGCCCTTACTGTGTTTCATTTCTTCAACAATCATGGCAGCAGTTTCCCCTTCATAAAAACCTGCTTTGCCTTTCTGTTGGATACGTTTGATCGTAGCGGCTAGTTCTGGTTGAAATAAAGTGTCACCTGCTTTCCAATTTTCTTTTCTTGTAAATGCAGCAAGTTGTGCACTGTTTTTAATAAAGTTTTTTCTTTCCGCATTTAATCCTCTTGCTTCTCTTTCTGTGATTACAAAACCATTTGCTGCCAATTCATATGCCGGCTGTAATAAGTCTTTCATTGGAAATTTAGCAAAAGGCAATGCGCTAAACATGCCGGCAACACTGCCTGGCACTCCAGATGCAGAAGCACCTGATCTAGACATGCCTTCGATCGGATTGCCCTGTGCGTCTAAATACATATCTCTATGTGCTTGACTTGGGGCTGCTTCACGATAGTCAATACCCATTAAAACACCATCTTTGTTTCTAGAAAGTAAAAATCCACCTCCACCAATATTGCCTGCACCTGGATACACTACAGCAAGTGTAAATTGCACTGCGATAGCCGCATCAAATGCATTACCTCCATCTTTCATAATCGCTGCCCCAACCATACTCGCAAGAGGATGGGCAGAAGTGACCGCAGCTTTTTGAAAAGACTGCTCTTTCACAATCGTATATTGATAAGGATTGATTTGAGGATGTTGCTTAAAAAAGCTTTGAGCTGATGCCGTTAAACTTGACTGTAAAACGACCATACCAATAAGGCAAAAAACCAGCAATTTCTGTTTCATAGGAGGTAGATTGAGCAGGTAAATTACTTAATTATTTAGGTATCAACAACTCATGCGTTCAGTTGTGTAAAACTATCTGTAATAGCAGCCTTTTTGACCCTTTAAAATGCCTAATTTTAAGACCTATTAATATTCAATCTATGCATCAAAAATCTGCGTTTAAAACCATTTTGTGGGTAAGTTTATTTATCCTGCCATTTTCTTTGTTAGCACAAGTCCTTAGCCCAGAACAATTTCTTGGCTATAAAGTGGGCACTCGATTCACCAGACATCACCAAATTGTCAATTATTTTACAGCCATCGCTGCTGCTAAATCAGATATGGTCAAGTTGATCCCTTATGGCAAAACAAATGAAGGCAGAGATTTAATGGTTGCTGCAATTGGTACACCAGAAAATATCAAAAATCTTGAGCAAATTAGAAAACACAATCTTGGTCTTGTTCAAGGTACAGTGCAAGATTTGAATCAGCCAGGTATTGTTTGGTTAAGCTATAATGTACATGGCAATGAACCAGCATCATCTGAAGCAGCTATGTTGACTTTATTTGCTTTAGTGGATCCTGCTAATAATGACACTAAAAATTGGTTGAAAAATACAGTGGTGATGATTGATCCATGTATCAATCCAGATGGACGTGATCGTTATGTGAATTGGTATAATAATGCAGTAGGTGTGCAATACAATACTGATCCTGCAGCAAGAGAACATATGGAACCATGGCCTGCTGGAAGAACCAATCACTATAACTTTGATTTAAACAGAGACTGGGCTTGGCAAACACAATTAGAAACGCAACAAAGAATTCCTTTATACCAAAGCTGGTATCCTCAAGTGCATGTAGATTTTCACGAGCAAGGATACAATGAGCCTTATTATTTCGCACCAGCTGCTGAACCTTTACATGATGTACTTACACCATGGCAAAAATCTTTCCAAGATCAAATTGGTAAGAACCATGCTAAATATTTTGATCAAAATAACTGGTTGTTCTTTACGAAAGAGCGTTTTGACTTATTATATCCATCCTATGGAGACACCTATCCAATGTACAATGGTGCAATTGGTATGACCTATGAGCAAGGTGGTATTAGTGCGGGCTTAGGCGTAGTAGACGATAGTTATGATACTGTGACATTGGTGGCTAGAGCAACGCATCACTTTACAACAAGCTTGTCTACCATTGAAATTAGTGCAGCGAATAGAGCACAATTATTGGAGAATTTTAAAAAGTATTTTGACAATAGCCGTCAAGGCACTGTGTCTGATTATAAGACTTTTGTGATGACTGCTAAAAATGCCAATCAATTAGCAGCTTTGGCGAGCTTATTAAAAAAGAACAATATTGAATACGGTAGTTTAAATAATGCACAAGCTAAATTTAGGGCATTTGATTACAACACCAAAAAAGAAGCTGATTTTGTGAATGAAGGCTACACTTTAGCAGTGAATGTAAATCAAGCACATAGTGTTTTGGCACGTGTATTATTAGAACCAGTAACACAAGTGAACGATTCAAATACATATGATATAACAGCATGGGCTTTACCATATGCTTATGGTGTCCATGGTTATGCTTCAAAGCAGCCATTGTCCATTGAGCCAGGATTTAATGTAGTAGCACCCACTGCCAGTACAAGTGCGTATGGTTATATTATACCTTATCATTCATTTGCTACAGGAAAAGCATTGGCACAATTGCTTAAGCAAAATGTGAAAGTGCGTTATGCAGAAAAAGCATTTACCATGAATGGTAGAAATTATGAGATCGGTACATTGGTGGTGCTTAAAACAAGCAATCAGCCCAATTGGTGTGATATTACAAAATCAGTTTGTAGTAGCTTAAATATCGAAGCAGTTGCAGTGCAAACTGGCTACGCAGAAAAAGGCGCTGATTTCGGTTCACCTGATATTGCAATCATCAACCACGCACCAAGAGTTGCGATGTTAACAGGGGAGCAGGTAGCTGCCTTGTCGGCAGGAGAGATTTGGAATTTCTTTGAGCAACAATTAAACTACCCAATTACACAATTAACCTATACACAATTCAATAGAATTGACTTAGATAAGTATGATGTATTGATTGCGCCAGATGGACAATACCGAGATTTAAATTCAAAAGCAGTATCAGATAAATTACAAGCTTTTGTCAGAAAAGGGGGCGTGTTGATCGCTTTAGAAAGTGCAGCTAGTACTTTGGCTGCAAATGCAGACTGGGGTATCCGTGTGAAAGAGACTGCAAAGGAAGAAAAAGCAACGGTTCAACAATTGTTAAAATATGCAGATAGAGAAAAAGAATTCTTGAAGGGTTCTATTCCAGGTGCTATTTATAAAACCTATATGGATGAAACACATCCCTTGGGCTTTGGTACCAACGGGATCTATTTTAATTTAAAGCAAGATCAAGTATTGTATGAGCCTTCTAATAGTGCTTGGAATGTGGGCAGCTTTAGAAAAGACAGCTATATCACTGGCTTTGCAGGTGTGAAAGCAAAAGCAGCATTGGAAGAAGGTGTTGTTATTGGTGTAAAACAAATGGGTGCAGGAAAATTAATTTATATGGCGGATGATCCAATTTTCAGAAATTTCTGGGAAGGTGGAAAGTTAATTTTAACCAACGCAGTTTTTTTACACGGTAAATAATTTTAATCAGTTTATATATTGGACCTATGAAGAAAATGTTGTTGTTTTTGTTGAGTACGATTTGTTATGTACAAATAATTTTTGGACAAAAAAATAGTGCAGAAATCTATGCCCAATTAAAACAAATGGAAGTGCTAGGGAGTGTCCTTTATATTGCTGCGCATCCTGATGACGAGAACAATGCGTTTTTGCCTTACCTTACAAAGGAACGTCATTATAGAACGGCCTATTTGAGTTTAACAAGAGGGGATGGTGGACAAAATTTAATTGGTAAAGAACAAGGCGTAGAATTAGGATTGATCAGAACACAGGAATTGTTAGCTGCAAGAATGCAAGATGGTGCAGAACAATATTTTTCAACTGCCTATGAATTTGGCTTTAGTAAATCGGCTAAAGAAGCATTGGCTATATGGGATCATCAAAAAGTATTGAGTGACGTAGTTTGGGTGATTCGAAAATTTCAGCCCGATATCATCATTACTCGATTCCCAGGAGATGCAAGAGCAGGGCATGGTCATCATGCAGCATCCTCTATCATTGCACAGGAAGCCTATATTGCTGCAGCTGATCCAGCTCAGTTTCCTGAACAATTTAAATATGGTGTAAAGCCATGGAAGGCAAAACGTATTTTATGGAATACTTTTAATTTTGGCACAGTCAATACCACCAATGACAATCAAATAAAATTAGAAGTTGGAGGATACAATCCAATCATTGGAAAGAGTTATGGAGAAATTGGTGCAGAAGCTAGAACGATGCATAAGAGTCAGGGAGAAGGTAGACCAAGAAGAAGAGGGTCTTATTTTGAGTTTTTCCAACACTTAAATGGAGATAGCGCGAAATTGGACATCATGGAGGGGGTAGTTACGAATTGGTCTAGATTGAACGCTTCTAAAATTCAAGCTGCAATAGGACAAATGATTCGTTCTTATAGTGTAGATCATCCTGCTGCATCTGTGCCAGCTTTGGTTGCGATCTACCGACAAGTAAAAGCATTGCCTGCATCTAATTGGCAGGAATACCAATTGAATTTAATTCAGTCAGCAATAGAATCTGCTGCAGGCATATTGGTTGAAGCAACCACCACAAAACAACAAGTATTACCAGGTTCAGATCTATCTATTCAAGTATTAGTGAACCAGAGAACGAATCTTTCTACTACATTAAGTAATGTTCAATTATGGTCTAATCAAAATTTGGTAAAAGATACTTTGCTTCAATCCAATTTAGTAGCCAATCAGAATTTACAATGTAATTTAATGTACAGCATTCCTTTAACACAACCAATCACTCAGCCTTATTGGTTAGTCCAACCTAAAGCAGAAGGAATGTTTAAAGTGCAGGATCAAACATTGATAGGCAAAGCAGAAAACGACCCTCCATTTTCAATTCAAATAAAATATACCATTGAGGGGCAGAATTTTGAAAAAACATGCCCTGTACAATTTAAATATTTGGATCCAACCAAGGGTGATGTCTACCAGCCAATTGTGGTTTTGCCAAAAAAGGAAGTGGCGCCAATTAAGTCAGTTGTCTTAATGTCAACTACCAGCAATGCACCATTGCCAAAATTCGAAGAAGGTATTTTCCATAAGACGATCCAATATGACCATATTCCTGCTCAAACTTATTTTCAACAAGCTAGTATCCAGGTAGTGAAAGTGGATATCAAAAAGCAAGGTCAGAAAGTAGGCTATATTGATGGTGCAGGTGACGCAATTCCTGAAGCTTTGGAGCAATTGGGGTATGAAGTAGTTTATTTAAAAGAAGCTGATATGACTGCTGCGCATTTAAAGGGATTAGATGCGATTGTGGTGGGTATTCGTGCATTTAATATGTATGCATACTTGTCGGACAAGCAAGCTATTTTGAACGATTATATTGCAGCTGGAGGTAATTTGATTGTACAGTATATTAAGAGTAACCAAGTGGGTACTCAGAATATCAAAATGGGTCCTTATGCATTCACTGTGAATGCAGGGAAGCGCGTTACAGAGGAAAATGCTAAGGTTAGCTTTACTTTGCCGAGTCATCCGGTTTTGAATTTTCCTAATACAATCAGTGTAGAAGATTTTAACAACTGGGTGCAAGAAAGAAGTACATATCAAGCCGAAAATATAGATCCACATTTTCAAACACCATTTCAAATGAATGACACTGGTGAAACACCTAGCATGGGTAGTTTATTAATTGCGCCATTTGGAAAAGGTAATTTTGCCTATGTAAGTTTAGCTTTGTTTAGACAATTGCCAGCGGGTAATCCAGGCGCGTATAAATTGTTTGCTAATTTAATTTCCCTGCCAAAAAATCAATAAGATGAAACAACGTAGAAAAATTAGTTTCTTTATGTTATTGGTCATTGGATTGGGCATTGGGTGGATGCTCAAAAATGTAAAAATTGGATTAATTATTGGAATCGTGATGGGCTTGCTTCTCACTAGCTTTGTGAATCCATCCAAATCTGGTGGCAAGCGCAAAAGCGATTAAGCCTAATCCTGTTACAATCAAGCCACTCAACATCATCTTGGTTCCTGTGGAATAAAAGATAGCTGCCCAAATTAGGATGGCTATAAACAAAGGAATTGGGAATAAAGGCATTTTCCACGGGAAAAAAGCCTTTCCTTTTCTTTTATACAAAATCAATAAGCCAATTGCTTGACCAATAAATTGGATCATGATGCGCATGGCTAGTATACCATCAATCACTTCTTTTAATCTAAATAATAAACTAAACACAAATGCAATGGCACCTAATACCAATAAGGAGCGATGCGGAAAATGAAGTTTTGGATGCAATTTTGCAAAAAAGGAGAAAAATGATTTGTCCTGTGCTGCAGCAAAAGGGATCCTGCTATAACCTAAAGTAGCTGAAAATACAGAAGCGAATGCCACCATCAAAATAAGTACAGTAGCGATGGCTCCTGCATTTTGACCATATAATGTTTTAATATAATCACTCACCACAAACTTGCTATTCACAATCGTATCAAATGGTAAAACACTTGCCACACTGACGTTCATCGCTAAGTATAAAATAGAAATACCTGTGATAGAAATGAACATGCTTCTTGGAATGTTCTTAGTTGGGTTCTTGATCTCTGCACCTAAATGGCAAACATTATAATAGCCTAAATAACTATACACAGATTTAACACTTGCAAAACCAAGTGCAGCAACAAGTCCATATTCTATTTTAAGGCCGTCATTGATATGTAGAATGGGCTCCATGAAATTACCATGCGCTATACCTCCAAAGATGATCCATAATAGCGTAGTGATAACGCCTACCCAAAGTAGGACTGAAATTTTCCCAATGGATTCAATATTGCGATACAATAAACTGATCACTAAAATCACCACAGCGCCACTCACTAATTTCTCTTGTAAAAAACTTAAATGAAAAAAGAAATTGGCATATTGTGAGAATCCAATGGCTGCAGAAGCAATCACCAAAGGTGCTTGAATCATGGTTTGCCAAACAAATAGAAAGCTCATTAACTTACCCCATTTACCTCCATAACCTTCTTTCAAAAAATGAAAGCTGCCACCAGCCTTTGGCAGGGCAGCACCTAACTGACTCCAAACCATGGCATCTACATAAGATAATATAGCACCCGCAATCCAAGCGTATAAAAAATAAGGGCCACCCATAATCTGAGCCACTACGCTCAAAACAACAAATGGGCCAATGCCTACCATGTCAATCATATTGATGGCAGTTGCGTGTAAAAGGCTTAATTTACGGTCTAATTTAGGATTCATCTTAGCAACAAGATAATAAAAAAATGCTACAAATATGATCGATTCATTTAAGCAAGTTAGCTGGGCCAACACGGCTTCTATTTATGAAGTGAACATTCGTCAATATACTGCTGAAGGTACTTTTAAAGCATTCGAAGCACATCTTCCAAGAATCAAGGACATGGGGATTGATATTTTATGGTTGATGCCCATCACAGCAATTAGTCAAGTCAATAAAAAAGGAAGTCTAGGAAGTTATTATGCTTGCAGTAGCTATACAAAAATCAATCCTGAATTTGGTACAGAAAATGATTTTAAAGATTTGGTGAATGCGGCACAAGCATTAGGCATGAAAGTGATCATTGACTGGGTTGCAAACCATACAGGAAGACAGCATGAATGGATGACGCAAAATCCAAGTTGGTTTACTCAGGATGCAGCTGGTAATTTTACTGAACGCAATGGATGGGATGACGTAGTGGATTTAAATTATGAAAACAAGTCCATGCGCGCTGCATTAATCGATGCCATGTTGTATTGGGTAAAGCAATTTAATTTAGATGGATTTAGATGCGATATGGCACATTTAGTGCCTTTGGATTTTTGGATAGAAGCGAGAACAAGTTTGGAGCAAACTAAAAAATTATATTGGTTGGCTGAATGTGAGGAGCTGGCGTATCATCAAGTATTTGATACGAGTTATGCTTGGTCATGGATGCATGCAACTGAAAAAGTAGGAAAGGGGCAAGATGGCCTTCATGAAGTGTTTAATACATTGCATCAATATGCGCAATATCCAAAAAGTGCATCCAAGTTATTTTTCACATCCAACCATGACGAGAATAGTTGGAATGGCACAGAATATGAAAAATATGGTGTTGCTGCAAAAGCATGGGCTGTGTTTACACATACCTGGAATGGGCAACCTTTAATTTACAGCGGTCAAGAATTACCTAATTTTAAAAGATTGGCATTTTTTGATAAAGATCAAATCCAGTGGACGCATACAGAACCCGCCCTGCATGATTTTTACAAAACATTGTTAACGGCAAGAAAGCAATATCCTGTATTACACACAGGTAGTATATTTAACCTGCCTACTAATGGAAAAATAATGGCTTATTTAAAACAAGATCAAACCAATACGGCATTGATCCTTTTAAATGTTTCCGAAGAAAGACAACAGGTACAAGTAGCACATGAGGCTTTTACAGGCAATTTTACCAATCTATTTTCTGGATTAAGTTTTGACTTTAAAGGAAGTAGTCATTTTGAATTAATGCCAGGAGAATATATCGTATACATTAAAGCAAACTAAGCGCTTAAGTACTTAATTTCTTTTTGCTTGTTGGTAGCTGATAAACTCCATCATTTCAGATAAACTAAAACTGCTTAAATTTTGTGCTGCGGTTAATCCAGCTTTTTGTGCAACCAATACACCATATGCACAATCTTCAAATCCATCTATCGCATGGGCATCTGGATTAATGGATATTAACACATCTTGTTCCATTGCTTGATGAATATAGCGCCAATCCATATCCAATCTTCTTGGGTGTGCATTTAATTCAATCACAACATTGTGCTCAGCGCAGGCAGTTATGATGACTTCGTGATTAATTGGGTAACCTTTGCGGCTTAATAACAAACGACCTGTAGCGTGCCCTAAAATGCTTGTGTAGGGATTTTCAATGGCATTCATTAAACGCATCATTGCTTTTTCTTCTGTCATTTTTAAATTAGAATGTACAGAAGCAATGACTAAATCAAATAAGTCTAAAATTTCGTCTGGATAATCTAAGCTGCCATCGTTCAAAATATCCGACTCAATGCTTTTGAAAATAACAAATGGTGCTAATTTTTTATTTAATAGATCTATTTCTTTATGCTGCGCTCTAATACGATCTTCCTGTAAACCATTGGCATAAAATGCAGACTTAGAGTGATCACTTATCACTAAGTATTCCAGTCCTTGTGCTTTCGCAGCAAGGGCCATTTGTTCAATGGTATGCAAGCCGTCACTCCAAGTACTATGGGAGTGGATGATGCCCTTGATGTCTGATACTTGAATGGTCTGACTTAATCCTTTTGTTTTTGCTTGTTGTATAACTTGAGGATCCTCTCTTTGTGCAGCAGGAATGAATGGAATTTGAACCTGATCAAATATTGCTTGTTCAGAAGGGAAGGAGATGGTTGCATCAAAATTTGGGAGCCCTTGCCAAGCCGTCCAAAATTCAGGACTACAAGACAAACTAAAGTCTTGTAGATAGAATTGCGCTTTCTCTGCCATATACCATCTCAATTCAAAATGATCGGGGCCTTTACAACTTAAATAATGGCTTGAATCGGTACATATAAATCCCTTTTCTTCTAACCAAGTCATTAAGTCCTTTCTATTTACAGTGGTTACGATATCTAAATAATCCAAGGTTTCCATCTGTCTTTTGTAATAGCCAGAAACCTGGTGTTGGTCTGACTGGAACTGCAGGGATAATGCATTGTTGATTTGCGCAACGATATCCTGTACCTGCTGGTATAAAAAACTGCCTTGATTTTGTAAGTAATAGTTTAAGGCTTCTTGAATACTTTGTTGGGTCTTGGCGCCAAACCCTTTGTAATTGATTAATCTATTTTCTTCGCAAGCGTACAAGAGTTCGCCAATGCTTTCAATGCCTAATTCTTTCCAAATGGTGATAATCTTCTTTGGGCCTAATCCTTTTATCTTCAACATTTCTAAAATACCAGCGGGGGTCTTTTGGATATAGTCTTCGAGTATTTGTAATTTTTTAGTAGCAAGTAGATCCACAATTTTTTGTGCCAACGCATCTCCAATACCTCTAATTCCAGCAATTTGTGCCGGCGTCATTGCTTCCAATGGGTCATTCAATTTGTCTAAGGTATAGGCAGCGTTGCTATAAGACTTTATTTTGAAAGCATTTTCTCCATGGATATCCATCAGCTTAGCTAGTAAGCTAAAGTATTCGGCAATTTCATAATTATGCATGGGCAAATATAAATAAAACTAAGGAGTCCTTCTCAACGGGATGAAAGGTAGGGGCATAAAAAAACCCCCGATAAATCGAGGGTCTTTCAATATTATCCGAGG
>ERZ650308.632-NODE-632-length-18972-cov-5.755987_pt1 | contig 18972 bp, 18 predicted proteins | sample MGYA00376244_ERZ650308 | MGnify/ENA primary metagenome ERZ650308 (study PRJEB26733, sample SAMN07839295) | wastewater metagenome | biome: small river; feature: stream; material: water | place: USA: North Carolina | collected 2016-04-26 ... | reverse complement strand
GGTCTTTGTTCCAGATTGTGCAATTACGACAACTTCTGAAATGCCACCACTCGGGGCAACTGCATCCACGCCCGCGCCGCCACCCGTTGATGAGGCTGAACCGTCACCGATGGAGATATTAAGAACGGAAGTCGCACCCACCGTGGAGTTAGTAATGGTGACAACCTCCGCCAGATTGCTGGCGGTCACTGACCCGAGAGACAGGTTGTTGACCGCCGTCGCAAATGCTGAGGCTGCATCGTATATCGAAGAAAGAGACGTGATATCAATCCAGACGCTGCCGTTGGTTGGATCTGTTGATGTCCAGTAGAAGCTGTAAGAAATCCCGTAGAGGCCCAAAGACCACACCGCCCCATCAGTCGGAACGAGACCAAAGGTAACAGTGAGGTCTGGTGCCGAAGTGGCGTCATTACCTGCAGAAGTGTGACCTTGCAGCAAGCCACTGCCGCGCACAAGAGCGCCACCGGCCGGTGTCCCCGCCTCCATTTCACCGGTGGCAGGGTCTTTGACTTTCAGGAAGTCGCCGATAGATGGAGGAGTTCCCTGGTTCCAGAATGTATTACGCGCGGTCATGGGTTTGCGAGGATGGTGATAGTTCCGCTGGATCCGCGCGCGCGAAGTGTGTTATCGCCGGGGTCCACGTACAAAATGAACGAACCCGCGGCCGGATTGGAAGCAGGTGCTGTGGTGTTTTCGATCCACACACCTGTACTGTCAATGCGGAGGCGCTCTACGGCTGCGTGTGCTGTCGTTCCGGTGCTGCCGGCCGCTGGTGTTTTGAACGTGACGGCACTGGTGCCTGTGCCTGTAGAGTTACCGGATGCCATGGTCAGATCACCACCATTACGGTTGGTTCCGGTGATCCCATCAGCAGCCTTGATGACCTGATCCACTGCATTGCCGTTTACATCCTGCCCCAGTTGGAGCACGGCCGCACTCTCCCTGGTGATGTGCGTATCGCCATTGAGCGACAGTTCCGCATCAAGGCGAAAGTTTCCGCGCCCAATCCACAGCGACCACTTGTTCCCTGCAATAGCTGCACCTGCTGGATGCGCAAACGGCTCGCCGTGAATGTATAGCGTGGCGGCGTCTGTAATGGTGATGCCCGTTCCGTCATAGATGTCTCCGGGCGCAATGATCTGGTGCGCAAAGGCGGTGACGTTTACGCCTGGACGGTAGCTGCGCCCCCTGGTCAAATTTTCCCAAGCCGGCAGCGTGGGGTAGCTGACGGGGTAGGAATAGGCGCTACCATCGACCACCAGTCCCGGCAGCGTGAGTCCGGCGGTGGTGGCGGTCATGATGGCTGTGCCTGAGGCTGTCACCATGGTGATGGCGTTGGTCGCAGTGACGATCTCCGTGTTGCCTGTTGATGCGCTGCGCCAGATGTAGTTGTTCGAGTTGCCTGCGTAGATTTTCCCTGTCACCGTCACATCGCTCAGCGTAGGCGATGTTGCACGCACTACGCTGCCGCTGCCAGTGGTTACCAGCTGCCCCAGGTAGCCATTGTTGTTGAACAGCACGTAGGTGTCGGTGCCGCTGGCAATAGGTGTGCTGCCAATGGTAAGTCCAGAGGCGATGGTGGCGGGCGCCCAAATACTACCATTCCAAACAAGGCTTTGACCCGAGGTCGCTCCGGACTGCGTCAGCTGGGCGGGCGTGATGTCCTCTACGCGGGCGAGAGTCCCGGAAGCGCTTGGAAGCACCACAACGCGAGAGCCGGAGATAGCAGGCAGCGTCAAGTTGTAGAACCGACCGAACTCGCCCCCGACGTTTTGAAAGAGGATGGTGTCTGGCTGCAGTTGTCCAGACGGCTTCCATGTGCCGGTTGTAGCAACAACCGTGAGCGTGCTGGTGGCCGTGATCTCGCCGTTATTTTGAAATTGAACCAGCTTTCCACTGTCGGTTGTCCAGTTACCCCCCGTGGAATAGGCAGAGGAGTTCATTTGTGCCATGGATACAGAGTTGAGCGCAGCAAGCGTGCCGGCGTCACTGATGGTCGCAAGGAGCTGGAAGCCGGTGTGGTTGGCGCGGTTCAGGTAGTAGGCCGACCCGTTGGTGGCCATGGTGGTGAGCTCACCGCTGCGTGGTTGGTGGGGACTCAACACGATTGTCTGCGCACTTAAAGTGCAGACCAGCGACAGCAACAAGGTGGTAATGTATTTCATAGAGGTGCAGTAATCACAGTGGTGGCGCTGACCGCCAACTCGTCTTTGGCTTCCCAACCTCGCACCAATTGTGCGACATCGGACTCAATAGCAGCAACAACATCCGCAACGTCCCCGGGATGGCGGAGCGCAAAATACGCGGTGTCGCTGCGGTAGTAGGCGCTGGTGCCCCGCTGTGCGCGGCTGGCGGGCAGCTCTAAAATCTGCTGCACCGAAGCTACGGCCGAAAAGCGATCCGCCGGCTGACCGTCCCGCTCTCCAACGCGATACACGAACACCGCAGCGGACATTGAACCACTCTGTACGGTGGCTGTGAGTCGCAAAGGCCAAAGCGGCAGCGTACCGGCCGTGATGGGTCGGGTGCTCTGAGAGCGCTGCAATGTGACGGTCATGGTGGAAACCTACAAGGTGAGCTGTATCAAGGCAAGAGACGAGGTAGGAACACCGCGGTTGTTGGTGCGTAGCGCCGTAACAAATCCCAGGTTTGTTCTGCAGCACCAGACGCGATGTCGGCGACGATAGCACGCGGACCCGTCAGCTCAAACAGTAGCGCCAGCATGTCCACCTCTGTGGTGTCGCCTGCGGTCAGATTTAAGCGCGCGGCAAGTCGTGCACGTCCTGATGTTTTTTCCGCGTTTGCGCACCAGCCCCAGTATTTCTGCAGATCCTCCGGAGCGCCGTCGATGTGTAGCTTCACACCAACGGCCGCATCCACCGCGTAGCCCTCCGCGCGCACGGGGCGATTGGACACTGTCAAATTTTTGGTGGCGGGACACAGCCAGCGCAGCGTGATGGGGTAGGACCAATCCAGACCGCGCCACCAATCCGCGCTTTGACTCCCACGCGTGTACAGACGCACTGGTGCGCCAACTTGGGTGCCTGCTGCGTAGTAACGCCCGACCTCCAGCGCTGTGTGCTCATAAGCGCACAGCACATCACCCCAATCGAAGACATAGCGGAAACCCTCAGGCAGCGCCGTCACTTTGCGCAGCACCCCCGCGCGCGGCAGCGCCACAACGCCCAACGCGGCGTTTACGGCGCGCTCTATGCGCTCTGTTGTGGGCACCTCCCGAAGCAACAGAGCCAAAGCGCCACCCGCAGCAGCTGGCGCGTCTACACCATTGACCGATGCGGTGGGAGACACGTCAGCCGCAAATAGCACGCACCAGAATGCGCCGCCAGGAAACATGGAACTGGGATGCTCTTGGAAGAACAACAAATCAAAAGCGTGCACAAAGTCGACACCCGCCAACAGCAGCTCCCCAGCTTGTGTGCGTATGCTCGCCACTTCCCCGGACACTTTCAGCGGAAGCGTGTACCAGGTTTGCGTCGTGGTGCGCGTGCGTTCGGACACCATCGCACCAGGCACCGGGAGCATTAACCACGCGCCTAGAGCTGTCACGATGTCCCCTTCTTGCGTAACCCAAGGTGCGGTGTTATCCAGAGAATGTGCTTGTAGATCGACAGACGACGAGAATGAACTCGCACCATCAGCCGCGCGCGTGACAAGGCGCGCAGGTACAAGTCCTTCCACGCCAATTTCAGAAGGGTGGAAGGTTACAGCGCGCATCGAGCTACCGTCAGCGTCGGGGAGCTGCGTGATGCGGTGCCAGAGCGTGGACGTCTCCATGCTTGCATGCGCCAGTCGCCCCACCAGCTCAGCGGACGGGGCCGTCAGATTGTCCCATCCGTCACCGCTGAAGCGCATGCCTGGACTGACCGGTAGTGCATCCAAAGATATCATACAGTGAGGTGTGGTTGGAAGCTCACGACGTTGGACGGCAGCTCATAAGAAACATTGCGATAAGACGCTACGCCCATACGGGTGTCGGCTGTGCCCATGCGCGGATCGCGGTAAGAGGGCACCAGCGCTAAGACATCGCTCAGCACAATGCTGTCCACAAGCAAGGCATCCGCCAAGCAATCCGTCAGGCTTGTTGTGGGATCTGCGGCGTCGGCGGGCAAAACGTAGCGCGCCAATGTCAGCAGCAAGCGTGCTGTGACGCTGGTGTAATTGACGTCCTCCGCGCCGGCGTAGTACGCAATGTCGTGCAGGCGTGACGCGCTGAAACGCGCAGGCGCAGAAAGCGCGCGCAGATAGTTCTGGGTCTCGTCTATAGCTTGCGCCAAATTGAACAGCTGACCAGGCACCTTGGTGTATCCCAGCTCCAAGTGCGAAAACACGATCGGGCAAGGCGCGCGGACCAGAACGTCCACACCGGCAGGTGTTTCCGCGTCCACATAGCGTTGCACATCCGCGATGGCGGGATCCCCCACGAATGTTACGTCAAACAGCGCATAGGCTTGCCCAGCAGCATCAACCTCTGTCGTGAGCAGCGGCACATTGGCAACAGAGCGCGGCATGGACACCACAAAAGTCAGCTCCTCCAGCTCGGAGAACGCGCTGGTTAAAAGCGGAGCTTTAGCAGGATTAGTGGAGCGGGAAAGCAGATACGCGCTGTCCTCAGTCGGCCGAAGATCAATGCCGCTGTTGCCTGTCCAACGGATATCGGCCAGTCGGATAGGCGTAGCCACCGGACGCCATACGCCGATGAACTTGTCCACAGCAACACCGTCTTGTTCGGCGAAGTAATCCAGGCGCACAGTCTGCGTGAACTCTGTCTTGGCTGCTGAGCGCACTACGATATCAGCAGCGCCTGCGGCGATGCCCAAAGCATTCGTGGCGCCGCGCAGCTGCTCAGCGTCTCCCGACAACGCCGAGGATACGCTGAGCAGGTCAGGCCAAACCTGCAGTAGTTGCTCGCGAATACCATCGCGCGTAATGAAACCGGATGCTGCAAACGACTGCGTGGCGCGCCGGGCTATAGCCTGCACAGAATTGTTACTGCGCCCAGCGATGAACAGGTAGGCGGCGGTGATTGCAACAAGCCCGGAGACTTCCTGGCTGATCACAGCCGTGGTGCCTGCGGTGATATCTGTCTGTGGCGTTCCACGCACGGGGACCAGCACAGCGAATGTGCTGGAGGTGAAAGGCGTCAGCACGAAGTCATTGGGGGCGCGCCGCACTGAGCCGGAGCGCAAGATGTGAATTGACTGCTGCTGCTCTACGCGAGGCAGCAGTACATCGGCGCTGTTGAATAAAAACTGCACACCTGCGGGGATGTTGATGTCGGCGTCGCTGGCGAATTCCAGAATGACGTGCCCGCTGTACTCCACGCTCTCTTGCCTGCGCCCGCCCAAAGCTTGTAAATAGTTTTCGACGAAAGCGCAGTCGTATACAGTACCTGCGGCCACGTTGGCCGTGGTCAGGTCATTGCGTATGCGATCCATGGCGATTTCAAGACCTGCGATAACACGCACCAGGGGCAGAAGCGCAGCGGCGCCAAAAGGTGAACCTGGGCTCATGTTCAAGGTGGGCGCCGCAGGGCGCAGCCAAGCGACGCACCGCGCGTGGGCATCCTGCAGCTCGGCGGGGCTGAGTTCGGCGGCGGTGGGGAAGTAGTGGGCGAAGATGTCGAACATGTCAGTTGGTCAAAAGTGAGCCGTATGTGACACCGGCGGGGGATACAAGACGTAGCTCAAGCTGCAGGGCTCCGTCTGCCAGCACGACAGGCTGCATGTTAAATTGATCGATGCTAACAGTGGGGTCGTCTATATGGCTGTTCACAAATTCTGCAGTTTCTGCCGCGGCGAAATTACACGCATGTCGCGCCATCGGCAAATCCAGCAGCAGCCCCAGCGCGCCCTGTCGCAGCAAATCGGTTCCCGCTGCAGGAAAAGCCTCCACAGTACCGCGTTGCGTAGTGGCGTTGACCAGCGCGCACTGCACGGTGTCCGCGAAGCCATCTACGACTTCATCCGGATGCAACGTCCAGCCATTCAGTTTGTCAAAAGTTATGCGCAAGCTTTGCATTATGCTGTTAGCTCCAGTGCACGCCCGAGCTCGTAGGCTGTGAGGATTTCCCGCTGTGTAGCCTGCCGCATCAAGTCGCCGCGCGTAGCGTAGCGATGCAGCGCATCCCGTTTAAGTGCCGCTAAAAATGTGGCACGCATGCGGGCGTTCGCGGAAGTAGCTGCGGGTTTGTCAGTTTGCGTCAGCTCGGCGGCGGCAGGGATAACAATGGCGGAAAACGTCATATCCTCCCCACCGTGTCGCTCGGCGAACAGCTTGCGCTCGGATGCCGCACCCCGCAGCATCCGCTCAATCTCAGCGATTTCCTTGTAGGCCTCCTGTGACGTGGTCGCGGGTTGAATCATGACGCGGTACCCTCCAGGTGTCCCAAGATTTTTTGGATGCGCATAGCCAGGCTTGCAGCGCGCCGGCTGAGTTGAAACGGGGACAGTTTGGTGCGCTGCAGCAGCTTTGGCGTATCTAGCACAGGCACCCCGTTGTAGCCCATGCGCCCCTCCATGATCGCGCGATCCACATAGTCTGCGTCACGGTAAACGTAATCCATCGCCTCATCTGAAAACTCCGGGCGACTCTGCAGCAGTTGTGACGTGCCGCCCTCCATCGCGTTCTCTCCGGGCATGCTGAACTGCGCGCGCTGCACCTCCCTCAGGCGCCGTGGTGCCATGCGTGCCGCGTCTCCCAGCTCGACCTGGTCGGGCTCCCGGTCGTGGGCATCGACGAATTGCTTGCGCACGTTGTCCAAGTGAAAGGCATCCAACTGAATACGCTCAGGCACTTGTAATGTCTGCCCGCTGAGCCGCTTGTAGCGGCGCAATGGCGTCAGGGCGTGCGCAACCCACGTGGGTAAGGCTGCCCCGTGCTCCGGACTGTAGGACCGCACAGCACCGGCCGCGAGCAGGCGCGCTTTGGACACCACGGCGGGGTCGTCGGCAGCGCCAATGGCTGTGACTGCACGATGGATCACCGGCGACAGCGCATGGACAGTGGAATGCAGATCGTCAGCAGTCTGTGTCTGCTGCCACTGTGTGTAAGCGGGTTCCCATTCTTGTGCCATGTCCCATTCTAGGCGCAACATGCGCCGGGCTCAAGGTCTCGCTTCCAGGGCTTGGCGTTGCTGCAGCAGTCGCGCATAGCGTTGCACTAGGGCGGAAGTGAAGCAGCCGCCCCCGCACCGCGCGGCCTCGATGCGCCATTCGCGCAAATACGCTTGGTGTAAATCATGGAACTTGTGGATTCCAGGGATGGTAGCGGGCTGCTTCACGGGGGGAGAATATCACCCAACTGATGCATGTACCTGCGCTGTAGCGCGCTGGCAGCGCAGTCCGTGCAATTTTCACCCAGTGCTTCTTTCTCTTCCAGCCACCTCCGGCGAAGCTCCTCACACTGTGGGAAATCGCAAGGGGTCGTCAAATCGAAGAAACGCATGATGCGTTTTGTGCGCACCGGTGCCTTGTGGGGATAGACTTCAATGACCGCATGCCCGTCGGCACCGGCCTTGATCTTGTGCGGGATGCCGAACTTAGTCAGGTGTGCTAGAGGTCCCGATGCGTCGGTTTGTGCGACCTCTGGAGGTGCGGGCGTATCCTCCTCGCATTTCTCTGTCAGCACGATGCTGGTGTCTTTCTCGATCACCATGACGCAAGCTCGCAGATTGCCCGTGGCGTCTCTGCGAAAAAGGCGCCACTGAATGTTGCCTGTACCGGTTATGCTGCCTTTCATGATTTTGATTGTGTGAGACGCACCGCTGGAAATACCCACGAACCGACAGCACCCAGCCACAGCACAAAAGCATTAAGCTCAGCAGGCCGCCAGATAAGCACAGTGCCCAGCGCCGTGTACGCTGCAGCATGCACGGCGAAGCAAGTAGGACATGTGAGCAACACAACCAAGCGACGCGGAAACACCCCCAGACTCACCTGCATGTTTGCCCAGACTATCCACTGATCCCGTCCCGCGTCTTCAGGATGATCTGGCCAGAAATCGGCATCGTGTTTGTGCCAGCCTAGTTGTCGCGCCAGGAGGAGCAGTTCGCTAGGCAGCGAGGAGAAAAACCAGCACTGCAGAATACTGCACACAACGAGCAGTCCGCAGATCCATACCGCAAGTAACACAGGTAGAAATTGCATGAAGCATTCTGACCACACCTGCGGCGCTCGCAACCTGAAATTTAACCACCAGCAGGGATGATGCGACCAAACCCGCGGGACACTCGATAGCCCTCGGAAGGGTAACCATCATCCAGCGTAGTGCCCCAATTACCCGGGCCGAACGTGATCTGCCGCTCGCGGGTGGTGCTGGGTATGCCATAGGGATACGGGCGCACGAACGTGGTCGTGTCCTCCCAGCGCAAGGTGCAAGGTATGCGGCTGCCCACTATTTTGAGTTCAGTTTTATGGCGACGAGCAACACCCAAATTCGCAATGCTGTCGATGCCGCCTAAAAACAGGAAATCTCCCAGGCCTTGCCGGTAGTTGAAGGCGCAGATTTGATCCCAGTAAACGTAGCCTTCCGGAGGTGCGTAGATCAGCTCCTCGGCACCCTCGGCGGCCGTGGTCAGTGACGCCAGGGAGATATCGTCTGAGAGCTCCACATCTACCGCGTCATCGGAAAAACTGAACACGAAGCCAGTCGGAGGGTCTCCCAGGTCCTCGCGATTCCAGCCGCTGGGCGGCTCGCGCCCGTCTTCGTCGAGCTCGGTGGAGCACGACGTACCATCCCCCGGCGTGTACATCCCGCCCGGGACTGCGCGAATGACCTTGGTCCATGTGACTGAACTATACGGTGTGACGGTGTAGGGGAAAGCTGTCATCGCCTTGAACCAGTGGCGCACATACGTGTCAGTTTCCGTCTGGTATGCGCGGTACAGCGGCTCGTGTGTATCGGGATCGAAAGCGTCCGCCACCCCACACACCGCGCGCGTGGCGCCGTAATATTTGGTGCGCGCTATCAGGTAGGCGACGTCTGGAGCCAACTCGCCAAACGGCTTTGGGTCACGTAATGTCCGCCCGCTCTGGTATGCCAACTCCGAAAACGCTGAGCCGTCCTGCATCGTCCCGATGAACGTCAAGGTGGCGCGTTGTTCGCTGGTTAAATTTTCTATGCTTGTGCGTGCCATAATTACGATTTGGCAACTCCGATAGCAGCTTTGCCTCCGTCTGGGTGGTTAGCATCGCGCACGATGGTGGAGAGATTTCCACAGCCTACGCTCGACACCAGCTCGCCATTAATGATCCGCGCAAAAGGCACAACAAAATTACCAGCGTTGGCGTTCTCCTCAGGTAGGGTGGTGGCGGCTGCCACAAAACCGGTAGGTCCCGACGCGTAAGTCAAATAGCCCTCGATAAACGTGAGCTGGTACTTGATGCCGCAGTAGATGTAACCATTGCTGATTGAGAGCCGGAATGGCGGGTCATCGCGAATAGGCGCACCATCCACTGTGTTTTTACGAACCTCTTCCGCGTTTATGTAGCCGGCGGTCACGCCAAATTTACCTGAGATCGGTTGATCGTTTTCGTCGAGCACAGGATACACAAACAGCGGACACCCCTCGGGCGCCCCTCCGTTGTTGCCCCCACCACCACCGCCCCCACCCCCTGGGATGTCAGGAAGATTCGTCGGGGAGCCCGTGCACGTCAGCATTGCGCGCCCCGCCGTGTATGCGCGCCGGTTGGCCTCCTCTTTATCGCGACCTTGCTCAAAGCACACTGGCAGCTCCAACCCCAAGCCGGCGCAACCACCCACTGGATCGTCCGAGCAGCCCAAGTCTAGGCGCGTCCAGGGGTTGGTGGACACACCGCCGCGACTCATGACATAGTTGTGCCCGTCCCCCACATGCAGCTCGCCGTCGCGATAGCGCCACCCTGCGGGCGTTTTGTCGCCAGTGCCTGCTGTGTATGGTGCTGCGGGATTGACTTCCACCGTGGCGCCACATTTGACGCGCATCCTGTCGCTACACACAGGCAGTAATGCCACCAAAGCTTGCGACGTACAATCCAGAAGGCTGACCGCGTTGCGCAATGCGCGCAGTCGCGCATCCTCTTTGGAAATGGTAGAGCGTTCGCTACCGCGCACCAGCACCAGCGGCATTCCCACTGACCCCAGCTGTGCAGGCAGAAGCGTGATGTCCGAGTACGTAACATCACCGTCAGTGCTCGTGGTTAAGCGCACAGTGCCATCTCCATAAACCCACACGTCGTTTTCTGAGCTCACGACATCAGGCAGGCTGCCGGGAGTCGTGGTTTGTTGACTCCAGCACCTCACCTGCAGCGTGGGGCTCTCGTAGTAGCAATTCAGCACACCTTGCGCGGTCAGCTTGGCCTCTTCGTAAGCGGCCAAAAAGGAAGCATACGAAGTACCTGCCCCGGCGGGTAGCACCAAGCGTACACGCTGCCCGTCCGCCTTGGCTACATCCTCTTGGATGAACGGCTGTGGTTCAAAAGCGCTGGCACAGTCGAGAGGCATTTCTGGCGTCGCGAAGAAGCAATCCAGCAGCGCCAGTCCGTAAAGCTTCGCGGTGTAGTTGGCATGAACTTTCGGATCCACACCCGCAGGCACGTCGCGAGAGTTCACGGCTTGCGCCCCGGCAGGGAGCACAATGTAGGGCGTCGCGGATATCGGAGAAGGAGTGCAAAAAGGGGACAGCTGCGCGGACTGCGCCAAGCTCGCGAACTGCACCGGCAATGCTGCAGCGGCGTAGGTTGGGGAAAAGTAACCACCGCGGGGAAGCGTCGGGGAGCCTGGGAGTTGCGACAGGCACCCGAACCACATTTCATCATTCGTGTATGTGCAACCCGTCGCGAGCTGTGTCACCGGCACAGGCTGTAGCGCCACCGTGCTGGCTAGCAACTGCGCGTCTTCGGGGTCGGGCTGACAGATAGTACCTGCAGCCATGCCGAGAATGACGTCAGGGCTCCAGTCGGGACCCACGTCAGCCAGCGGGATTGCCTGCCCTGGTTTAGGTGTATAGGACGGCGGGTAGCACGCAGGCGGGATGAACGCGTTGCAGTACTGACAACCCAGCTGCAGCAACGCTGAAGCGCGGGCCAATGCATCAGCCTCCGCCTGCGTGTTACCCTCATACTCCCCGGCAGGCACGCTGATGGATTCTGTGCCGGCCGCGATGTAGGTGACGCCACCTACAGTGAGGCTTGGGCACGTCACCTCCATGGCCACATTTTTGAAAGTGCAAAGCAGAAAGCTCTCCAGTGCTAGCTCTGCCGCCGCGTCCACTGCTGCTTGTGAGCTGCCAGGCGCGTCCAGCACAAAACTACCTGCGCCGGCCGCCACTGGGTTGCCTCGCAACTTGGTGCTGTAGTCTACTGGTTGCTGGAATGCACCCTCGATGCCGTATGCGTCTTTGCAGCTGAGCGCCAATGGTGCGTTCACGTAGAAGCATGACAGCAAGCTAGCGCCGGCGTCGCGCGCCCTTGCGTCTGCATCATTCTGGGATTCCGCGGAGAAATAAACTCCGGCGCTGATGTGCACACTACCCACGCGGTATCTACCATCCGTAGACACTGGCGGTGCGTCTGGATCATCCGTCGGCACAGGGTCGGCGTAACCTAGGTCCTCGCACTTCACTGTTTGTTCCGTGTTGCCAAACAAGCACCGCAGCCGTGATCTGGCCTCTGCTTTCGCAATGGCGTTGGCTTCGCTCTGGCTGGTGCTGCTTTCAGCAAAGCCCGCCCCAAGCACAATCGGGTTACGCACGCCCGCCAAATCGCCCGCCGCTGTCTGTGTAGACAGCATGTAGCCAGCGCCCAAGCAGCTCTCAGTTTGCTGCTCAGATTGCCATACGCAGCGGATCGTGCTCACAGCCGATGCGTAAACTTCGGCGTCAATTGCAGCACGCAGAGTATCCAGACTCTGCGTCACAAAAGCCGCCTGTACATCAGTGAGGCGCGCAATAGTCCCGACGTTCGCGCCGCCGATGATGTCCTGCAGTGCAGTTTCCGACAGCTGCGAAACAAACGCCAGCTGGGTAACGCTGATATCAGGCACGTCAGTCCAGAAAAAGGAACGCCCTACCGACGCAGCAGGGATGATGACTTCGGCCCCATGCGGGCCAGCACCGTCCAAGTCCGCGCACTGTAGAGAGAACCGGGAGTTCTGCAGACTCAGCGCTGCAGGCAACGGTAGCGCCTCCGCCTCGACAGGCACTGCATGCGGTGTGATGTACTGCAGGGGCGGCGTGACGGGCGGCGCAGCGCAGGCCTCTGCGGGGCGCATGGGTGTGATCCACACCGCGCGCGCCAGCTCCACAGTACAGGAAGCTGCGCGACGGGTGAAGCGATCGATGGGCTGTGGCATGGATTAAGTGCTGGACGGTGAGAAGCCCTTCCAACGCACATGTGAGAATTGCGCCTGCGTGTAAGTGCCTCCTGAGTTAGGGGAAGAATTAATCGAGTGAACCACAGATGCAAGCAGTCCCGTGAACAGCTCACCCTGCCCCGCCATGCTTACACGATACACTACACCCACTTGCATCTTGGGTGTGATGGCTAGAGCCACGGACACGCTTTCGCCTTGCATGTGGATCGCGGAGAAGATCTCCCGCGCGTAGCCCTTGATGAAAGTACGCACAGCATCCAACTGCCCGGTCACGAGCTGTCCCTGTTCTTTTACATTCGCGCGAGCCTTGCCGGGAGACAAGGTGCGGCCGTAGCTGTACGGGCTTTTCATGTCGGTGAACGCGCCAGTCAAATACGGCGGCGGTGACGTTACATAGGCACGGCCTGTGACGGCACCATCCGGAAATTTTACAACGCCGTGCACCAGCTGCCCGCCGAGCATGACTGCATTTTTATCCTCGTAGCTGCGGAACATACCGCTTGTGGGGATGTTTGGGATCAGCACATGCGTATACGGTAAGTCCGGCGGGCGCACATCACCCGACAGTGTGATAGTGTGCGCCGTCAGAGCTTGTGGTGACGCAAACGCTTTGCGCACGCTGATCAATTTACCGTGCGCGCTTTCGCCACCCATAGCTGGGGCGTAGATCAGCCCAAATGTATGCGCCAGCTTCAGCAAATTATCCAGGTATCCGCTACCAACCGTAGGCTCGGTCAGCATGCTCACGATGTAACTGTTCAACGCGCGGTTCACCGTCCCCACTGATTTTTGCAGTGCAGCCAAGCCGTCGATTTCGACGCTGTCGCTGGCGTCTAAAATAGATTTAAGAATGGTCAGTGCTTTTAGGTTGGCTGTGTGCACCTGGTTCACCTGAACCTTGGCGGCCTCTGTGAGGTTCGTGAACGTGCTGGTAGTCCACGTGCGGATCAGCGCAGTCAGCAATGCGCTGGTTCGCGCAGGGATGCTCGGCTCTGCCAGTTTCTCCATACCTTCGGCGTCTAGCTGTGTGGCGGCGTAGATCGACATGTCGAGCGCCTGCAGTTCCGCGGTGGCGTGTACCGCGTTAAACGTGGGTGCGAAATTACCAACGGACGCGCTCATGCTGGGGCCCGTCTCAAATCCCGCGAACGTCACAGTGTCGTCGCTGGTAATGGTGCCTTTGAAAGATGCGCCCGACTGTTTCACCGTACGCATTTGCGCCTGACCGAACGCCGCAGCCATGGCCGCCAGTGGGATGTCGCGTGTGCCGCTCGTGCCGCCAGGATACAAGCTGGCGGATGCGCGCGCGTAGTCATCAAGCTGCGCTTGAATAGAGCCGGCGTCGCCTACGCTCAAACTTGAGGAGGCGAACGAGCCGGTGGCTGAGCGTTGTTTAGCGGGTGCCATAGACTGCTTTATTTTGTAGCCCAAGCGCGGCAAGCAGCAAGGCGATTTTGCGCGGCGCGCTCGGAGTGTCCACGAAAGACACCCAAGCGTCTGACTGTTCCAATACGGCCTGCACGTCGTCGCGCAGCATCAATTGCTCCGCGAGTAATGTGTAAGGGTAGCCATAGGGATCCGCGCGTACGTGGATTTCGCGCACACCGGTCCAGTCGGGGCACCACAAGGCGCCGCCAATACCACACGCGACAGACCACGGCACCAACAAGGTTTCGCCGCTGCGTGTGTAGTTCAGGCGCGTAGTAGTGTCCTGCAGCAGATCCAGCGTGGCGTCGTCCACCAACGTGATCTTCGTGTCAAAGATCGGAGGCCACTCCTGCGGGCGCCGACGAACGAACGGAGCAACGGAGTCTCGGGTTACGAGGCGCGCAGGGGAACACTGCGGCGGGTTGGGCTTGTAGATGCCCAGCGTGTAGTTGCGCTGCTTCTCCCCAAACCGACACAGCAGATCCGGGTAGGCCCGCAAGATCTGAAGTGCGCCGACGACGAAGTAGTCGGTGTCCGTGCGCGTCAGCCCCAAGTAAGCGCGCACGCTTTGTGCTACCTCATTCGTGTCGGGCACGAAATCGGTGTGCGACGGAAAAGACGGCGTAGCAAAACCCGCGCCGCGATTGATCACGCTGTGGAGTACTTCGTTCATGCTAGGATGCAATTTTGAACAGGATGCTGAACGGCTGCAAGTTGAACTCGGCGTCGGGCACCGCCATCCCGAAGCCTGTAACAAACACGCGATAGCCACCCAGCGGTGTGGACAATGTGACCGCCCCGCCCCCGGACGAAGTGCGGATCGAATCGACAAAGCTGACCAAGCTGGCGCCGCCTGCCATGCCGAGCATCACCACTCCCAGCATCTGCCCGTCCGAGAAATGTTTGCCGAACGAGAAAATGAACCGCTCTTTGCCGAGGCAGTTGACAGCCTGGACGATGTCCTGGTCGGAGAAGCTAGCACCTTGAATGATGACCGGCGGCGACGACGTCAAACCCGCCAGCGCGAACCCAGTGCCAGATGCACGGCGCGCGAAAGCGTAGACGCAGTTGTTGGAGGCAAAAAGTTCCATAGTGTAATCTCAGCGTAAACCAAACGCATTGCCGAATACTTTTAGTATATTACCCAGCCCGGGAATAGTGACATTGAATTCGACGTTTTGTGCGGCGGCGCGCGCGGCATTGCCTGCGCTGGCTGCCTTGTCGAGCGTTGTGCCGCCTTTGATGCCTGCTGCTGCCTGCTGCTGTGCGATGTCCTTGTTGAAATCCTCGCGCAGCTTCTCCGGAGTTAACGCGACGCGCGTTGCGTCGCTGAAGTCGCCCACGATCTGACCTTCCGAAGATGCCAGCTGCCCCTTGACCAATGATGCGTTGCCTGCGTCCCGCATCGCCGCCTGCAGCGCCGCAGTGCGTTCTTTGGCTGAACCTTTGATGCCGAACGCCGAGTGTAGGTCCATGCCGCCTTTGAGCATGACGCTGTGCAGTTGTTCCGCCTGCTCCTCTGACAGGTCCATGCCGCCGTCCGCATTTTTCTTCAGTTCGAGCAGCTTGCTTGGATCCTTGTCTCGCTGGTATGCGATATACGCCTGGTCTTCCAGAGGCGTGGCCCCACCCAGCATTTTTTGGATGAGGTCAGACTTAAAGCTATCCGGAAGCACGCCTTTGCTGAACGCCTGCGCGTCAGTCTGGCTGCTGAGCCCCTGGTTGTATTGCGCCATGCCGTTGGCCGACACCAGCCCAGCCAGCGCAGGATTGGATGCCGCAATCCGGTTTGTGGATTCGAGATAGTCACCCAGCCCGTGCGTGCCGCCGGTGGCCATGCGCATGTTGCTATCGTGCTGCGCCAGCTGCGCCGCCATTGTCTGCGCTGTGTACGTGCCCGGCATACCCATCCCGCCCATCGTCTGCGCCAGGCGCGCTTGGATCTCGGAAGTTGTGCCGCCGAGCGACAACGACTCCTGGATCTGTGTGCGCTCTGTAGGTGTGAATTGCTGAAACATGGCGCGCGTGAACTCCCCGGCGCGTTCAGTGCCACCGAAGGCGCCAGACACATTGTATTTGAAATCCCCAGCCATGCGCTGGAAGTCCCCGGTCATGGCGGCGTAGTTCGTACTCATCAGCGAATTGTTCACGGCGCTCATGACGCCAGGATCTCGTGATGTCTGGTAACTCAGTGCATCCATGCCCAACTCACTGATCATGTTGCCCGAGCGCACGCCGGTGACGGACTCCGTAGTGGCGGCCATGCTACGCAGCGCGGCAGTGCGCTCGTCCACGGAGCCGGCGTTGCCGTAACTCTTGATTGAGTTGAGCAGAGTCTGGCGCCGGGGATCATCGTTGGCGTAGCCGCTGGCCCAGTAAGCTGCTTCTGTCATTTCCGGCGCTTCCATCAGCAGTCTGGCTGTGTCATTGGCCGTGATGCCGGCAATCTCTGTCAGGGGGCGCTCCATGTAGCGCCCCGCTGCCGCGCCCGCACGCTGCTCTGCGTGTGCGGCAAAAGAGGCGCGATCGATTCCCAGCGCAGCGCCGGAGGCCAGCCCGTAAAAACTACCAGTCGGCAAACCATTCATCGCCGACAAGCTGGCGTCCATGGACTGGATGGTGGACGCGTGGAATTGGAGGGATTCATACGGCGACATACCGGCGGCGCCGCCGGCTGCCACAGCGCCGCCAATGACCTGCCGCGCGTAGCCCATGTTCTGCGGGTTGCCCATGTGCACACCGGTGAGCTTCTCAATCTCGCCTGCGATTTGCTCCACCGGCAAGTTGCCCACGATGGAGCGCAGATCTTGGATGGTCTTCAGCGCTTCGGACGCCCAGCTCGTTGTCTTGCTCGCCAGCCCCGGATCAATGCTTACGTGTGTGTCGCCTGGGCGCATTTGCTCCAGTTCTTTCAGCATGCCGTTATCCCCCGAGCTCGACGCGGCACTCTTCAACGCGGCAAGCCGATCGCTGGTCAGTGTCTCGTAGTGCCCCATAGAAGTACCAGCAAAAGCACCGCGCTGCTGCATCATGTTCATCACGCCGCCCACGTCATCGAGTGAAGCACCGTGGGTTCGCGCAAGGTTCGGTGCGCCGCCGGGAAGCGAGAACTGGCTCTGCATTTGCTGCCACAGTTGATTCGACGCCATGTCCGTCACTGCGCCGTAACCAGTCAGCCCGATGTTGCCCCCTGCGCCAGCCAGATGCATGCCGCCGTAAGCGGCCATGTTCTGTGTGGCCATCACCATCTGCGCCGGCGACAGCCCAGCCATGCCCGCAACGGCTCCGCCAAGCTGCCCCGCCAGATGTCCCGCTAGTTGCTCGCCAAAGACGCCCGAATTGCGCATGTCTCCGGCGTTTTTGCCGAACAGCAAATTGGAGAACACGTTGGACGCAAACTGTGCGGCCTGGCTGTCCATCACCGCCAACCGCTGAGAGTCTTCACGAGCCCACCGGCTTAGTGCTTCAGCACGAGCCAGCAGCGAGGGTGTATTAAGCGGTTCGGCGGGGGGAGACATTTGGAGGATCGAGTTGTCCTGAATCTACCATCGCCTGATAAAGGCGGCGCAGATTTTCTTCCTGCACCTCCTGCGCTGCTTCGGCCAGCAGCGCGACGGGGTCGCCTTGTCCGTGCGCGAGAAGCTGTGCGCACCGCGCCAGCATATCCTTCTGCGCGCGAGCGGGGTCGGCAAAGATCACCGCCCAAGCTGCTTTGAGGTGCAGCTGCTGCAGGCCCGCCTGCATGTCCTGCTCGGCGCTGATGTCCGCCAAGATAAGGTTCTCCCGCACGCGGGAAGAAATAGGGTGAACGTAGTCGGGTTTCAGCAACCCCGCGCGGAATGCCCGAAGCATCAATTGGTACCGGCGGGCGACCAAAAATTTCGCGAGGCCGCCTTGGTGGAGCACAGCGTAAATTTCAGCTCATGCACGCGCACAGCTGTGATCAACGCCGTGTACAGCGCAGGATTCATTTTACCGAAGACCTTGTCGGCGTGCGCTAGGAGCAGCTCCGCCTTCCGCGCCATTGACGGCTTTCCGCTTCCGCTAATCCGCGGCAAGTCACGCGTCTGCCCCGGAGCGCCGTTGGTGTCGCTTGGCGTGTACGAGATCACACGGAGCAACGTTTTGAATCGTTGCATCCACGTCACATAGAGCATCATGCCTGTCGGGGCCTGCTTCTCCGTCTGCCCTTCTGCTTTGCGATAGGCTTGATCCGCAAGGCGCACCGCCGCTGTGACCAATGCTTCCTCTTCCTCGTCCAGTGTGCGCACCTTGACCAGCAGGCGCCCATCCAACACCGGGATGTCGAATATCACCGGTGTGTCGAACAGCACAGCCTTGAGGTAGATGTCTTTCTCGTCGTCTGACACTTCGACGACGAGATTGTTGTTTTGCTTGTCCTGCACGGCCCAGTTACCCACACGTGTGGACGTAGGCAGCTCGGTCTCCGTCATCGGATCCGGTTCGAGCGCAGTTTCGGGCCGCTCCACTTGACCACCAGCTGCGGCAAATTTTAACGTGTCGGCCGGCAGCTCGAAGCTCTTAGGACCTGCGGGAGGCTCAGGCGTATCCGCAAGCGCAGCAGCAACTTCTGACAGGCTCGCAGCGACAAAAGGTTTTTTGGGCGAAGGCATGGGCGTATCCTAGGAGGCAGCGTCTAGGTCACAAGCGAAAAATGTGAAGGGGCGGGGCTCGGCTTTATCTGCCGTGGGTTTGATGTCACCAGGTGCTGTGTCATCCAGGCGATGCAGTACGGTGGTCGAAGGGTAGGCGAACATGCGCGACCCCTTCCCTGGAAATGGGAAGTTGTCCCCGCTGCTTTCTTCGCCCACGAGTGCGTCCTCGGTAAAGTCCCACGGGTTATAGTTGAAGTCCGCGGGGTGCCCGCCCGCCGCCGCCAGCTGTTGTGCCAGCGACTGATCGTAGAGGTTTGCAGGGTTGGCTCCTCGGTACTCTTCTGGCGGTAGGAATTTGAACACAGGCCGCACTGCGTTTGCCGCAGGCGTACTTGGCGCTGGTGTGGTTTTCCCGAGCTCTTCGATCGCGGTCTTTGCGCCGTCGTCTTCCTTGGGCATGTCCACAGTCGCACGGTCTTTGATGTACTCGATGTGATTGCTGTGTGGGGGTGCTCCGAGTTAGATCGGAAGAGCACACGTCTGAACTCCAGTCACTTAG
>ERZ650308.631-NODE-631-length-18992-cov-5.973544_pt1 | contig 18992 bp, 21 predicted proteins | sample MGYA00376244_ERZ650308 | MGnify/ENA primary metagenome ERZ650308 (study PRJEB26733, sample SAMN07839295) | wastewater metagenome | biome: small river; feature: stream; material: water | place: USA: North Carolina | collected 2016-04-26 ... | reverse complement strand
TCAAGCTAGCACCGGGGCCGAGTAGAACCTTATTGAAGCTACACCCGTAGAAGAGTCAGAAACTCTGTATTGGACGGGGGTTCAATTCCCCCCATCTCCACTCAGGTCTTTGCTTTGGCAGAGAGCTACGAGTTCATCCCATGAAAAAACCCACCAGCGATGGTGGGTTTTTTATTTAACAGACTGTTAGGGTGAGACAAAAGGGGATAAACAATGTCATTTGGCCAGGCAATCAAGAGCTTTTTCATCAACTACGTAAATTTCAAGGGCCGCGCACGCAGAAGCGAGTTTTGGTTTGCTGTGCTTTTTACCAGCCTGGTTAGCTTGGCGGTTTCAATTATTGCCCCAGGGCACACCGAATTAGTCAATGGCATTGAAATTCAGCAATCATCTGCTTTGTCGAATCTTTGGCAGTTGGCCACTTTGCTGCCAAGTTTGTCAATCTCATGGCGCCGTTTGCACGATGTAGATAAATCAGGCGGCTGGTGGTTCTTCGTGTTCCTACCGATTGTTGGTTGGATTCTCCTCTTGATTCAGTTCGTAAAAGACGGTCAACCTGTAGCCAACCGATTCGGTGAACCAGTCAAGAATTAGAGCTACTTAGCGAGTAGAGCTACCGCCAGTAGCAAGATCAGAATTGCTCCCGTGTATTGAATTCTGTGTTGCACTTTTAAGTCAGTGAATGACTTTGTGAGTTGAGCCGCGAACACCAAAGAAAGCTGCCAAACCACTGACCCAAAGAAAACTCCGATTGCAAAAACTGCGATGCTCCAAAAGCCTGTTCCCTGGGAAAGCGCGGCAACACTCGGAGTGATTCCAAAAAAGTAGAACGCTGTAGCGGGGTTCAGCACAGTTAGCCCAAAAAATTTCGCGTAGGTCTTGAACCTTGAAGCGGGGGAGTTGGTTAGATCTGGGTTTTCGATTTTTGAACTCTTGCGCGCATCTAGGAAAATCTTTACCGCTACGTAAACGAGAATCGCTGAGCCGAGAATTCGAAGCGGAAATACCCAATCAGCCAACGCGTTGATTAGTACATTTCCAAATGCGAACACCAAGGCGGCGTAAGAAAAATCAACCGTGGCCATTGCTAAAGCCCCAAAAACGCCTATGCCTCTGCCGTGTTTCAACGTGGTGCTGATTAGAAGGATGGCCATTGGGCCAAGAGGTATGGCTAAGGCGAGACCCGCCAGGCCACCGGTAATCAAAACATCCACGTGGCAATCTTGGCATACTTGGAACATGACATCAGGAATCTCAATCACTGACTGGTTCGTGACTTACGGAACAGTTTCCTTTGAGATCATCGGTACCTTGGCTTTCGCCATCTCTGGCCTTCTCGAGGCAGCGCGCAAAAAACTTGATTTAGCCGGAATGGCCATGGTTACATTTTTGGCGGCCTTTGGTGGCGGAACACTCCGCGACATCCTTCTAGATCGCCGTCCATTTTTTTGGGTGCAAAATCCAACCTGGATTTGGATAGTGCTGGTTATTTGCGCCCTCGCTCTAATTTTCATGAGAACGCGACACCTTGAACCAACCGAGCGTGCAACCGCTTGGCCCGATGCCATCGGGCTTGGAATCTTTAGTGCCGGTGGCACTCAGATCGCCCTACAGGCGGGTATGCCAGCTATCGTTGCCGTCATTATGGGTCTCATCACGGCTGTATTTGGTGGTGTGCTACGAGATGTAGTTGTAAACGAAATTCCACGGGCGTTCGTAGACCACCAACCGTATTCAATCGTTGCGTTCGCTGGAGGATGGGTCGTAGTTGCTCTTGATTACCTAGGCGCAAGTTCTTTCACCGCGGTAGGTGTTGGTGCGCTGGTAATTACGGCACTCAGGTTCGCTGTCATGACACTTGGTTGGCGTCTGCCAAAGTGGCGCGTCTAGAAAGCTAGTCTGTTGCGCAAGGAGCTAATTGTGCAACGCGCTGTGGAGTGACCCCGAGCAAAATTGCAATATCGCGCATGGTCAAACCCTCATCGCGCATGCGAGAGACAACATCGCGAATCTCATTGGATGCTTCTTCTTGAAGTTTTGCGGCGTCGCGCATTTTTGCTTGCGCTGCCTCGATGTCGCAGATGATTCCCGGCATAACCGCTTCGACTTTTACGACAATGTCGCACTTCGACTCTCCGGTGGTCTTTTCAGCCAAGGCTTTGATCTGCTCGGTGGCTTTATCCAGTCGTTTCGAGGTGGTCTTGAAGTTGCCAAGAGAGGGGACTGCAATCAGCCAGCCGTCATCTTGACGCTCTGCGCGTGCTTTGATCTCCATAGCCTTCCCTCCTTCGAAATCTGTAAAGGCCTACTTGACAAAACTTGTCAACCCGTGCTTTACTAAACAACTGTAAGTCCGAAACCTCGGATATTCAACACAATAAGGGAATTACATGAACATCGTTATAGCAATCGCCGCACTCGCGGTTTCAGTTTTCAGCGCATTCGGCTTTTTCAAAGCGGGCTCATTCAAGTCAAAGGCAACCAAGGAAACTTTGCTTGGGGCAGGCATGGGTTGGGTTGAGAAAACACCGATGGGTGTGGTCCGTCTAATTGCTTGGCTTGAGATCCTTGGCGCCATCGGTGTTGTGGTTGCACCAATCGGCGCGTACCTCACCGGCTTCGTTTGGTCGCAGTGGGTTGGCGTTGCTGCCGGCGCGGGGCTAGCGCTCACAATGGTTGTCGCATTCCTTATGCACGCAGCTCGTGGCGAGGCTAAATACACCTGGAAAATGAACCTGGGTCTTTTTGCAGCCGCTGCTGCAGCCACTGTTCTTCAGGCTCTAGTGGTGCTACCGCTTTTCTAATTCAGCAATTTTTATGCCGGCCCTGTTGGCTGCTCTTCGCAGAGTGGTTAGCAGGGCCGGTGCCGTTACGGCAATCAGAATCATCGTGGTTATGGCTCTACCGGTATCCCATAAGAGCCCGCCCGTGAGAATTTCATATTGTAAAAACCTGGTCAGGTTTTCAATCAGCCCAGCGCCAGCAAGATATGAAACATCCGATCCAACTCCAGCAAGGAACGGCCAATTCCAAATTGTCATTAGCGCTCCGAATACGAAGCTAGCAATCGCGCCATAGAAAATTAATTGAAGGACTTCAAGCCAAGATCTCTTAAGTTTTGGCAATAATCCCGCACCGGCACCGATGAGAGCCGCAGCCATCATTTGAAACGGTAACCAAGGGCCTATTCCACCGGTGATTAATCCTGAGACTAAAAGCGATATTGCTCCCATAAGAAAGCCAAATCCTGAGCCAAACACATAGGCGCTGATAATGATTAGGAAAAATGCCGTTTCAATGCCGGCCGCGCCAGCACCAAGCATTCGAATCAGTGCATTCAGCGCACTTAGAACTCCAAGCAGCGCGAGTTGGCGTGAATCAATTGACCCCGAGGAGTATTCGTTAACGGCAAGAATTAAGATCGTGGGCATCAAAAAGAGAAACGCTAGCTGAGCAAGTTGAGCCTCAGACTGTGCAATCGATGAAATGAATAATGGCCAGGTGAACATAAGTAGGGAAGCTGCCGCTGCAACTGTGAAGAACAAATAACGTCCAAATGATCTAGCCTTCATTGTTCACCTCAATTTGCTGGAGGTTAACTAGACCTGGAATCTGGGTTATTTCGGCAATTTGAGTTGCATATTCTGTCCCTGGAAGAAAAAGCTCTTCAGGCGTTCCTTCTGCAATTACAAACCCTTTTTCTAAAACAAGGACCCGATCACACACATCGGCAACAAATTCAACATCGTGACTGGCAATGACTATTGCCTTGCCCGCTTGTTTCAAACTAACTAGGGCTTCGGCAAGATGTTGCTTGGCCGAATAATCCAAACCCCGAGTAGGTTCGTCTAGCAAAATCAGGGGAGCATCTTTGTTTAGCTGTGAGGCTAACACCAAGGCAATTTGCTGGCCATTAGACAGGTCCCGCGGATGAATACCTGGGTCAATTCTTCCAATTAGATTTTCGAAAGTCTTAGCCGTTGTCCCTTGTTGACTTTGACTAAATGAGTCCGATTCAGCGAGTTCTTTACCCAATGTATTGAGAAAGAGAAGATCACTTGCTTTTTGCGGAACCATTGCTACGCAACTAAGCCGATCTTCTGCATCCATGCCAGCTGGATCAAATCCAACGATGAGCATCTGGCCGGTGACGCTCGCAGCTTGGCTTGGTTTGGATCCCTGAAGTGCCCAGAGAGCAGTTGATTTACCCGATCCGTTTTTGCCCATGATCGCGGTGATTTGGGAACTTTCAAGAGAAAGATTTAGTTTGGATAGTGCCCTTATATTTCCAAAAGCGACGCAGATGTCTTTCGCACTGGCAATTAGCTTGCGATCACTAGTTGATGCAAACTGCCGCCTTGGCTTCACAGTAATCGGAAGCTCTCTTGCCGAAACGTTCCAGCGTGCTTGGGCCTTACTGAGTTTGGTTTCAAGAGGATCCCAACCCATTTTTTTACCCAGGGCAATGATTGCCGGTTGAATTCTGAATTCTTGAAAGGCAACGCTTGCCGGCTTTTTCACAACTGAGCCATCTTTGTGAACAATCACAATTGAATCAAGAAACTCAAGAGCTCTCTCAACTCGATGCTCGGTCAGAATCACTGTGATTTTTTCGTCTTTCGAAAGCCTTCGCAGCAGACTCATAGTTTTTGAAGCTATTTCGGCATCTAATGCTGACGTCGGTTCGTCGAGCAGTAACAGCTTCTGGCCAGCGGCCAGTGCCGCGCCAATAGCTACGCGCTGCTGTTCGCCTCCAGAAATTTCATCAAGCTTCGCATCGAGCAATTTCTCAATGTCTACCAGCTTGGCTATCTGCTCAACGCGTTTGGCCATAAATGCAGGTGAAACGCCTAGTTGCTCCATGCCGTAGGCGAGTTCCTCGCGAACGGTCTCGGTCACAAAGCTTTCGGTCGGGTTTTGACCAACGTAGCCAATCAGTTCGGCAAGTTCATTCGTTTTTTTGTTAGTGACCTCAATTTCATCAACGAATATTTTGCCCGAGAAACTGCCACCGGTGAAGCTGGGCGCCAAACGATTGATGGTTTTCAAAAGGGTTGTCTTTCCGCTTCCGGTAGCACCCACCACCAAAACAAATTCACCTTTATCTATTTCTAGGTTGACTCGTTTCAGAACTGATTCATCTGAACTCGAATAACTGAAAGTTAGGGAATCAAATTTGATCATGAGTTCCACCACCCGAATGAAATCCCTATAAGCATCAGGGCTCCCAAAAGCAGCGCAGCAAAATCAAAGACACCGGGTTTTCTTGAAGATAAAGCGGTTCGTGTAATTCGGGCAGAACTTACTTTCAGCGAAACTATTGATAAGGAAAAGCCAAGTATTAATGCACCTGTAGCCAAAGGGTTTAGAACGCCAAAACTCAGGGCAAAGAACGTTCCAATCAGCATCAGCGACACAGCGCCTATAGAACTGGTGCGAATAAGCATGCGCTCTAATTTGCCCAGGTTGCCAGTGCGTCCAAATCCGCGCGAAGACATGCTGGCTGCCAAATTCATTGAGTTTTCAATTGTGTCTTCAAGAACAGGAATTACGATGCCAGTCATCGAGCCGATTCCACGGCTGCGTCCTCTAAGTCCACGTGCTTGCTTTACCCTTTGTGCGCTTGTGACTAATTGAGGTGCCAAATTCATGGCCATCGATACTGTAGCCGCGATTTCGTAAAGCGCTCCGGGTGTTGATTTCAACAACTTCCTTGGATGACAAAGCGTGGTTGCCATACCGATGCTTAGGACAATTGTGGCTAACCTAAGTCCGTCGATGAGGGCAGCGTCGAATGCTGCCTGGCTAATTGATCCGAGTAATGAAACAGTTCCACCAAAACCAATATTGAGTTCTATCAGGGGTAACTCCAGAAGTATTGGCGCTTCCCCTGATCCGTAGTTGAACAAAAATCTAAATAGCAATCGGGTGATCAACACGAGTAGAGCTAAGAGTAAATAAAAGCGCATCGTCTTAAGCCAGCTAGGTTCGAAAATTATCGAGACGAGAACTGCACTGATTGCCAAAACAATTAGCGGGGGAAGTTGACTGGCCAGAATTGCCGATGCGGTTATAAGTAGGCTCAACACCCACCAGGTAACCGGATGCAATAGCCCTGAGTTGGGCCTTTTTGCTGAAGCTGCCTTTGTCATTTACAGGCGAATGGCCGAGGCTCGATGGAAATTTGGTTCGGCGCAACGGTCGCGGAATTCTCAGTTCCAGGCTTGCTGAAAAGCCAGCCTTCGTAGTCGCCACAATCAGGGGTTCTTGAAGCCGCGCCTATGGGGCTGTGTTGCCAGGTGCTCGCCCCGGTTTCCGAATCAAACGTTGAAAGTGTTGAGTAGAAATAAACCCAACTTCCATTAGAAGGATTGGGCGTTCCCTGACAATCTTCACTTTGCACATTTGGAAAGTCTTCAAGCCGACAAACAAAAGATTCGGGGTAGTCACTGGTGCCAATAACATTTAGCCCAGCTGATTCGATTAGTTGCCAACCGGTGCCTTGGAAATCGATCACACATTTGGTGATTGGTTCCCTCTTGCTATCCGGCCCGAAATCTATAACCAGAGTCGTTCCATTCAAAGAGCAGGTACCGTTTGTGAAACTTTGATTCAGCGCGCTGTGTTTTGCCGTTTCAAGATTTATCAGGCCACCAATTGCAACTAAGGCAATCAGCGAAATCAAAACTGCGCGAAACGGAACCTTGATCATTACGGAAGCAGGTCTAGGTAGCTCTTGCCCAGTAGCGGGGCTAAAGCCTGTGCTGTTGCAAATTTATCGCCGGATCCCTCTGACCAGGAGGTTAGGAATCCTCCCTTTGGAGCAAGTTGACTCTTTAGCCAGCTCGAGTAAGCACTGATTTTCTTTCCAGCCGCCTTAAGTCCCATCGCTGCGTAGGCGGTGGAGTTTACCGATGCTTCGCCATATGCATTCCAATGATTCTTATCCACGCTGGTTGACAAGAGGTATGCCACGGCTTTTTTCTCAGCCTCTGCACGTTTTTTATCTTGCGCATCGGTTCCAAAATCTTGACGCAGATTTATAGCCTGAAGAACGATTCCCGTTGAATCTGGCGTAGAAATTATTGGATCGGTTTCGCCGAACCCGCCATCGGTGTTTTGGAGCGTAAGCATTTTCTGCACGACTTTGTTTGCCAACGTAAATTCTTGGTAACTGTTTAGCCCGAGCGCGACCCAGGCGTAATCAATAGCCCCTGAACTAACACCACTTATTTCACCGGTCTTGCTGTTGATGCGAGCAGATAGTTTCTTGAACACGTCATATCGAATCGAGTTATTCGGCACATTGATCACCTCGCTGGTAAACAAGAACTTGCCCGCTCTACCAACGTTTAGTGACAGTTCTGCATCTTTATTGAAGAGGTACCCGTTTGATGCATTTCCAAGCGGCTGTGATCTCGTTGCAAGCACGAAGTTAACCGCCGGCAACTGCTGTACCAGAGTTCTGCCGCCGGCTTTTAGTTGCATCATCGCATCGAGCGTGAAGCCGTATTCCACGGTGCCAGCTGGGGAGCCTTCTAGGGCCTTACCGTTTAAAAATGATTTAGCAAGAAAGGAGACGGTGCTGACATATTTTTCAGCTGCAGCCACAGGAGAAGGCATCGCAAAGCCAAGGGTCAAGAAAACAACCACCGCGATTGCAATCTTCTTCATGCGTTGCATGCCAGCTAGGAGATCAAACAATGAGAGCCTTTCGCGCTGAAGAGCGTGCGAAGGCGAACAGGTGCGCGTGCACCAATTCGACTCCGACCGCAAACCTCGACGGTAAATATGGAGTCATTTGCGTCTCTGCAGGCAATCCGACTTTCGACAAAATCGATCACGGTTGCGGGTCAGCGTCGGATTTTCACCGACTTCCCCTGCAGAATGCAAAATCCGCTGGCATTGCTACCAACAAGGCAAAGATACCAGCCCAGGATAACTAGGAGCGCTAAGGAAGCGGCAAGGCCTTTCCTATCAATGCGTAACCGACAAAAGAAACCGCGTCCAAAATAAAGTGGGCCAGAACCAGCGGCATCACTCGCCCCCACCTTCGATATGCCCAACCAAACACAAGCCCCATTACAAAGTTTCCGATGAATCCGCCGAAACCTTGATACAGGTGATAGCTCGCGCGAATAGCAGCACTGGTTAGCAGTTGAATTCGAGGGGATACGCCTAGAAGGCTCAGTCGATCGAAGAGGTAGCCCACTACTAACACTTCTTCGACTAAAGCTGCCCGGACAGCCGCCAAGAGCAAAATTGGTACAGCCCACCAATAGTTCGGGAGCTCGGCAGGAACTATTTTTGAAGACCATCCGAGTAAACGAGCGACTATGTAAAAGCCAAGACCAGGAATACCGATTGCCGCGGCTAAAACAAATCCTCGGCTAAGCCAAAAACTTGGTGAATGAAGGTTCAGACCGATTCGCTTAAACGGATTGCCACCGGTTTGCCACAAAAAATAAAGAGCAAGTGCAACGGGTGCAAGGCCAAAGGTTATTGACAGAACCTGATAGGTGAGATCTAGCCACTCGCGTTCGGCCATGGCACGGTTTATGGTGGTGGTTTGCCCGGCGAGGCCGGACTTTGCTGTCAATTTTGCAATCAGAGAAACCACCGAGTAAACGGCAGAGGCACCAAGGCTCAATGAGAAGACAATTAACAGCTCGATCATCAGCGGTCGGCGGCCACCAAAAACTTTAGGGTTTGTCATCGATCACACATTCTGCAGTTCCGCCCGGTAGTCGATGGCGGTTTTTTGCTACCCATTTATATACAAGCGCGGAAATGGGCGAGAAAACATCTATCAGTAGCCCAAGTGAACGCCAAGCTAGTGACTTTTGCTGTCTAAACAGCCAGCTCACGGCACGGTGGCCGCCGAGGTTTCTGCCGCCTGCAATCAGCCAAACCTGGCTCTGCACATCTTCAAGTTCTAATCCAAATTGACGGAAATCCACTTTTTGATAGGCAACGTACCGGCTGAATTCCGGTAATTTCGCTAGGGCCCACTTCAGGCTCTGCTTACAGAACGCGCAATCGCCATCGTAGATCAGCAGGGCATCGGTGTTCACATACTCAGGGTACTTGCTCTTTGTGCCCTATTATCCCTGCCCTTTCGGGGCTTTCGCAGGTAGACTGGAAGGGCAGGGGCTCAAAGATGCAATTCTGCACCCCCTAATTCGCACCCCTATACAAACCCGATAAATTCAAAATTTATCTCAAACAATGCGTCAAATACGTTTGTCGCGCTCACAATGAGGATGTTCTTATGGCTCAGGCCACCAGAGATGACTTGCGCAATGTCGCAATCGTTGCCCACGTAGACCACGGCAAGACCACTTTGGTCGACGCCATGCTTCGCCAGACCGGCTCTTTCAGCGACCACGGAACCGTGGGCGAACGAGTAATGGACTCAGGCGACCTCGAGCGCGAAAAGGGAATCACCATTCTCGCTAAGAACACCGCTATCGCATATAAAGGTGACCACTCAGGTGGCAAGGAAATCACAATCAACGTGATTGACACCCCGGGTCACGCTGATTTCGGTGGTGAGGTTGAGCGCGGCCTTTCAATGGTTGATGGCGTTGTGCTGTTGGTTGACGCATCTGAAGGCCCACTTCCACAGACTCGTTTCGTACTTCGTAAGGCGCTTGAAGCAAAGCTTCCAGTTATCTTGCTGGTCAACAAAACAGACCGTACCGATGCACGCATCGATGAAGTTGTAGAAGAGACTCACGACCTACTGCTAGGTCTTGCATCCGATCTGCACGACTCAGTACCAGATCTAGATATCGATGGAATTCTTGAGCTTCCGATTATTTATGCTTCTGGTCGTGCGGGAATTGCATCGCTTACTAAGCCTGCAGATGGAACTCTTCCTGAAGGTGAAAACCTAGAGCCGCTTTTCGGCGCAATCATGAAGTACATTCCTGCTCCTAAGTACGATGACGAAGCTCCGCTTCAGGCACACGTGACCAACTTAGACGCCTCACCGTTCTTGGGTCGTCTTGCGTTGCTACGTATCTTCAACGGAACTTTGAAGAAGGGTCAGCAGGTTGCCTGGGTTCGCCAAGATGGCACAACTCAAAATGTAAAGATCACCGAACTTCTAAAAACCAAGGCGCTCGAGCGATTCCCAACCGAAGAAGCAAATCCAGGTGACATTGTTGCCGTTGCTGGTATCGAAGAAATCACCATCGGTGAGACTCTCGCAGATCCAAATGATATTCGCCCATTGCCAATGATCACCGTTGATGACCCGGCCATTTCGATGACCATCGGAATTAACACTTCACCGATGGCCGGCCGCGTAAAAGGTGCAAAGGTAACCGCACGTTTGGTTAAGGATCGCCTTGACAAGGAACTAATCGGTAACGTCTCGATCAAGGTACTACCTACCGAGCGACCAGACGCATGGGAAGTCCAGGGTCGTGGCGAACTTGCTCTTGCGATTCTTGTGGAGCAAATGCGTCGCGAAGGCTACGAACTAACTGTCGGTAAGCCTCAGGTAGTTACCAAGCGCATCGATGGAAAGCTTCACGAGCCATTCGAAGACCTAACAATTGACGTTCCGGAGGAATTCTTGGGCGCCATGACTCAGCTGCTTGCCTCGCGCAAAGGTCAGATGAAGAACATGGTTGCTAACGCAACGGGTTGGACCCGCATGGAGTTCCGTGTTCCTAGCCGCGGTTTGATTGGTTTCCGCACTGAGTTCCTAACTCAGACCAAGGGAACCGGAATCGCAAACGCTATCTCGGCTGGTTACGACGTTTGGGCTGGCGAGATCACAACTCGCAATAACGGTTCACTCATTGCAGACCGCGCAGGTGTGGTAACTCCGTTCGCGATGATCGGTTTGCAGGAGCGTGGTTCATTCTTCGTTCAGCCAACTAGCGAGGTTTACGCGGGAATGGTTGTGGGCGAGAACTCACGTGCCGATGACATGGAAGTTAACATCACTAAAGAAAAGAAGCTCACCAACATGCGTGCAGCTTCTTCCGATGAATTCCAGTCTCTAACTCCGCCACGCACACTTTCACTAGAGGAGTGCCTGGAGTTTGCTCGTGAAGATGAATGTGTAGAGGTAACCCCAGAGGCAACTCGCATTCGCAAGGTTGAGCTAGATGCCAACGTACGTGCTCGCCTGTACTCACAGCGCAAGCACGCTAGCGAAAAGAACTAGCATTTTCTAGGCGAAACCCTCGGCTTCCGGCCGGGGGTTTTGATTTTAACCTAAAGTTGAACCATGGCTAAAGCAAAGTTCTCTCCAAAGCGACTGCTGATTGTGCACGCACACCCAGATGACGAAAGTCTTTTCACCGGTCACATCATCGCTGACCGAATTGCGGCCAAGTCTGAGGTGATGGTTTTCACATTGACCAGGGGAGAGCGCGGCAAAGTAAAGCTTGATGAGTTGAAGCCACTCGAGGGCGACTTGGCAGCAATGGGATCATTCCGCGCTTCAGAACTTATGGAAGCGCTCAAGGCGTTTGGAAATGTTCAGCACGCTTTTGCCGGAACCCGCGCGTATCTTGATTCCGGGATGCGAATCAATCCGTGGGGAAAACCAGCGAAACCTCGAGACCTCGACGAACTTGCTCTTGCAGCTGCGTCAACCACAATTATCGCCGAAGATATTGTGGCAAAAATTAATGAATTCAAGCCTGATGCGGTTTTGACCTATAACCGTCGTGGCGGATTCGGCCACCCAGATCATAAGCAGGCGCATGACGCAACAGCAATGGCAATTCGAAAAATTGCAAAAAGCAGTCGTAGTCGCACGCCTGAATTTTGGGTAATCGCAGAACCTCGCGAACCTTTCGATGCCGAAATCGGTAACGCCAAGACCGCATCGGTGAAGAAAGCCGCGCTCGAGGCACACGCCAGTCAAGTTGCCGTTCATGCTGAAACTTATTCAGTGGTTCCTGGAAAAGAAATTCGTTATGACCGCCCGGAACGTATTCGTAAATCTTCGCCAAGCGCCTTTGTTGCTGTCCGTTCAGCTTTCACCTTCTTATGGGCCATGCCCCTTGGGGTTTTGCTAGGTCTAGCCGGCACCATGATGCACCAGGTTCGGGCAAACACAGAAGCTCAAACTCCGATCGGGCTGATTGTGGCTCTGGTGATGACGATTTCACTCGCGATGGCCCTGCGTCTGCTGCGCAGAAGCCGTGGAGCTCTATATCTGGTGACGGCAACCCTTGCAGCGACCGTCTTCTGGCTCGCTCAGCGACAGCCAGGCGGGGAATTGTTTATTCCTGGCAATGACGCCGGAAACATTTGGGCCTACGGTTCAATCGGAATTTTTGCCCTGGTAATCATGTTTCCAAAGATTCAACCTGGGGCGTGGCGCCGAAGTTCACGCGGCCATCGTTAAACTAGAGGCAGTTCCCGAAAGGATTTCCATTGACTTACGTAATCGCGCTTCCTTGCGTTGATGTTAAAGACAAGGCATGTATTGAAGAGTGCCCGGTCGACTGCATCTATGAAGGTGACCGCATGCTCTACATTCACCCCGATGAATGTGTGGACTGTGGAGCTTGTGAGCCAGTTTGCCCAGTTGAAGCTATCTACTACGAAGATGACTTGCCATCACAGTGGTCCGAGTATTACAAGGCAAACGTTGAATTCTTTAGCGAGATTGGTTCTCCGGGCGGTGCTGCCAAGGTTGGTCTAATCAATTCAGACCACGCAGTCATCACCGCCTTGCCAAACCAGGCGCAGTAAATTATGTTCGACCGTTTGCCCGAATATCCGTGGGAGCAACTTAAGCCTTATGCGGCCAAAGCTGCGCTTCACAAGGGCGGTGCGGTTGACCTATCGGTTGGTTCTCCAGTTGATCCAACTCCTGTAATTATTCAAGATGCTCTTAACGCTTCGTCTAATGCACCTGGTTATCCATCAACCGGAGGTTCACCGGAATTTAAAGCGGCCGTAGTGGAATGGTTCGCTCGTCGCCGCGGTGTCCCTGGCTTGAAGCCTGAGCAGGTGATGCCAACTATCGGGTCAAAAGAACTAATTTCTTGGCTCCCGCTGTTGATGGGTCTGGGTCCCGGTGATGTGGTTGTGCAGCCGAAGGTTGCCTACACCGCATACGTGGTTGGTGCTGCGCTGTGTGGTGCCGAAATTGTTTCTGAAGATGATCCGGCTAAGTGGCCATCAAACGCAAAACTGATCTGGATTAATTCACCCGGTAACCCCGATGGTCGCGTGATGGATGTTGCAGAAATGAAAGCGGCTGTGGATCGAGCCCGCGAACTTGGTGCACTTCTAGCCAGCGATGAATGTTACGCCGAGCTCGGCTGGGGCGAGTGGAGTGAGAAATTGATTCCAAGCGTTCTAGACCCAAGGGTCTGTGGAGTTAGTCACGAGGGTGTTCTTGCTGTTTACTCACTAAGCAAGCAGTCAAACATGGCTGGGTATCGCGCCGCCTTTGCAGTGGGGGCAGCAAACCTAATCAAGGCGCTAGTCAATTTGAGGATGCACTCGGGATTAAATTCGCCGGGACCGGTTCAGCGAGCAATGATCGTGGCGCTTGGCGATGAAGAGCACGTGCGAATTGAAAAAGAAATTTACCGAGAACGCCGTGAGGTGCTTTTGGCTGCGGTACGCGAGTATGGATTCCGTCTTGCGGAAAGCCAGGCTGGCCTCTACCTTTGGGCAACGCTCGGCGAAGACTGTTGGAAAACTGTCGATCGCATGGCCGAATTGGGCATCGTGGTTGTGCCAGGCACCTTCTACGGAGAGCACAGCACTGAGTTTGTGCGCTTCTCAATTACAGCAACCGATGACAAAATTGCCGAGGGAGCACGCAGGTTGCGTGATGCTTTAGGCTTGTCTAAGGCCTAATCAAGGCGTAAACAAAGCACTAGGAGCTTCGATGACCTCGAGCGATAAAGTAACAGTCACCTACGGTGAGATCACCGCGGACCTTCCTGTAATCGCGGCCGTAGACGGCCACGACGCCGTGGACATCTCCAAATTCACCTCACTGACTGGACTTACCGCCTACGACCAGGGTTTCGTAAACACCGCTTCGACGAAGTCTGCAATCACGTTTATCGATGGCGAAAAAGGTATTTTGCGTCACCGCGGCTACCCAATCGAGCAGCTTGCCGGAACTAAATCTTTCTTGGAAACTTCTTGGCTTCTTATTTACGGAGAGCTTCCAACTCCAACTGAGCTCGCAGATTTTGAAGAGAAGATCCGTCGTCACACATTGGTGCACGAGGATCTAAAAAACCTGTTCCATGCAATGCCGCAGAACGCACACCCGATGGCGGTTCTTGCAGCAGGTGTTTCTGCTCTTTCAACTTTCTATCAGGACTCTCTAGACCCGCACGATCCAGAGCAGGTTGAGCTTTCAACGATTCGACTTTTGGCCAAGCTTCCGGTTCTTGCAGCGTATTCACACAAAAACAGCATGGGCCAGGCGCTTCTTTACCCAGACAATTCACTTTCATACGTTGAAAATTTCTTGCGTTTGAACTTTGGCAACATGGCTGAGCAGTACACACAGAACCCTGTGGTTACCAAGGCACTAGACACCTTGTTGGTATTGCACGCCGACCACGAGCAGAACTGTTCAACTTCAACGGTTCGCTTGGTTGGTTCAAGTCAGGCAAATCTGTTTGCCTCAATTTCTTCTGGAATCAATGCTCTATTTGGTCCGCTGCACGGTGGAGCAAATGAGGCAGTTCTTGAGATGCTTCAGCAAATTCACGATTCTGGCGAGAGCGTTCAGTCTTTCGTGCAGCGCGTAAAGAACAAAGAAGACGGAATTCGCCTCATGGGCTTCGGTCACCGTGTTTACAAGAACATTGACCCGCGCGCAAAAATAATTAAGGCCACTGCAGATCAGGTTCTTGCCGAACTCGGCGTGACTGACCCACTGCTTCAGATTGCCAAGGAACTTGAGGCTGCTGCACTTGCTGACAGCTATTTCCAGGAACGCAAATTGTTCCCGAACGTAGATTTCTACACAGGCGTGATTTACAAGGCACTTGGTTTCCCACCACGCATGTTCACCGCGTTGTTTGCAATGGGTCGTCTACCAGGTTGGATAGCACACTGGCGTGAAATGAACGTTGATCCGGCCACCAAGATTGGTCGCCCACAGCAGATCTACGTTGGTGAGCCAGAGCGACAGCTAAAGGGTTTCTTTAACTAACACAATTCTTCGAATTGTGTTTGGCGACTACGCCGCCTTCACAATTCTTCGAATTGTGTTTGGCAACTTCGCCGCCTTCACAATGCTGCGCATGTGTTTATCTGCTACGCAGATTTCAACAACCAATACACGATTGTGTCGCCGTAAGATTTTTCTTCATCGAGCTTTAACCCGGCTGGAACATTCAGAGCATCCGAACGACTTGATCGCTCAACCATCACGACTGCATCTTTGCTAAGTCTCGGAATCAGTGCCTCTAGGTTTTTAATTACATCTTCGTTTGAAACCTCATAGGGAGGATCAATAAAGACGAGTGAGTACTCTGCAGTATCGGTGCTTAGAAAACTTGAAACCGGTTTGTGAACTACCTTGGTAACCGGGTCGAAGAAACCTTCTTTTTCAAGCGCTTTCTGAATCAGCGTTGAGTTTTGATTGCATACCGCTGCCGCCTTGCCATCTTTTTCGACCAGCACGGCTGAGATTGCCCCTCGGCTAATTGCCTCTAGGGCAAGCGCTCCTGTTCCGGCGTAAAGGTCGAGGACACGCGCCCCATCAAGAAGATCGCGGGATGCCAAGCGATTGAAGATAGATTCGCGAATGCGATCGCTAGTCGGTCTGGTTACTTTAGCTGGGCTGGTGAGTTGTCTCGAACCTGCAATGCCGCCGATGATTCGTGTCATAAGGGTTCAATCATAAGCGTCACCGATTAAGTGTTAGCAGCTGGCCCAGCCATGCCTACCGGTCAGGTAGATGCCGACCAGCGAAGATAGAAGAATGCTGCTTCCGATTGAACCACTAGACCGTGTGCTGGGTGACCGCACGGCAAAGTCGTTCGCTAAGCATTTGGGGCTGCGCACCGTCTCAGATTTGTTGCTGCACTTTCCCAGACGATATTCAACCAGGGGAGAGCTAACCCCAATCAGTGAAATTCCACTTGGTGAACCAGCAACAGTAGTTGCCGATATCGTCGAGGTGCGCGAACGTCGAATGAAGGGCCGTAGCGGAAGCATTCTTGAAGTTCGCATCACCGATGGCCACGGCTTCATGACCTTGTCATTCTTCAATCAGGCGTGGCGTCAAAAAGAATTGCGCGCTGGCGCTCGAGGTTTGTTTGCCGGAAAAGTCAGCAGTTACCAGGGAAAGTTGCAGCTGGCACACCCCGATTATGAACTTTTTCCTGAAGAAATATCAGATGAAGATGCCAAGCGCTGGGCGGAACTTCCCATTCCTATTTATCCCGCAGCTTCTACCGTGACCACCTGGGCAATCCAAAGATCGCTGGGTGTGATTCTCGACACGTTGCAACCAATCGTCGATGAGTTACCAGAAGGCGTCGTCAAGCAAAACAAACTGCTGAGCTTGGATCAGGCGATTAGAAATATTCACAAACCTGAAAAGCACGCGGACTGGCAGGCGGCAAGAGATACTTTGCGATTCCACGAGGCTTTCATGCTGCAGGCCACGCTCTTGAAAAGGCGGGCCGAGAATCAACACATCAAAGCAACTCCGCGAGTCGCCGGAAAAAGCGCGCTACTTTCCAAATTTGATAGCTCACTACCGTTTACCCTAACCAATGGTCAGGTTTCTGTAGGTCAAGAAATCATGACCGACTTGGCAAATTCGCATCCCATGAACCGCTTACTTCAGGGAGAGGTTGGTTCGGGTAAAACTCTGGTTGCACTTCGCGCCATGATTACCGTTGCTGACTCCGGCGGACAGTCTGCCCTGCTCGCGCCAACCGAGGTGCTTGCGGCTCAACACTTCAGGTCAATCGAAAAAACTCTGGGCGAAGAGTTAGCCAAAGAACTTGGTCTCACCCTGCTCACCGGTCAGATGAACACAGCAGATCGCAAGCGTGCCATGTTGCAACTTGTTAGTGGCAAAGCCCAGATAGTTGTGGGTACGCATGCCTTGATTGCCGAGAAGGTTGAATTCTTAGACCTTGGCCTAATCGTGGTTGATGAACAGCACAGGTTCGGAGTCGAACAGCGTGAAGCGCTGCGTCTGAAAGGCAAGCAGCCGCCCCACGTGCTAACCATGACGGCAACACCAATTCCGCGCACACTTGCCGTCACCGTCTTTGGTGATCTAGATGTGTCTACACTTACCGAACTTCCAGCCGGTCGCCAGGGAATCACATCGCACGTTGTTCAGCTTTCGCAACCCGCGCTGGTTGCTAGAACCTGGCAGCGCATCGCCGAAGAAGTATCAAACGGAAGACAAGCCTTTGTGGTCTGCCCAAGAATAGATGAGGATGACCCTGGCGAAGAATTGATCGAATCGGGAGGAGCCGCCGAGGATGACTTCACCTTCTTAGACGGTACCGATGCTCAAGCCGCGGAGTTTGCCAAAAAACGTAAACAGCTTTTGGCATCGGCCCTGGGTATGACCGAATCGCTTAGAAACGTTCCGAGTCTCGCGGGTCTAAAAATTGAAACTCTGCACGGACGAATGACAGCTGAAGAGAAATCCGATGTCATGGCGCGATTTACCTCGAAAGAAATCGACATCCTGGTTTCAACCACCGTGATTGAAGTTGGCGTTGATGTTCCAAACGCAACGGTTATGGTAATTCTTGATGCGGACCGCTTTGGCATAAGCCAACTTCACCAATTGCGCGGTCGGGTAGGCCGAGGCGGCAATGCCGGTCTTTGCCTGTTGTTGACCTCGGCTGAAGAAGGTTCAATTGCACTTGAGCGGGTCAATGCGGTGGCGAAAACTTTGGATGGTTTTGAACTCAGCGAAATTGACCTGGAACTTAGGCGCGAGGGTGATGTGCTGGGCCGATCGCAATCCGGAGGACGTTCAAGCCTCAAGCTCTTGCGAGTATTGCAAGACTCCAAACTAATTCAAGCTGCGCGAATGCAGGTAGAAGCGCTGATGACGGCCGATCCAACCCTGGAAAAACACCCCGAATTGGCGGAATCTTTGGCACGTCAGGATCAAGATCGTCAGGCGAACCTAGCCAAGGGGTAATCCGCTCGGCTAACCTAGAACAATGCCAACAATTGCGGTTTACCCAGGATCATTCGATCCGATCACTCTGGGCCACCTCGACATAGCCTCTAGGGCAGCGAATCTTTTTGACGAGGTGCACATCCTTGTCGTGCACAATCCAGGCAAATCTCCAAGATTCTCAAGCGAAGAGCGAGTGGAGCTGATTCGAACCAGTCTGGCTGAACTGAAAATAACCGGACCGGCCAAGATCAGCGTCGACACCCTCGATGGCGGCTTATTAGTCAACTACTGCAAAATGGTTGGCGCTACAGCCTTGGTCAAGGGCTTTCGCACCAGCGTTGACCTAGATTACGAACTTCCAATGGCACAGGTGAACCGCGACCTTGCCGGAGTAGAAACCGTTTTCATCCCGGCTGACCCAATCCACGGACATGTCTCGAGTTCGCTGGTCAAGCAGGTAGCCGATCTCGGTGGTGAGGTTTCGAAGTATGTGACCCAGGCAACCGCACACGCGCTGGCGGCATCGGTGTTGAACCGAAAGGGCCAGAGCTAATGGGCGCCAACAACAGCGAATTCCAAGTTGCAGTGCACGATTTGATGCACAAACCTGGCCAAATGCGAGAACTGAAGCTAGATATTGTGACTCCTGAGCAAATGGGCGAGGGGATTGCCCTTATTCCAGTTGGTGCCGAGCTTGATTTAGATGTGCGCCTGGAGTCGGTCCACGAGGGCATTTTGGCCACCGGAGAGGTCTTCGTAGATGCAGATGCCGAATGCAGCCGCTGTCTAGAGCCCCTAACGGTGCCGGTTGAGGTGGATTTTCAGGAACTTTTCGCCTATTCTTTAACCAACGAGGATGAAC
>ERZ650308.630-NODE-630-length-18998-cov-5.615320_pt1 | contig 18998 bp, 15 predicted proteins | sample MGYA00376244_ERZ650308 | MGnify/ENA primary metagenome ERZ650308 (study PRJEB26733, sample SAMN07839295) | wastewater metagenome | biome: small river; feature: stream; material: water | place: USA: North Carolina | collected 2016-04-26 ... | reverse complement strand
CGGGTTAACAGTAAGCGTATTTGAAACATTTGCAAGGGAATCTAATTTACCTCTTAACGCAGCGATTGAATCTCTTAATACCTGCATTGAATCGGCAAGTCCAGCGGAACCGCTTATATCGTCAAGCATTGCGAATGTCCCTGATTTATTAGGCAACAGCCATTCCCAGTTATTATTGTGCAAATCTGTTAATGTAGGGAATTGTAATTCACCTGTACCTGTACCAAAAATAGAACCCTCTGTTTCTCTTATAAATACTCTATTTGAATCTTGCCTAATGATGGCTGTGCCTTCATCATTGGGAGCATTTAAAGAAACTTCCGTATATTTTTGCAATGCTCTTAAAAACCCCTCGCTTGCTGAATTGGCATGAACCTGTAATACCGCTGACGAATCGCTTTCATCTGTATAAATTCCTGCATTTTGTCCACTTGGCGCACCTATAGCAACTAATGCACGATTGCCGCTTTCTAAAAGTGAAATATCTCCATTTGTTTTGTTTACAAAAACATTATTTGTTGTTGTATTTCCTGCATCTGTAACATCTTGTAATGTTCCACTGCCACTTCCGCCCGCCGGTATAGCCCTATAACCTACTAATCCATTGGATGCGTTTCTTACCAGCATCGAATCATTTGCATTATGAGAAGCGGGTAAATTTGCCATTGATACATTACCGTTACCATACGCCCGCAATCCTCCTATCTGCGCCCAATCCCCGGCGTCTGTTGACATATACACCTTGCCCTTAACGATAAACGCAAGACCGGATGCGGGATTCATTGTTGTTCCAATAGCTACCTTACCGGTAATTGACGTACTAACGCCATTGATCTTTACCCAATTTGAATCTATATACGTTCCCACGCTTACCCCGTCCGGGCCGGTGAGAATAAATGCATAAGGAAATTGTACGTCAGGATCGTAATTCGGGAGTGTTGTCGATAGGCTTTCCGTTCCCTTCACGTAATCAACTAACCCGGTATTTTTATTACCAAATATTCCATCTATTCTATTGGTATCACCAGGTGCAACTATTCGTATTGTCGTGTCCTGTGTTTGATAATCTGTGCAGTCCAAATAAAATGTAGCATCCGCAACAGTGAAAGTCGTATCATTCACCTTCGCCACTGCGCCAGTGCCTGCTTTTAAACCGTCAAAACACGTTGATGTTCCTGTAGATAATTCAATCCAGTTATACCCATTCCATAGATAAGGTTTATGGTTATGTATCGCAAGTGAGTTACTATCCTTAACCGCAAGCCGGGTTGTATCACCTAACCATAAAGCTCCTTTTATTCGTATGTTATTGTATTGAAAACCAGCCCCATAAACAGGATCAAGAATTTTTGTACTATCATAGTAAACCTGTCCAAATGATGTACAGTAAGCAATTAGTAAACAGATAATGAATAGAATCTTTTTCATGTGTGTTTCGCTTTTGTAAAAGTAATATTTAATATTACTAAATGGTTGAAAGTTTTTAATATTTTATCAAAAAATAATGAGATGCCGTCCGCACTTTATTTTCGGTATCACTTAAAGCTGTTGTTCCATCATTTATAACCGGGTTACTCGTTACGCCCAATGTTGCATGAATTCCTGGATCACCTTCCTTCATTGCATAATGATAATCACCACCGGAAGCGCCAACAACCGCAACGGAATCTCCCGCAGATGGAATATTATTATTTGTTTGTGTTGTATCCTGGAACATCCAGTGTTGATGTTTGCCAACATTTGGCAATTCCATTGTTCCCGGAAGCAACGTTGATCCGTTTACTCCTTTAAAAATGGCATCCCTTAAATCTGGCAACCTGAATGTTATTGATCCGTCACCTGTTGAAAATTTGTACCTATTCGTGTAAACATTCAAGCCATCAATGACTGTAAATGAATTCCAAGTTGTATCATTTACTAATGCAGCGCCGGAAAGCGACTGAATGAATTTCCATAGCCTTGGATATTCTGAACGTTGTAATAACTGCCCAATACATTGCAATGTATTTTTAATGCCCAGCTTTTCAGAAAATATGATCGTTCCGCAATCATCCCATCCGGCCAGTTCTGTATCCATAAACCAAACATCTTCACCAGACGGCCCGAATGGCGCTTTGAATGCTTTTATAATTTCCCCCTGGCCAAGTATTACCTGTGACAGTAATTGCCCGTTATAGAAAAATTTATCGGTGCCATCCATTTCAAATGTTGCGTTGATATGATTTCCGCCATTTGAATAGATGTAAATCCATGAGTATGCGGGAACCAATGCAAGTGATGGGAATTTGCAGGTAATTTTATTAGCCGTAGCCTGTATTGCAAGTGCCTGATCGGTATATGATCCATCGAAATCCGTATCATCTGTAATCACTTGCCCGGTGCCGAATACATTTGACGGCTGCCCGGTTGAATTATTTATTACCTGAGCCTCAAAAGTTACGCACCAATCTTCGCCATCTGACATCGGACTGATGCCGGGAAGCAACGCAAATCCACCAGTTGATTTTTTGTGGTAATGAGGTATTCCGTCAACGCCCGGATCATCCGGAATGTACACCTTCGAATTACGCTCCATTTTATAATCCCACCCTTGCCAGCTTGCATTATCGTAATCGGTATCGTTAGCATTCATTCCGATTGTTACACCAACTTTTAAGTATTCCACTGGACGTACCAGTATAGATTGACCGTTTACCGAACCTGCCCACTGGTTACGCACTACGCCGGTTGCAGATCCGTCAGCAGATTCCCATATCCTTACTATGTACTGCCGTCCAATAATACAATTATATGTAAAGGCTATCTGCAACGGGTTACCGTATGGCTTTGGAGGTGTAATTACTTCCAATGGTGAGCCAAGTATCGGCTGTGCATCGTAAAGCGCAAAGCCAAAGAAATTATTGATATCCTGTAAAGTAGTTTGCGATGATAATGATATACTTGCCATTGATTAATTATTGATTGTGATTTCAATTAAATCGGTTTCTGTTGTGCCGGACTGGTTTGTTACATTCGGGCCAAGTGTCTGCTGATTGATCAAAACAACCATGCTGTTATCTGTGTCAATTACACCAGGTAAAGCAATATTCACGTTTGTTCTATTTTCTGCCGGCGTCATTTCAATGGTATGGTACTTCATCGGTACGCCGTTGATTGTTTGTGTCTCCCACTCTGTACCCTCCAATGCGAACCTTTCCCCGTCTGCAGAAAAATGATCCATCAGCATATACGCCAGTACTTTCTTTGCAACATTGTCAGGAACGCCGTGCCCTCTGCCCAAAAAGAAATTGGTTGTTTCGTATAAGATTGCCCGCAGTTGCAACACATCCCGCGGCTGGTTTTGGTATTTACTAGCAATGAATTTTTGTTTGAAACGGTTATCAAATCCACCCCAAACCCTCATTGAAATTCGGTATGGCGAATCGCCATCGAATACTTCGCTGAATGTATTTTCTGTATGCCATGCCTCCAATAGTACAGTTCCATCCAATTCATCGGCTGGCCGCACTCCCAATAATTCGCTGATAGCTACATTTTGAAGCGCCGCACTTAATACGATGTAGTAATTTCCGCGTGGGAAATTTGTTGTATCAATTACCGTTTGCCATAATACAATCGGATCAGTGATATTCTGAGGTACAGCCGGTGAATTGATTGTGTTTAAATTTGTCGGCCCGGAATATATTGAGCCATCGCATCGGTAAACAGTATATGCAACTGGGTCTGCACCTTTTGAATAAATTTGAATAGGTAATGGATCGCCAATCTGAACCGGCTGAATATAGTTCTGCTTTTCCCGCCATGTTCCAAGCTGCTCCCGGAATAGGAATTCATCCCGGCCACGGGTATGGTATTTTGACACAGCCTGCCTGTTATATGGCACCCACTGAATAGGTGATAGTTTTGAATATGAAATTGAATTGTTTTGCATTTCAGGTAATTTGAAAGAGTTGATTTTTGCAAGTATCGACAGATCACATTGAGGGCTTAATAAAAGCTCCCAGGTCTGTGGCTCGTTCAATGCAGGCTTTTGAGATAGCTTATTTGCAAACCCGTAAAAGTCATGCCCCATGAATGTCCAATGCAAATGAAGATTAATAGCAGAGGAGCATAATTCAGCAAACGAGTTTGAAACGTTGGTATTTACTGTTGCCACAATCGGGTATGCCAGCCTGCCATCATTCAGTAATGTTTTATCTGAATTTTCCTTTACCGTTACTCCATCTTTTACAGTAAGTAAAAACTGATTCTTTGATAATGATTGAAATTTCAGCGGACCGGTGACTTTATCTAAAAAACAAGAGTTAAAGTATTTCATCCATTTATCCCTGCATCTGCCTGGTGAAAGTCGAATATTATACGGCGCTCCCGGACTTGTTAATGATGGTGCAAGATTTGGTAATCCCTGAAATACATCGTAATTCTCCCGGTAAAGAGAATAGCATTTCACCTGTGTGGAAGTAAGAGAAATTGTTGAAGTCATTAATTGGACTTCCAAAGTTGAAGATCCGGATACCTGTCTTGAAGCGGTAACAAATATTATATCACCGGTTGTAAAATTCCTGTTTATAACAGGCCCGGTAATAGTAAACTGCTGCCTTGGAATACTACCATTGATAACAATGTAATTGGATTGTCTTTGCCCATTAATATAAAACTCAAAGATGAATGTATCTGTACTGCCTTCTTTGTACCCATTTAGTCCGAGCGTTAGATCAAAATTATTATAATAGGAGTTTGAGTTGTAGTAGAAATATTGAAAATTGCTTTCTATTTTATCATCACCAACTGTAATACTTGGCATTGATAATAATTTCAAAACTGTTCCAGATGAAATATTAATTGATATGCCGGAAGTCTGAAAATATGTGCCTATTGTTAATACAAGTGAATTTATTTGTGCCACACACCCAGAAGTAGTTTCAATTGAAACATAAATGCAATCACCGGTCTGCAGCAGATGATTAACGTCAACACCAAAACCAGAACCCAATCCACCGGCATCAATAGGAGTATCTACCGCAACTACGTTTGTAGTTACTTGAAATATAATGTTTCCATTATGCCACAATTTTATAGTGCAACTTTCTATGTTACCCGGCAATGAATTTTGCGCATTTATTACGCCGCTAAGTTTGAAATTTATATTTTCAGTTGCACTGTAACCTTCTTCTTTAAAAACAAAAATTGAAAAATCTTTATTTGTCTGCAGGTAACTTCCATCTGTTTGATCGTGATCGTATTTTTGATACAACTCGTCTGTTGCAAAATGAAGATTTGTTTCATTAGGTGCATCCGGATTGAAAACTTTAGAGAAAAATAATCCTGTAAAATAATCGTAGATGTATGAAGATCTGTTTGTATCTATAATAAAAACAGATCCATCTGAATCATTTCGTGTTATTGATGTATTTGAACCTCTTTCTTTTGGAATACGCAACCTTTCAATTCCTGTAATGTCTGCCCTAAAATTTGAAACCAAACTCAACTTTTTCTGCTCACCTTTTTTAACAGGTGCTTTCATTTCCAACTTTGTATTAGTTTCATACTTTCCTTCTACCTGGTCGTAAGTTTGCGGCTCATAACCTATTTCAAGATCAGTAAATCTGAATTCTTTTGAAAATGCCCATTTCATTGAACTGACTTCTCCGAGCGAAAAATTTACTGTACTACTATCGTAAACTTTATCCAGTGATGTTAAGAATAACTGCTCGAATCCATTTGAATCATGATTAACAGCCATTGCGGTAAACAATGGCACCCGAATAGAATCTAAAAACTGCTTTGGGGTCATTTTTGCGGTTGGCCCGAAATCAGTCTGCTGATTTTCATTTACTGAATAATATCTTTGATATAATGGATCATTGCTTGCTCTTAATGCATCACCAGATGTCAAAACGAAATTCAATGCATTCGCAAGTGCATCGCTTTCAAAGTTATAATTAACAACACTTCCTGCCTGAGATGCTTTTTGACACATCAGTTTACCCAATTGCTTCCATGCATCGTATGCAGTAATTGCCCATGGTCTTGAATTTTTTGGCTTTGAGATAAACTTCATCTGCATATCACCAAATACAATTTCCCCAACTGCAGCACCTGGACTTGACCCAGCAAAAAAAGTGAACGCAAAAAATAGTTTTTCGTAGGCTTGTAAAGTTATTTTTTGATCAATTGTAAATGATACAATTTTATTATTATAATCGAGTTCATAATAAGACGAAGCTGGAATAAGTGAAACCGGGGACGTAGTTAAAATATTTGTTGTGTACCAAATATTAAAATAAGATGCACCAAACCCATTTTTTCGGATGCTTATTGTTCCTTTTAAATAAACATCTGTTTGAGTATCAAAATAAATAGGTGTATTTGCGCTATCTGAAAAAACGCTGAAATTTGGCAGATCTTCTAAACTTTCATTGCCATGAACGGCACCATAATTTTCTGTCAGATTATTTAAATAAATAAGTGGCAATGAGTTTATTCGTCCAGTGGTATTATTTATTCCAGATGTAGGCGTAATGCTATAAAACAATGTATCTTCTTTCAAATACCCATCGCAATTAACCTTTATATTTTCCGGGATTGATCCATCGCAAGGAATTTCAAATACTGTGCTTTCGTAGTTTTTAAATAGTTCCATTACGCCGCCATCCATCATGTTTACAGATAACCCTTCCAAAAGTGTTGCTGTGAGGTTGTATAAATCCAGGTTACCCTTTGTATAAAGTTTGTATGTAGGATCACCAGCGGCTGGCTGTGTATTGTAAACATAAGACGCAAAGGTTAATTCAGTTTCGCCGCCAACTCCCAGCAAAACAAGTTCAGATATCATTTGCGCTGCATCTTTACGGAAATCTTCCGGCTGTGAATAAGTGCGAATAATGCCATGGTAGTTATTGTTACGCTGAAATTCAAGCGATGTGTTTAACCAATCGGCGGGCGCGTGTTTTAAAGTAACGTCAAGCGATCCGGCAGTAATAGGCGCAAGTAATGTAGTTCCTGTACTACTACGGTAATATACATTCCCGGTGGGAGTGTCAATTAAAAAGAATATGAAATGCTTACGTGGTATCAATCTGTTACGAGTTTTGAAATGTATTCGCCCCAACCAGCATTATTATTCAAAATGATCGTTGGTGATTTTTGTTTTTTCAATGCATTTATTGTCATAGACGCTGTATCATACATTGCACTAATTACTCCATCCATTGAAAGCGGCTCAGGCTGCGCAATCTCTCTTACCTGTAAACCGTTTGCCGTCCTACGGATCATTGAATTGTATATCTCCCGGTTCATTTCCTCGCCGGTTAATACTTGCGTTCCCAATGGCATATCCGGGAATAATGTTGGCTTATCAACCATTTGTGTTTTACCGCCAGGGAATTTTACCAACTCCCTTTGATAGGTGCCGTTTACTTTTTTCTCACCAACTATGGCCGGTCCGCCTGGGTGATTATCTGTACCTTCAGCATATTCCGGAATTGGTGCAGCTAATGCAGATGCAAGAGCGGAAGCACCAGCAATTCCCGCAGCTATTGATCTGGCAACCTTTGTATATGGATCACCTTCCGTCCACGCTGTAATTTGTGCAAGTGCGGCCTCAGCGATTATCTTGGCCACCGCAATGGCCTTGTCTGTTTTTGCCTGCTTAATTTTTTCCTGCTTCTGCTTATTCTCTATCTCTTGCTTTTTAGCGGCCTGCTGCGCTTGTAATTGAATAATGGCCGCTGCCTTCTCCTGTTCGGATAATGTAGAATTACGGATGTTCTCTATCTCTTTTGAAGTGTTTTCATCGAGTTTCTGCTTTTCTTTTTCCAGATTGGCAATACGTTTTTGAAACCTGGCATCTTCTAGTTTTTGCCAAACATCAAAGAATGTGGTAAGTGCCTGTAACTCTATATCACGAAACGCAGCCCGGATAGATGCTTTTTTTGCTTCCTTTTTTTGCTCCTCAGAAAGTTCAAGATTGTTGAGTGCAATTTGATTCTGCACAAACTTTTCCTGTGCGGCCTTTTTTGCCTCTGCTGTTGTTTCTGATGAATCAATAATTTTCTGCTGTAATTTTTGATTTTCTATTAATTCATTACGTGCGGCCTGGTAATCCAATTCAGCCGATTTCTTTGCATATTCAGCTTTATTTTTAAGCCTACGGTATAACTGTAATTCATCGCGTGATAGAAAAAGTTTTGCTGCTGCCGAAGATTGCTCAAAAACGTCTGTATTACTATCAACAAATATTTTACTGATTTCCTCTTTACTTTGCTCCGCTAATTCTTTGAACTTTTTTTGCAATTGTTCTTCAAGTGCAATTAGTTCTTTATTAGTCATTACTTTGGTAGCTTTCTGAAATTCAAAATCAGCTAGCGCCAATTCCTGCTGAGATTTATAAAATTCACCGTATGCAGTCATTCGCTCACTAAGTGAATTAACATCAGATTCGCTTATTTTTTTGTAACTGGCGGCTGCAAATTCTTCCTGTGCCTTATATGTTTCCAATTCAGCGGCCAGCCTACGTTTACGGAATTCCTCACTATTGTTGAATAGCGCAACCTGTAAATCTTTGTCGATTTTTAATTTTTCAGCAGCAGCATTTTTCTGTGCAACCTGCGCCTCTGCTGTAAATGTTCCATCTGCGTTTTTATTACTTGGATCTTCAAGTGTAACACGTAATGTTTCATCTATGATTTTCTTTCTGTTTGCTGCTGCTTGTTTTAACGCATCAGCCCGTTTCTCTTCAAAATTGCGTTCATCGGCCAGCGCCCTTTCGGCGGCATCAATACGGGCCTGTGCAGCTATTTTGGCAAACTCTGTTTCTTTCAATATTTTTTGCTGCCGGTTGTACTCCTCAATATCATTCTGTTTATTGGTAAGGTCTGTAAGCGTTGCGTAGTTATTTCTTACAATTTTTAATTGATCGTCAAATTGCTTTTTTAGTAAGTCAACTGTAATTTGCTTTCTGTCGATGGCCTTCTGTAAATTCTTTTGCGCATCTTCGCCCTGTAAATCAGGATCACGCAATCTTGTTTTCAATGTCTGTAGTTCCTGGTTTGCTTCCGCTAAATCAGCCGTATATTTTGATAAAGTGTCAAATCCGCCGGTTTTCAAAAACTCCTGATTTGCATTTAATGCCTGCTGTTCAGCAATTTTTCTTTCCAATTCAAGCAAATCACCTTTTGACTTATTGAGATTTTGTGCAATAGTTAAATTCTTTTCCAGCCTATCCAGATCATTGATAGGATCCCTGTATAATTCGTTTAATTCCTGCTGTGTTCTTATTAATTCAAGTTGTGCCTTTTGGTATCTCGCAGTAGCATCACGCGACTTCTCTAGCGCATCATTATATCCAAACAATCCGCTAACGGCATCTATAATTTTACCACCGAATACAGTGAATAAAGTAACCAGTATAGATAATCCTACCTGCAGTGATAAAGCAGATTTTGCTATCCGGGAAAATATACCGGGAGTTTCTTGCCCTTCTGCTCTTAATGCCGCTATTTCTGCACGCGCTTTCCCAATTTCATCGAATACCATTGGTAGGTTATTCGAAATGGCGAGAAAAAACTGTTGCGTTGAAATGGTAAGTGATGGAAGTTCCCTGGCAACCTGGGTAAAAGAGAGTCCTAATCCGTCAAATGCTGATTTGTAATTACCAACATTGCGCTGATAATTTCCAAGGTTCGAATCAACCTTATCCAAAACGGTACGAATAGATTTCGCCTGCTCGAGCGCATTCTTTGTTGCCTCAGCCTCGAAACCTTCCGTTAAAGCAAGATTTTTATATTTCTGTTCGGCATCCTTTAAAGCCTTGCCAAGTAAGGCGTATTCATTTGTAAGCTGTTCAGCCAGTCTTGCCTCTGCCTCTGCATCTGACTGCGATTGTTTCCGCTGCTTTGCAAGAGCCTGTTCGTATGTTAGTTGGTCTTTGGAGGTTTTTATTTTGGCCTGCTTCGCTTTCTCGCTGCTGGCCTCTGCAGCACTTTCGGCGTTGATAGTTTTTATTACCTCCTGTTCGGTTTTCAATTCGGCTTGCTTCGCCCGTTGCGCATCAATGCTGGCCTTTATGTTATTTCTCTGCTGTTTTTCAAGACCGGCCATTTTCCTGGTAAGATCATCAACCGTTTTTCTATATTTATCAACCTCAGAATCCAGTCTTTTTATTTCATCAATAAGCTGCTTTGTGCCGGTTCCTTTAAAACTTAATTTATCCCCGAATATTTTAATATTCTCAGCCGTTTTCAGCGCCCGTTCGTCAATAATTTTAAACTGCTCCAATATAAAAGCCGTCTGAGCTTTCAGAGCGGCTTCATCAGCATATTGTGAGAATAAATCTGTTTCTATCATGCTGCAACTTTTTGTGATGCCTTAACTGCATCGTGGAATGATTTTAACGCCACGCAGAATTGTAACACAGTTGACTGCTCATTAACTGCATTCCATTTTCTGTAATTATTGATTGCCTGGAATATCTGTTCGAAATACTTTCTTTCAACTACTTCCTTTGAACTGGTTTTTTTCTCATTTTCATTGATGGATTGCAGTTCGGCTTTCCTCATTTTGAGATCGAGTGATAAAAAACGCAAATCACCCTCTACGCTGGCAAGATCATCGTTAAGAGAATCAGGATCGGTTATGTCAAATGGTAAGTCAAACCCTATTTTACGCAGTGCCGCAGGGCAGTTTTCTGTAAATCCCATTCGTATAGCTTCAATCCACGCTGTACCGCATTCGATGATATTTTCATCCCGCCTGATGCCGGCCAGTAATTTTACATTGTAAGGAAGGCTACCGTTTTCGGTTAAATCCTGGTATTCATAAAAAAGTGTTTCCCATGCATCATCCAATTGCTGCTGAGTAGCTCCGCCACCTGGATTTAGCACAGAAAAATCACCATCACAGATACAGGTAATAAAATCCTGCATATTCACCTCACTGGCCCGGTTCAGCAACGTAACGCGTGGCGCCGGGAATTTGGTTTGTGATGAATCTGAGTTGATACCCTTGTCCTTCCTGAATAACCGCAACTTTTTTATTTTGCTCATTCGCTAATTTTTTAGCATCTGAAATAGCTTGCTGAAATATGTCGTTAAGTGATCGCTGTTCGTTGAAACATGAATCACAGTTGTAAACTTCCATTGTTATATTCTTACAAACGTCCTGATTAGCTCTATCGCCCGCGGCCCGGCTGTTTTGTTCAGTATAATTCTGTTGTCCTTATCCAGCCCATATAATTTACCACCGTACTTTTGGTTGATGTTATTCTGATCGTCGAAGCCTGAATTATATTTTAATCCCTGCTTATCAACTGCCAGTACTATTGATTTGTAGTAGTAACCATTGATAAATAAGTTTGGTACGCCTGGTGTTCTACGTGGGTTTGGAGTGATCTTATCTTTCCAACGTGAATATCCGGCTGCCTGAGCAGGTGATTTAAAATATGGATCTTCAAAATATGTTGGGTGCAGATCGTTTCCCTCCCTGTCTTTACCGTCATACAATTGCTCCCGGTTTAAATCCAATACAAAGTCTTTTTCCTCATTTACCGCTTCGGCATAAAACTCAATCTCCCTGCCCAACAGAGCCTCAAATCGCGGTGCAAGTTGTTTGAGTGTACTCATATTAAAACTATGTAAATAGGATGCAGCTTTTTACACTGCATCCATTAAAAACCATGATTAAAGAAGGAAGCATTATGGATAGATTGTTATTGCAACATCTATATCGAATCCATCATCAAGTGATAAATCCTCCATTTTTTGAACATACAACGTAATCACCGTTGTTGATGTGTAATTCCTGTTCACAAACTTTGGGATTGCATCGCCAAACCCATTGATTAAAATCTCTGTTTTACCGCTGGTAAATATTGCGGAATTGGCGGTTAGTGTATATGTACCGGTACCTGTTCGTGCCCATGTAATAGTAGCTCCAGTTGTATTCTTTTTCGATGTGACACTTGGAGCGCCAGTCAATACTGCTACTGCGGAGGCACGATATGTTTTTTCGATATCCGCCTTGTTTACTTTGCTATCAACAATATCCTGCATAATTCCGCCTATCCTTGCAGCATCATTTGCGCCGTCCGTTGTTTCGTTTGCTACCAATTGAGCTAATGTACCCAATTGGCTATCTGTTTTTGCTGACATTTTTTATTTATTCAAAAGTGTTATCAAAAGTGTTGTCGAAAATTCTGCCACTTGCCCCACTGCTACCCTCTACGCTTGCAATTCAGGCTTTCGTAAAAGTGAACTGAATACACTCAATTCCTTTTACATTCGCTGCATCCAGCAAATCAGGTGTAACAGTTTTTACGATATACGTACCCAAAGGCAGCGCATTCACTGTGATATCAAAATACCCGGATGCATTCGGCGCCAGAGTCGCAATTGTTTTTGCGGTGCCGGTTGTTGCATCAGTAATGCTCCATAGTGTTTTCGTAGTTCCCAAGGCACTGCTTCCGTAACCATTTGAACCGCTGTAGAAATCCAAAACAGTAGTTGCATTTGGTGATGGGTACACTTTACCGGAAACATGCAGGGTTGTGTTTGTATCCACACCGCCGGTGAACGCTGTGTTTGATGCTGCAATTGTGCCCACAATGGTGATTGTAAGTGTCAGCGTGTTTACAGATGCGCCTTTTGATACCGGTGCAGTTACTGTAATAACCCCGGCTGAATTTGAAGCCGTATAACCGCCATTTGTTGATGTTGCTGCTGTAATAGCTGCCACAACTTTTGCAGCCAGGCCAGTAACGTTTGATTCGCTGGATGTCTTAGTAACCGGGCCACCTGTGAGGCTTACCCCGTTGAACAATACATCAACAGTATCGTTATCGGCTCCAACGTTTGTTAAAGTAACTGTTGCAGTAGCCGCAGTTCCGCCGGCATGTGTTGCAGCAGTAGGCTGATAAAGCTGAATATCCAGCAATCTTTTGAATAACTGCGGTGCAGGTTTGCTCAACTGAATGCAGCAAGGGAAGTCAAATGTTTCTGCCGCTGTTTCTGCCTGAATGGTAACAATTACTTCGCCATAGGCTTTAGTCGTACCGGTATCTGCAATATCAACGCCATCAACGAAAATTTGACCATAACGACCTATAACATTATTGTCTGAATCGTAACTGGCGAGGTATTGATTTTTATCGTCTGTGAAATTGTAACGTACACGCTTATTATTCAGTTTTCTTAACTGAGCGCCGAGGTACATATCAATATTTACCAATTTCATCTGATAAGAAGGAACGCCTTCACGTTTTACCTGCTTAAAACCATCGGCCAGTGTTACTTCTGAATTGGCTTCTTTGTTGATGGTTGTATCATGTGAAATCGGGAACATCATCAACTTTGAAGAAGATGATTTTGATTTTTTGCTGTCTGCAACCAGCGATGCTTCGCATACGTCACGACCCTGTGCAAGTTGTGCAGCGGTAAGCATACCGCCCCATATAATAAGGTATTGACCGACACCTGGTATCGGTGCGCAATCAGCGGTTCCTGTGTTGATTCCCTGACTGTCGCATAATTGATCTATTGGCATGTCTTTAAAATTTAAATTGTTTGCGCCTTATTGAAGGCAAATGTTTTTATTATAGTTGAGTTCAAAGTTTATTCTGAAACAATGAACCGGGTGCATATCAATTCGTGATTCAAGTTCACGCGCTGAACCGGGATATTCACGCAATACATTTTCTGCCCATAGTTCAGTTGATAGATATTTCATACCATAGAACTCCTGTAATGCGAGTAACTGAACATCTTTTCTTACCTCTTCATCTGCCCGGTGAGTAATTGAAGGCTTTAATTTTTTAAGATCAACAAAGAATACCATGTGAACTTTAATTCTTTCATTTTGCCGGTGATCTTCGGTACTTGAAAGCCCAAAGAATGAAACAACAGAAAGTTTATCATCCCAATAAGCATCTTTGTAATCCTTCCCACCTTCGAAATTTTCTGCTTTGTACACATTTTCCTTCCTGTTTCTGTAGCATCTTGGATAGCATTTATACTGATCTTCCGAAATTCCCCATGTAGCAATTAATTGATCGTACATGATCTTTTGAAATGCCTGTATCGGAATATCCAGCCCTTGCGGATTTGTTTTTGCTATCAGCATGTTTCTACTATTTGCGATCTTACGTTTGGAAGAACACCATCTTTACACCGTTTTACTTCACGCTCGATTCTCTTATTCAATCCAACAATAGGAGGCGGCCCATCGGAAACCGGCGCCACGCCGTTTAAATCAGAAATCAAAGAAGCAAGCTGTAGCCCTTGCAATAATTCCCTTTGTTCCTGGTTACTGCGAATTGAGTAAATTATTTGTTCGATCACCTGACTTGCGGCAGTTAAACCGATCAGCTCATCAAATAGGTTCGGGCGTTTTACAATAATCTGTGTCCAATCTTTAAAAGAACTCATTTCAAGGTTTAACCCGAATGTTTTACTTTCTTCACTAACATTCCTGCGATCAAAATTTCCTGCAGTGGCCGGGGCGCTGAATGGTTGCGATCCAAAACTTAATGTTTTACTCCAGCAAACAGAATCTTCATTGATCGCTTTTGCATCCCCAAGATCATCCTGAAAATATCCAAGGTAGTAGCGTGTTCCTTTCACCTGTGATCCTATATAGTTTAAAACAAGATCATCAACCGTAACCACCGTTGCTTCATTTGCAACTACGCTCACTGATTTTGACCATATCGCAGACTTCTTTCCCTCTTTAAATAAATACAGGGTAAAGGTTTTATCTGTGTCAAAAAGAAGCGTAACCGCATTTAATTGCACCGCCTTATCAAAGCATGATGAAATATTGATCGCATACCCCACAAACTTCCCTTCATTTGAAATTGGTTCTTCAACGGTATTTGCGATTTTGCGATCATATAATAACACCTGCTCAATGTATTCTGGTGCAGAAAAAACAGCAGTTAAGGCTCGCATGATTATACCTTTCTTCCATGATTCCAGGTAAAGATTGTACCCGGTTGATCCCATGTCTTTATCACCTTGTGTTTGATAAAGCAAGTAAGCATCACAGGCGGCATGAAAGTCATTGAAGTACCTTCCCGATGTCGATGTTGTATTCAGCGTGTTAAGCAAAGAACTATAACCGGCTTGCGTTGGTTGCCTGAATCCAATCCGGGAAAACATTACATTCATCACTTTGTTGAAATCAAAACCATTGGTATAATTTCCCGCTGTAACGTTGTATTGTGTTCCGGTAGGAGTGAAGAACCAAACATCATCCTGGTTGAACTTGAATCCATTTAGCAGCCTGAATCCCCCGCCAGAAAGTAGTTGGTAATTGCTGTAATCGTATGTACCATACCCCGATTTTGAAATATAACCGGCCATTCCTGCCCAGTCAGTATTTACATATTCGGACGTACCGTCTACTAATCCAGGCGTTGTACCAACTACTATCTGAATAGGGTTCATAATTAATTCGCGTATTTTTTAAGCACGAATGTTACACTTGTTTTCAGGCTTTCAGTCGTTGCAGCAGATGTTGGAGGTCTTACCTGTACCTGGTAATGGGAATATGGTAAACCACCTGTTTTTATAATGTATTTATCCTGCGCACCGGCTGCATCTGCAAAGGCAGTTGTTGAATCGGTAACAACGTATGTTACACCATCCAAACTTCCATACAGATACATTTTGCTTGAAATTGTCCCTGAAATTTTAGTAGCCCTTACTCTTACGGCAAGGGAAGCATATCCGTTTGTTGCCGGGATAACCTTAAATACAGTATCCAAACTGGAAGATGTGATAACTGTATCACCGGCTTTCAGCGGGAATGTGTAACCACTGTTTACTCCCGATTGTGCATTGCTGTTCCATGATAATCCAATCACTAACAGCAGAAATCCAAATAACTTTTTCATTCGATTTTGTTGTTTTAATGGTGATTGAATTATGTTGTCAATGCAAATTCGTAGATAGGTGTTTCATTCGCAGTAGAGATCACGCCGATCTGTGTGGCTACGTCAACACCTAACTGCCAGTTTATTTTTACATCGTCAACAGTACCGCCGTTTGAACTACCGTCAGCCCTTTCAGCATATCCACGAAGTGAATAAGTCAAAGGCAAACCGGAATCATCTGGCATTGAAGCATAAATACCAATGTCAGATAAAAGCATACCCTGTCCATTACGGTAACGAGCAGGAATCCATGGAATGAATGCAAAGCTGTTTGCAGGAAGAGCAATTGCAACTGCACCTGCTGGATAAGCAGAAACAGCTACGTCCGTTCCCAAGGTATCGTGCGGCATGATATTCATGTTTTGCAACTGGTAGCTGAGATTTGTTCCATTAGCTGAACCCTGTGCTGCAATTTTTCGTGCAATTGGATCCAGTACGGAATCTACCATAACATCCAACCCGCCGTAGTATTTATGCTGATTCATTACTGAACGCATAAAAGCAAAAAATTGATCTTTGTCCCCACTGTTAATTTCAAAAGCGTTGTTTGACGAATTGAACGTTGCATTTCTTACAGTTGCATTTGAAACAGCAGTTCTTCCAGCATGCAGAGCAGCGATCAAAGCGGCACCAATCCTTTCCCGGATTATGATTTGCTTTTGCCTGATCTGATTTGCAAGCATATCGGAATATTGTTCAACATTGTCAGCGGCAACCTGACCAAACATTCCCAATGTTTCGGTAAACGTTGACCAGGACAGTGTTACTTCCTGAGTATCGCCCTGATTTCCTGTAAAGTTGTGTGAACGTGTTGTGCCATTTGTTGCGGCCAGTTTCTTAAACTGATAGCCTTTTACAGTCCTCTTTTCAGACTGCTTAATAGAACTAACATCCTGCATGATGTAATCCTGGTTCTGCAAGCCAACGCGTAGGATAGGATTTTGCCTTTCACGCATTTCGGCTTCATTGAACCTTGGCGTTATTTTGGCTTGTGCGGCCAATAACGCCGAAGCGGTATAATCTGCCATGATTAATTTTTTTGAATTGTGATAAATAAAGAGAGAATGAAAAACGATTGCTTGAAGTGGATGCAACCTGCATTTATCACTTTGGGTAACCTACCCCGCATGCTTGCCGTAACCTACGGCACTTCAAATATAGAAACTTTTTTGAAAAGTAATATTAAATACTACTTTTTTTATAAAAATAAAAAGCACCGTAGAAACGGCGCTCGGGTATAATTAAAATATAGAAAAACTTTTACAGTAATTCAACTTCTTTTGCCCATGTTTCACGATCAATGAAAGTGTTTGTTTCAATCTGATTTTTCCAGTGTAAAAACTGCTCATGTGGAGTTAATCTGCTATTTGGATTACCAAAACTAAACTGCATATATGAGAAAAGATATTTACTTCAAACTCATATCCATTTCAGGATTTTCTTTCAGCGCCTGGCCAATCAATTGGCTTGCCTTTTCACTTCCTGGGTGGATTCCGTTATCTTCAAGGTGCTTATTTAATTCTTTGAGGCTTCCAAACTTTCCGGTTGCTTTGCCATCACCGCCGCCGCGACCAGCAACTGATGCTGCTCCACCATTTGCCCCATCTGCTGCTTTGAGCCAATTTGATTCTTTAAAATGATTGGCAATCACATCTGCCGGTGATAACGGTTCAAACTTATCATTCTTTACAATTTCTCCGTTCTTTTTTACCACACGTTTACCATCTTCTTCCGCAAAGTTTAAATCTGCACGAAGCGCCATTACATAGTGCTTGTCAGAAAATTTCGGATCGCGGTCTTTGGGTAACAAGTTTATCAATTCCTGATCTTCCTGAATTGTTTTGAGCTGAGTTGTTACGGATACAACTTTCCCTTTTTCTTCTTCCAAGGCAGTTTTCAATTGATCGATTGTCTTATCCCTGGATTTCACCTTTTCATCAACAGATGTGCCGGCTTCTTTTGAAACATGTTCTTTAAATGATTCAAGGAACTTATCAGGATCTTTCCCGTCATAAGAAAGACCAGCTTTTTCCTTCATGTATTTAACCTGCAGATCCTTCCCGAGTTTTACGCCATCATCTTTCAACATGCGTTCAACGCCAGGCTTTTTGTCTGTACCATCGCCTTCCCAATCAATTTTTGAATACACCCGCGTTCCTTCCGGAATGGATACCTCTTTTTCATCGGTTAAATCAATAATTTCGTTTGCTTTTGCTTCGTCTGCAGCAACACCTAATTTAACAAGGATTGCGGCAAGTGACGCCTTCTTTATACTCATGGTTTTTTAATTTTTCAGGATTTTTAGATTATGGTAATGGTTTCTTCATCGCCATTTTGTACAGTGCCAATTTTATAATACCGGCGTAGATTATTGTGGCTTTGTGTATTCAGATGTTCGGCAACTGAATCTTCAATCTTAACCGCCTTGCGCTCAATTCGAACTGCAGTCAACTTTGCTTTTTTCGCGTTGCCATCACGATCAGAATCGATATCTTGTTTATCAACGATCCATAAATCGTATTCAGGGTAAACATACCCTTTAGAAACCTCTTCATTAAGTTCTTCGATGCTTTCTGCACCTTCGCTTTTTTTTACTTTTGCCATGGTTGTTTTAAAATTTAATGGTTATGAATTGTTTTTATGAAATCCGATTGTTTGCTTTTTTGTCTGGCCGGTAACTGTAAATTCAGATTCAAAAAACCAATCTGAACCCATCTTACCTTCGCATGGAAATAATACCCGGTACATCACCATTTCAAACCTGATTGATATTTCAGTTATTGAACCTTCTATATTGCTCAGGTTTACCTTTACCAATGTTCCGCAGGGAATTACCTTCATTTATGCAGATTTATTTTTCTGATATTCCTTTAATGATCTATATAGCCCGTTAATACGTATTACCTGATGGCAACTCGACTGTAACTGTAGCATCCGGTAATGAGTAATAACAGTTAATAGAAATAATTTTTGCTTCATAAGGATTTGCGCCGCCATCCCATTTACCACTGTAAGGAACAATTATTTTCTGCCCAACGATAAAATCCAGCCATCGTTTGATCCTGAAATG
>ERZ650308.629-NODE-629-length-19015-cov-4.834705_pt1 | contig 19015 bp, 20 predicted proteins | sample MGYA00376244_ERZ650308 | MGnify/ENA primary metagenome ERZ650308 (study PRJEB26733, sample SAMN07839295) | wastewater metagenome | biome: small river; feature: stream; material: water | place: USA: North Carolina | collected 2016-04-26 ... | reverse complement strand
TTCTTGTGGACACACCGGGTATCCACAGGCCTCGAACTCTGTTGGGTGAGCGACTAAACGCCCTCGTCTCAGCAACTCTTGGTGACGTGGATGTCATTGGCATGTGTTTCCCTGCTGATGAGCCTGTGGGGCCAGGTGATCGTTTCATTAACGAGCAATTAGATAAATATCCTCGTGCAGTGAAGATTGCCGTTATTACGAAAACGGATGTTTCATCAAAGAAAGCTATTGCTGAGCGCCTTCTCGAAGTTCAGGAACTACGGGATTGGGCAACCATCATTCCTGTATCAGCAGTAGGAGACGATCAAGTAGATCTCCTTGCGGACGAGCTCATCCAGTTACTTCCTGAAGGGGAAGCTCTCTACCCGCTCGAGCAAAACACAGATGAAGACCTCGAGAAGAGGATTTCTGAGCTCATCCGTGAAACCATTCTCGAAGGCGTTCATGAAGAGCTGCCACACTCGTTGGCTGTCACTCTTGACGACATGATCCAACGTGAAGATAAAGACCTCCTCGAAATCTATGCAAATGTCTTTGTTGAACGTGACAGTCAAAAGGGCATCATCATCGGAAATGGTGGCGAACGCCTCAAAGATATTGGCCAGCGTTCTCGTGCAGCCATCGAGCCTCTGGTTGGCCAAAAAGTGTTTTTGAGCATTCGTGTGAAGGTTGCCAAAGACTGGCAAAGAGATCCCAAGTTGCTCCAGCGATTGGGCTTCTAGTACACCAGTGCTAGCCTAGAAATATGTCCTTTGGTCTGCTTCTTCTTAGCTGCCGCGACGAGTCCACTAAATAGGCCTCCCTCGTCGCGGAGACGCCCGTTGGCTGACCACCACCCGCGAGGAGAAAAAGCATGAAGAACAATCAAGCCCCCAGCACAATGCCAGTGCACAAGTATCGTCCGTATCACGAGTCTCTCGGCATTGACCTGACTGACCGCACCTGGCCAGGCAAGCGCATCGAGAAGGCACCCATTTGGTGTGCAGTGGATCTGCGTGATGGAAACCAAGCTCTGATCGACCCGATGAGCCCTGAACGTAAGCGCATTATGTTCGATCTCCTCGTCAAGATGGGCTACAAGGAAATAGAAGTGGGTTTCCCCTCTGCGAGCCAGACTGACTTCGATTTTGTTCGTTCACTCATTGAAGAGAATGCCATTCCTGATGACGTCACCATTCAGGTGTTGACTCAGGCGCGTGACCACCTCATTGAGCGCACCTACGAGGCTATTGCTGGGGCTAAGCAAGCAATTGTTCACTTTTATAACTCCACCAGCATTTTGCAGCGTGAAGTTGTATTCCGTGAAGACCGTCAAGGAATCATGGATATCGCCCTTCACGGCGCTCGTTACTGCCGCGAAATGGAAAAGACCATTCCGCAGACACAGGTGTTTTACGAGTACTCGCCTGAGAGCTTCACAGGCACTGAACTCGAATACGCCGTTGAGGTTTGTAACGCAGTTCTCGAGATTCTTGAACCCACTCCTGAGCGCAAGGTCATCATTAACCTCCCCGCAACGGTGGAAATGGCATCCCCGAATGTCTATGCAGACTCCATCGAATGGATGGGCCGCCACCTCGCTCACCGCGAGAACGTTCTGATTTCGTTGCACCCTCACAATGACCGTGGAACGGCAGTTGCTGCAGCGGAGCTCGGATACATGGCTGGTGCAGACCGCATCGAGGGATGTCTCTTCGGAAACGGTGAGCGCACCGGAAATGTAGACCTCGTTGCCCTCGGCATCAACATGTTTACCCAGGGTATTGATCCTCAGATCGATTTCAGCAACCTTGACGAGGTCAAGCGCACCGCGGAGTACTGCAACCAACTCAAGGTTCACGAGCGCAGCCCCTGGGCTGGTGACCTTGTTTACACGGCATTCTCTGGTTCACATCAAGACGCCATCAAGAAGGGCTTTGAGCGCATGGCAGCAGATGCCCAGGCTCAAGGCACCCATGTCGACAACTTGGTATGGGCTGTTCCATACCTTCCTGTAGACCCTAAGGATCTCGGTCGTAGCTATGAAGCTGTCATCCGAGTGAATTCACAATCCGGTAAGGGTGGTGTGGCTTACCTACTCAAGAAGGACCACAACCTCGAACTTCCACGTCGTCTTCAGATCGAATTTTCAGGCGTAGTTCAGCACAAGACCGATGCTGAGGGTGGCGAAGTCTCCAGTGATGATCTCTGGGAGATTTTCCAAGATGAGTATCTTCCTGCGAAGGATGTGGCAAACAAATGGGGTCGTTTCGAACTCACTGGTAGCCGCACCGAGAGCGACTTCAATGGCACCCTCAAGCTCTCTGTTGACCTGCGTGATGGCGAAACCATCTCACGTCAGGACACAGTAGGAAACGGCCCAATCGATGCCTTCCTTAAGCTGATGGCAGCTCAAGGCATCGAGGTAGAGCTTTTTGATTATGTTGAACACACCCTGGCTGCAGGTGGAGACGCAATGGCAGCGGCATATGTGGAGCTTAACGTCAATGGAACTCGCCTGTGGGGTGTCGGTATTGATTCAGATATCTCAACTGCATCTCTGAAGGCAGTCGTTTCTGCCATCAACCGCGCAGTTCGTTAGTTATTGGCCGTCGAGGATGGCATCTTCGATGTCCTCCTCGGTAGGCCGTGTCTTGCGCTTGCGAGCTTGCTCAGCCATTTTCGCCTGACCAGCTTCAGTTTCAGAATTTCTGATGCGTATTTCATTGCGAACCGCCCAGCCCAACCCAATAAATGCCAAAATTCCGAACATGATCCACTGCAGGGCATAGCTCAGGTGAGCACCTTCATCCAGAGTTGGTTTGAGTGCGGGCAGCGGAGCAGCCTCAATGGGAGCAGGGTTTTCTGAATCGAGTAATCCATATGCACCTGTGTAGGTGGGTTGGTTGAGAACTTCTTGAATCAGGGGAAGTTCAATGGTGGCTACTTGACCGTCTGCCATCCCTCGACCAGGAATGCTCGGTTCACTTGCTTTCAGGCGCGCCACCACGGTGACTTCACCAGTAGGTGGAGCTGGAATCAGATAGGGATCTTCTGGGTTCTCATTCGCAGGAAGCCAGCCACGATCAACGATAAATACAGACCCGTTGGTAGTGCGCAGGGGAGTGAGGACTTCCACTCCAGCAACTTGTTCACGAGGACGACTGCGAACAATGAGTTGTTCTTCCGGTAAATACGTACCTTTTACAGTTACTGGAATCCACTTGTCATCCTGGTTGAACGCATCTAATTGCGGGAGAACAGATTCAAGGGGTTGAGGTGCTGCGTTGTAGTTTGCGAGCACTCGAGCAATTTCCTGTTTTGCTTCGTCTCTCCTCGCAAATTGCCAGGTCGAGAGAGCAATGCAAGCTCCTGCGAAGAGAGCTGTGAGCAGGAGATAGCTCAGCCAGCGCTTAGTGAAGGCGACACGATACCAAGGGACGTGCTCAGTTCCTTGTGGTGAAACTGGACTCAATTCGACTTCTCTTGGTACAGAACAATCGTTGCTGGACGCTCAACAACTCCCTGTTGAGGGGCCATTTTTACGTTCGCAATGATCATGGCAAAGTAGGGCAGGACAATTGCCCCTGTGGCGCACACGACAAGCCACCAACCAGAAACAAACAGCATGGCCACGATGCACGCCATACGGATTGCCATGGCAATCGAGTACTTGATCATGCGAATGCGACGCTCATCAACAGGAGCGAGCGGAAGCGATGTTGCAGACTGAAGTTGTTTCTTCATTGTCGGCGATGTCCCAACGTTTGATGTGGTGTTACTAGCCTACGGCTAAGCTGGCTTTCAATGCATCCGACTGGAGGAATTGTGACCGTTCGTACCGTTCTTATCACTGGTGGAAACCGTGGAATTGGTTTCGCTCTTGCTGAAGAGTTCATCGCCCAGGGACACCGTGTGGCAGTTACTGCCCGTTCTGGTGAGGGTCCTGCTGGTTCTCTGACGGTTCGTGCTGACGTGACAGACGGTGCCTCACTGGATGCTGCATATGCAGAAGTTGAGTCGAAACTTGGTCCTGTTGAAGTTCTCGTAGCCAACGCGGGCATTACCAAAGACACTCTGGTCATGCGTATGACTGATGAAGAATTCGATTCCGTTGTTGACACCAACCTCGGTGGAACATTCAAGGTAGTCAAGCGTGCCATTAAGGGAATGCTGAAGGCTCGTTTTGGTCGTATTGTGCTGATCTCATCTGTTGTCGGCCTTTACGGCTCTGCGGGACAGGTGAACTACTCTTCTTCAAAGAGCGCGCTTGTTGGTATGGCTCGTTCTCTCACGCGTGAACTTGGTGCACGAGGCATTACTGCGAACGTCGTTGCTCCTGGCTTCATTGAAACCGATATGACCGCCGCACTACCTGAAGAGCAGCAGGAGCAGTACCGCAAGAACATTCCCGCCGGTCGTTTTGCTCAGCCTTCTGAGGTTGCCAAGGTGTGTGCCTGGTTAGCTTCGGATGACGCTGGATATATTTCTGGAGCAGTTATCCCCGTTGACGGTGGATTGGGCATGGGGCACTAAAGCCCAAATAAGCCCAAAGCTTTGCTGAGATCGCGCTCATTGAGTGCGACATCTGCTTGTTCTTGCACAATTGGTTTGGCACAAAAAGCGATACCTAATCCTGCAACGCCCATCATGGTGAGGTCATTGGCGCCGTCTCCGATGGCCACCGTCTGAGCCAGGGGAGTGTTGGTCAGGTTTGCCCACTCGATCAGAGTGTCTGCTTTTGTTTGAGCATCGACAATATCTCCGAGAACTTTGCCGGTGAGTTTTCCGTCGACTATTTCGAGACGGTTCGCTTTCCAGAAATCGAGCCCAAGGGAAGTAGCCAGTGGGTCCAGCAGTTCGTGGAATCCACCACTAACAACACCAACATGACCACCATGTGATTTGATTGCTGCAATAAGGGCTTGAGCTCCTTGTGTGACAGTTATCTGAGAACGAACAGTGTCAAAGACACTCTCTGGTAGCCCCGATAACGTAGCCACGCGTTCACGCAAACTTTCGGCAAAGTCGAGTTCACCACGCATGGCACGTTCAGTCACAGCAGCAACAAGTTCCAGAGAACCAGCTTCTGCAGCAATGAGTTCAATTGCTTCGTTTTCGATCAGTGTTGAATCAACGTCGAGAACAACGAGAAAGCGCTTCGAATCCGTATCGGCTAGTTCGTTACGGACTTCGGTCATGGCGCTACTCGTACTCCCTTACCCACAACAGTGATACCTGAATCGGTGACGGTAAAGCCACGTGCTCGGTCACGATCGTGATCGACACCAATCTTGGCGCCGTTCTCAACTACAACTTCTTTATCCAGAATAGCTCGACGAATTTCAGCGTCTGAACCAATCTCAACGTGGTCAAAGACGATGGAGTCATGCACACTCGCACCAGAATTCACTTCACACCATGGACCAAGAACACTTCGTTCGATGTGAGCTCCGGACAAAAGGGAGCCAAGTGAAACAACCGAGTCGATTGTTGACCCAACGCGACCTCGTGCATCGCGAACGAATTTGGCAGGCGGTGAATTCACCTGCATCGAGTAAATAGGCCAATCAGTGTTGTACAGGTTGAAAACTGGAAGGGTTGAAATCAAGTCCATGTGAGCATCAAAGAAGCTGTCAATGCTTCCGACATCACGCCAGTAGTACTTGTCACGCTCTGTCGAGCCTGGAACGGCATTGCGGTTGAAGTCATACACACCCGCCTCGTCCTTGGCGACGAAGTAAGGAATGATGTCACCACCCATGTCGTGGCTGGAATCAGCTAATTCTCCATCTGATTCAACGGCTTCGATGAGTGCATCTGCGTCAAAGACGTAGTTACCCATCGAAACGAGAACTTCTTCAGGATTGTCGGGAAGACCAATTGCATCAGAGGGCTTTTCGCGGAAACGCCCAATCTTGGTCACATCTTTGCTATCAACTTCAATCACACCGAATTGATCAGCAAGACGGATTGGTTGCCGGATTGCCGCAACGGTTACTTTCTTGCCTGATTCAATATGCGCTTGGATCATTTGATCGAAATCCATGCGGTAGACGTGATCAGCACCCACAACGACAACGATGTCTGGCTTTTCATCACGAATGAGGTTCAGGCTCTGCAAGATGGCATCGGCGCTTCCGGAGAACCAACGCTTACCCAGGCGCTGCTGCGCAGGTACAGAAGCTACGTAGGAACCAAGAAGGCCAGACATGCGCCACGTCTGTGAGACATGGCGGTCAAGCGAGTGCGACTTGTACTGCGTCAACACCACAATCTGGCGCAGGCCAGAGTTGATGAGGTTGGAGATAGCGAAGTCAACCAAGCGATATTGCCCACCAAAGGGCACAGCTGGTTTCGCACGGTCTTCTGTCAGGGGCATGAGGCGTTTGCCCTCGCCGCCGGCGAGAACAATTCCGAAAACCTTCTTTGGCATGAATCAACAGTAGGACACTCATGTAACAGATACGCAACGTATTGGGAAAGATTACGTGAGGACTTTAACCCTCGGAGGGTTATAAAGTTCTTCACATGCGCATTGATTTGTTCACCAAGGAATATCCGCCAGAAATTTATGGCGGTGCGGGCGTTCACGTTGCCGAGTTGGTCAAGGCATTGCGCGTCACAGAAGAAGTACAAGTTCGTTGCTTTGGTGCGCCTCGTAACGAAAAAGATGTGACCAGTTACACGGTTCCTACCGAGCTCACCTCAGCAAACGCTGCACTTCAAACCATTGGTGTTGACCTTCTCATGGCGAACGATGCTGCTGGTGCTGATCTCGTGCACTCGCACACGTGGTATGCCAATGAAGCTGGAAGAGTGGCTCAACTTCTGCATGGAATTCCACACGTGATCACGGCCCATAGTCTTGAGCCTCTCCGTCCCTGGAAGGCAGAACAACTTGGAGGCGGTTACCGGGTCTCCAGCGAGATTGAGAAATCAGCCTACGAATCTGCCAATGCTGTGATTGCTGTGAGTGCGGGTATGCGCCTAGACATTCTCAGGAGTTATCCAAACATCGACCCCAACAAAGTGCATGTCGTTCACAACGGCATCGATGTGGATGCCTGGGCTCCCACATCCAATCCAGAACTCCTTGAAAGGTGGGGAATCGACGCAACACGCCCGTCGGTTGTCTTCGTTGGTCGCATCACGCGTCAAAAGGGCCTTCCATACCTCTTGGAAGCTGCAGAACGCCTTCCTGAGGACGTTCAACTCATCTTGTGTGCAGGAGCCCCAGACACTCCTGAAATCAAAGCAGAAGTTGAATCAAAGGTTTCAGCTTTACAAGCTCAGCGTGACGGTGTCATCTGGATTACAGATCATCTGCCACGTCATGAACTTGCAGCGATATTGAGCGCTGCAACGACATTTGTGTGCCCATCGATATATGAGCCACTCGGAATTGTGAATCTGGAAGCAATGGCTTGTGGCATCCCTGTCGTCGGTACTGCTACTGGAGGAATTCCTGAGGTCGTTGAGGACGGTGTCACGGGGTGGTTGGTCCCTATTGAACAAGTTCAAGACGGCACGGGTACTCCGATTAATCCTGAAAAGTACATCACTGATTTGGCCGAAGCGATGCGGGTGGCCGTTTCAGATCCATCACGAGCTCAGGAAATGGGTGTCGCTGCTCGCGAACGAGCACGTGTCCACTTCGACTGGATGGCAATTGCTGACCAAACACGGGCGATTTACAACCTCGTCACAGGCTAACTCTCGTTAGCATTGAGGCATGGTTCAGGTTCTTCGTTTTTCTAACGCTTCTCTCGTTCGCGACGGCAACACCATTGTCAACAACCTGAACTGGGAGGTTACCAGCGATCAACGTTGGATTATTCTCGGCGCTAACGGTGCAGGAAAGACTTCGCTGCTGGATATGGCAGCAGGTTGGGATGTTCCCTCAAGCGGGCAGGTAACTGTTCTTGATGAGGACCTCTCTACAGCTGATCCAGAATGGCTGCGTCCACGTGTTGGCTATGCATCCTCCAGTATGTCAAAGAGGATTCCTCCCACTGAGACCGTTTCAGACGCAGTCATTACCGCTGCATATGCCGCAGCTGAACGTCGCGGGGAACAATTCGAAGACCTTGATATTCGTCGGGCTCGTCGTGTGCTTGCTGAATGGCGTCTTGAATCTCTGTCGGATCGGACACTCGTATCTTTGTCAGAGGGTGAAGCAAAGCGCATGCAAATTGCCCGCTCCATCATGACTGACCCTGAACTACTTCTGCTTGATGAACCCACTGCAGGTCTCGATCTTGGTTCTCGTGAAGAGATTATGCAGATGCTCGGTTACTTCGCAGGCAACCCCACTGCTCCCGCCATCATCATGGTGACGCACCATGTGGAAGAAATTCCACGTGGATTTACTCACGTTCTCCTTGTGAAGGACGGGGGAGCGGCATACGCAGGTCCTATCGCTTCTACCTTGACAAGTGAGAACCTCACTGATGTCTTTGGTGTGAAAGTAACCGTCTACAACAACGACGGTCGGTACTCTGCACAAGCAAGTCTCTAAGTTTCTGATAACATTGTGAGTCGGCCTTGTTCGCAAGGCGAATGGCCGCAAGCTTTTGTTCCTCACATCATGTGTTGAGCAACGTCCCTATTGAAGGAAAATCCTGATGAAGTCTGACATCCACCCCGAGTACGCACCCGTCGTCTTCCACGACCTTGCTTCGGGCGAGTCGTTCCTGACCCGTTCCACTCTCACCAGCTCTAAGACCACCACGTGGACTGACGGCAACGAGTACCCCATCATTGACGTTGAAATCTCCAACGCTTCTCACCCCTTCTACACCGGTAAGCAGCGCATCATGGACTCCGCCGGACGTGTGGAGAAGTTCAACAAGCGCTTCGCTGGTTTCGGTCAGTAAGCCTCACATTCAACAAGAAAGCCCGGTCAATGACCGGGCTTTCTTCATTAACGTAGTGCGCTTAGCGCACTGGCCACAGGCCATCACCTGGATAAACCGGAAGGTTCTGGCTGCGGCGCCAGGTGGCATAACTTTCTGCCTGCTCTTTGGCCCAGGTGACCTGCAGGTCATGAAGTTCACGCGCCGGGTATGCCAGATCGGCGGCATATTTCTTTCCAATGGCTTGTGCAACACGGCCAGCTGCAATTGCATCGGCAGAAGCGTCATGTGCATCTGTTAGAGCAACGCCGTAATGGGCTGCAGCAGCTTCGAGAGTGCGCTTACCCTTGCGATATTTATCAACCTGCTTGTCAATAATGAGTGGGTCGATGATAGGGGCTGGGACATCAAGAGGATCAAAACCATAACGCTTCGCTTCACGGTCCAGGATGGTGAAGTCATAAGCAGCGTTGTATGCCACAACACCGATGCCTGCAGAAAGAAAACCCTGAATCTTGATCAAGATTTCGTAGATACTGTCTGCAGCGGGAGCTCCTTCAGCACGCATACGCTCGGTGGTGATGCCGTGAACAGCGGTAGCTTGCTCAGGAATATCAATTCCACAGTCAATGAGCCAGTTGGTGGGGTCTTCCACTTCGCCATAAGGGTTAAGGACGCTCACATGCGCAGAAACGATACGGGTCGTTTCTGGAGCGATACCTGTCGTCTCTGTATCGAATACGGCAATAACGTTGGCCCATTCGGGCAATCCAGTGTTGGTCACGTAATTCACTCTAGGTTGAACCCCTGACATGAGCCGGCTTATGCCTCGGTGCGCCTACACTTGAGGCAATGCCTGCTGTATCTCCTTATGCCCATAAGCTCGCAGTGATTCCCACTGCTGAAGCTTCTGTCGTTGTTGATGGAGTTACCACCCACTATTGGGAATACGGAGATGTTTCATCACCAATTCAGCTGGTCATGATTCACGGATTTCGCGGCGATCACCATGGTTTAGAACCGATTGTTGCAGAACTCGGCGCCGATGTTCATGTCATCATTCCCGATCTTCCCGGGTTCGGCATTTCGGATGCACTACCAAGCCCAGCAGACATCAATTCTTATGCCAAGTGGCTTTCAGGTTTCATCACTGCACTCAACGCGGAGAGCTCGGTCATACTTGGTCATTCATTTGGTTCCATCGTGGTTGGTGCTGCTCTTGCTTCTGGACTTCCCAATAAGCGTGCCATTCTGATCAACCCCATTGCGGCCAATGCTCTCAAGGGTCCTCGAGGATTTATGACTCGTCTGGCGGTTCTCTATTACAAAGCAGCAGCGGCATTACCTGCGAAATCTGGCTATGCCTTGCTCAAGAACAAAGCCATTGTGCGTGTCATGAGTGAAACGATGGCGAAGACCAAGGATCCCAATCTGCGTCAATGGATTCACGAACAGCACGATCAATACTTCAGCCTGTTTGCTTCACGTGACTCTGTACTTGAGGCGTTCGAAACATCGGTTTCTAACGATGTGTCTCAATTTGCTCCAGAGATTCATCAGGAACTAATGATGCTTGTCGCAGACAAAGACGATATCACCGCACTACCTGAGCAGAAGCTACTTGCTTCACGTATTCCTGGCACTCGACTTGAAATTGTTGAAGGCGTGGGGCACCTGGTTCACTACGAAGCTCCTGATTTTGCTGCACGCAATATTCGAGACTTTCTTGGCCTCAAGGCAGCATCGTGAAAATTGCTTTTGATTGCCGTTATGTCCGAACCGATCATCACGATGGGATTTCACGATTTAGTGCCCGACTCGTTGAGCAACTCGCTCCTCTAGCTGCTCAACGCGGTGATGAGCTCATCATGCTCATCAGTGATGAAAAACAACTAGGCATGTTGCCAGAACTTAGCTACGAGCTGATTAGTTCACCGACAAGTCCTCGTGAACCGTTGGTTGCCTCGCAGATCAACAAACTATCTCCCGACATCGTCTTCAGTCCCATGCAGACCATTGGCGCTCGAGGACGCAGATACAAACTCGTTCTGACAGTGCACGACTTGATTTATTACAGTCACCCGACCCCGCCGCGTCAGTTTTCCTGGCCGATTAGGTTGATGTGGCGTCTGTATCACACCGCCTGGTGGCCTCAGAAGATGTTGCTGGCTCATAGCGATGCTGTAGTTGCTGTGTCAGAAACAACCAAGAAACTCATTCACGATCACAAGCTCACTACTAAGCCTGTGTATGTCGTTCATAATGCTGCCGATCAACCACAAGCAGACATCGTCGTAAATCCGGCTGCTCTCCGCACAAAATCGCTGGTCTATATGGGCTCTTTCATGCCCTACAAAAACGTGGAGACGCTCGTGAAGGCAGTCGCTCTCCTTCCTGGCTTCACCCTCCACCTCACGAGCAGGATTTCCGAGCAGGATCGTCAACGGTTGAGTGCACTCGCTCCAGAAGCCAAGATTCATTTCCACAATGGAACGACGGATGAAGACTACTTCGACCTGTTGACACATGCGACAGCTTTAGTCAGCGCTTCTAGAGACGAAGGTTTCGGTATTCCTTTGGTTGAGGCAATGAGCTTGGGAACACCAGTAGTGGTTTCAGATATCCCGATATTCCACGAAATTGGGGGAGAGGCAGCACTATTTGCCGATGTGAATGATCCGCAAGCATTTGCGGACGCCATAACTTCGCTCACCAACGAGTCAACCTGGTCGCACGTTTCGGAGCTGAGCAAAAAACAAGCTTCGTTGTTTAGCTGGAAGAAGTCAGCTGCAGACTTACTCGATGTCCTCGTAAAGGTTTCCCGCTCCTAAGCTCACTGCTAAAGAACTCAAGACATCACTTGTTCCGGCTTCTAACTTGATGGAAGCTTTCTTATCGCCTTTTGTCTCACCTCGGTTGATGATGATAATCGGCATACGTTGACGCCGTGCCTGGTCAAGAAGCCGAATTCCCGAATTCACTGCAAGTGAGGACCCTGCAATGAGGAGGACATCCGCGCGTTTTACTAATCCCGTTGCTGCGGAAAAGATCTTTGGTGGAACAAATTCTCCGAAAAACACGACGTCTGGCTTGAGGATCCCATCACAGACTGAACACGTTGGGACCTCGATTGAGCTGTAATCGGTCACATCCACGTCACCATCTGGTGCGAGGACAATATTGCTCAATTCATCAAGCCAAGGGTTGAGGAAACTGAGTTTCTTTTCAACACCAGAGCGGTCAAACTGCTGACCACAATCGAGACAAATAACTCGATCCAAGCTGCCGTGAAGATCAACAACATGTGAACTTCCAGCACGGCGATGGAGCCCGTCAACATTTTGGCTAATGACGCCTTCAATGATGCCGGCTTGCTCCATGGCGGCGAGTGCAAGATGCCCCTGGTTGGGTTGCGCATCAGAAAATGACTTCCATCCAACATGGGCACCAGCCCAGTAGCGCTGCCTAGACGAGGGGGAGGAGAGGAAATCACTGATGTTCATGGGTGTGCGCTTCGAGGCGCCCTTACCGCGGTAATCAGGAATCCCTGAGTCCGTGGAGACACCTGCACCTGTGAGTACGGCAACACGGCGGCCATTAATGAGCTCAACTAAAGACTCAATGCCTTCGACATGAGTGTTGTGCTCCAGAATTGCGGCCATGGCCGCAAGCATAAAACACTCTCGTTTCGTTCATGTTTCGAGTTACTGCCAAACTGAACTCATGGCTTCCGTTGTTCACATCACTGATCTCTCACACAACGGTCTTCAGGATTATGTCTCACTGACAGATGTGGCGCTTCGCAAAGTGACTGAACCTGAACGTGGCCTCTACATTGCAGAGTCGAGCAAGGTCATACAACGGGCTGTGAATGCTGGCCACATTCCGCGTTCAGTTCTCCTGCAAGAACAATGGCTAGCTGACATTGAGCCTCTGGTGGCAGATTTCCCTGAGTGCAATATTTACGTCGGAAGTTCTGAATTGCTTCAAGAATTGACCGGTTTTGAAATGCACCGTGGTGCCCTCGCATCGATGCAGCGACCAGAGCTTCCTTCAGTACCAGATTTACTAGTCAATGCCACTCGCGTCGTTGTGCTGGAAGACATCGTCGATCACACGAACGTGGGGGCGATATTCCGTGCAGTAGCAGGTTTAGGTGCTGATGCTGTTCTCATCACTCCCAGATGTGCGGATCCGCTGTATCGACGTTCTGTGCGTGTTTCTATGGGCACAGTGCTGCAGGTTCCTTGGACTAGGTTGCCTGAATGGACAGAAGCACGTGAAATTCTTCATGAGTCTGGTTTTCACATCGCAGCTATGGCGCTTTCTGATGACGCGGTATCTCTCAAAGAGTTTGCGTCCAATCTACCTTCGAAAATTGCCGTGGTATTCGGTTCTGAAGGTGATGGCCTCAGCCGTCAAGCGTTAGAGGCATGTGACACCGTTGTTACCATTCCTATGTTGCATGGCGTGGACTCATTGAACGTTGCTTCGGCGAGCGCGGTCGCTTTATACGCACTCACCGAGTGACCGATCAGTCAAAGAGCCCTTTCTTTCTTAGTATTGGTTCATCATGACCGGTGAACAGACGCATATTGGCTCGTTCGCCGCAGAACACCTCTCTCCGGCTTATCCCGCACGTGCGCCCTGGGGAACAGCAGACAACCTTCGTGCGTGGCAAACTGAAGCGTTAGACGCATACTTTCAGAATGAACCCAAGGATTTTCTCGCTGCGGCAACTCCCGGTGCTGGAAAGACCACATTCGCACTTCGGCTAGCTACAGAACTATTGCGCCGGAGAACTATTGACCGCATTACGGTTGTCACCCCCACCGAGCACCTCAAGACCCAATGGGCAGACGCGGCTCATAAGGTGGGTATTCGCCTCGACCCGAATTTCAGCAACGCTCAGAAGCGCCATGGTCGTCAATTCCATGGGGTTGCTGTGACCTATGCCCAGATTGCGATGAAGGCACATATCCATCAAGATCTAACTGATTCGGCCAGAACTCTGGTCATCATGGATGAGGTTCATCACGGTGGTGATGCGTTGAGCTGGGGTGATGCGCTCCGCATTGCCTTTAGTCGAGCGGAAAGACGTCTATCCCTGACAGGGACGCCCTTCCGCAGCGACACAGCTCCGATTCCTTTCGTGACTTACTTGCCTGATCGTGATGGTGTTCTTGTCTCTCAGACCGACTATGACTACGGCTATGGCCGAGCACTCCATGATGGAGTCGTTCGACCTGTGATGTTCATGGTCTATGCCGGCTCTATGCGCTGGCGGACTCGCGCAGGCGATGAGATGGAAGCTCGTCTTGGCCAAGACAACACTAAAGATGTGACCTCCCAGGCTTGGCGTGCTGCTTTAGATCCAGGTGGTGACTGGATTCCCCAGGTCATGCAAGCAGCAAACAACCGGCTTTCCGAAGTCAGGCAGTCAATACCCGACGCTGCTGGTCTTGTTATTGCCACCGATCAAGACGATGCCCGCGCATATGCAAAAGTCCTGTTCGAAATCACTGGTGAGGAACCAACCTTAGTTCTCAGTGATGAATCCGGTGGTGGTCAGAAGATCGACGAATTCTCGGCAGATACTTCCCGATGGATGGTTGCCGTTCGCATGGTTTCTGAAGGTGTTGATGTTCCTCGATTGGCCGTCGGTGTTTATGCAACGAGTGCTGCAACTCCGCTCTATTTTGCGCAGGCAATTGGACGTTTTGTGCGTGCACGTCGCCGCGGTGAAACAGCAACCGTATTTCTGCCAAACGTTCCCCAACTGATGCAACTAGCTCAAGAATTAGAACTTCAGCGTGATCACGCATTAGAGAGAAGAACAACACCTGGTGAGGAAGAATATCCAGAAATGGATGCCTTCGATCAAGCTCAGCGTGAAGAATCTGCCTCAGACACGCTTGAAGAAGAACTAGGGGAGTATGCGTTCCTCGGTTCTGATGCCAACTTTGACATGGTCATGTTCCAGGGAGAAGAGTTTGGCGGTTACGCAGAACCGGGCTCACCTGAAGAGTTCGACTTCATTGGAATCCCCGGCATCCTGGAGCCAGAACAAATTTCTGATCTCCTGCGCCATCGCCAACGTCGTCAAGCTCAACGCGGTGCAGGCCGTTCCAGTGACGTTGCAGTCAATAAGTCAATACCCTTACACCGCAGCTTGAAAGAACAGCGGGCACTTCTCAACTCTTTGGTGGCGCTGTGGAGTAAGCAAACGAATACTCCTCATGGAATTATTCATACCGAACTTCGCCAAACCTGTGGTGGACCTGCAGTGGCTCAGGCAACAGTTGCGCAGTTGCAAGCACGTATTGACCTGATGCGCCGCCGCATCTCTTCGCCCGTGAAATAGCCATATCTTCGATATTTTTCTGCGACACACCCTAGATGTTGTGTTTCAATAACTACTTGAAGGTTTGTCAGCAGTACTATTTTCAACATGTCCTGCATTCGATTTAACACTCCAGCACAGCGTGCACAGCTTGATGCCCTCAAAGCAGACAAGAAACTTAATGAGACTGCTGTTGCCAAGTTCCTTGGTCCTGAGTTCGGTGAAAGCAAAATCAATCGCTTGCGCAGCATGGCCAAAGATAAGAACCCGAAGATTCGAGAGAGCGTCGCTTTGAGCTACCACGTGCCAGATGAGGTGATGTGGGCTTTGGCTAAAGATAAGAACGAAGGCGTGCGTATCTGTGTTGCTCGCAATGAAACCACTCCCTGCGACATTCTTCGTCACCTTGCCACAGACAAGAGCGAGCAAGTAAGGAGCTGGGTTGCAGTGAACTTCTTTGTTCCTCAAGACACCATGGAATTACTTGCCTCAGACAAGAGTGAGTCCGTCCGCAAACTTGTGGCATGGAAAGCCGATCTTGCAGAGAAAGAACTTGTCTCGGCATAGATCAACAAACAAAGAAGCCCCGGTCTCAACGACCGGGGCTTTTCTCTGTGCGCGAAGGGGGACTTGAACCCCCACGTCCTTACGGACACTAGCACCTCAAGCTAGCGCGTCTGCCATTCCGCCACCCGCGCAGGTGTTGGTGTTTAACCACCGAGAGACAACATTAGCACGAACAAATATGGTCAATGTTCACGTGGCACTGATGTGATGAAGAAATGGGCAGTTAGTGTCATGTTTATGGGTTTTTTCGAGGCACTATTTCTTGGTTTTGTTCAAGGTTTAACGGAGTTCATCCCCGTTTCCAGCTCTGCTCACCTTCGTATCATTGGTGAATTTCTTCCTCACGGTGGCGACCCTGGTGCAACGTTTACCGCGATTACCCAGTTGGGAACCGAAGCCGCAGTAGTTGTTTATTTCTGGCGTGACTTAGTGCGTATCGTCAAGCACTGGTTCTTATCGCTAGTGGGAAAAAGTCCCCGCAACGACCCTGATGCACGTATGGGATGGCTGATCATCGTAGGTTCTATCCCCATCATCGTGTTGGGTTTGGTATTCCAAGACGCAATTGAGACGACGTTACGTTCTCTGTGGATCGTTGCCACAATGCTCATTGTCTTTGGCATTCTCCTCGGTATTTCAGATGTCGTAGGCAAGAAAACGAAGAGCTTGCAGCAGCTCACGGTAGGGCGAGGAATAGTTTTTGGTTTCGCTCAAGCCCTTGCCTTGATCCCAGGAGTTTCTCGCTCAGGCGGAACAATTACAGCAGGTTTGTTCATGGGTTTCTCCCGGACTGCGGCGGCTCGTTATTCGTTTCTTTTGGCATTGCCCGCTGTTTTTGGGAGTGGTTTATACCAACTCGCAAAGAGCTTTAAGGAACCTCAAGTCTTCAACGGTTTTGAAACTCTTGGCGCAACTGTCGTTGCCTTTATCGTCGGTATCGGTGTTATTGCGTTCTTGATGAACTGGCTCGGTAAGCACAGCTTCTGGCCGTTCGTGATTTACAGACTGCTGTTGGGCGGAACACTACTGGCACTCTTGGCTACAGGAGTTCTCCAGGGCTAAAGACCAGTTTGTGGTTCTGTGCCCTCGCCGTCGGGCTTATCTGTTGTTCTGAGGAACCGCTCAAACTCCTGAGCTAATGATTCGCCTGTGGCTTCGGGGGAGTCGACCATGTCTCGTGCCTGCTCGAGCTGTGCAATGTAGGAAGACATATCTTCGTCTTCCGCAGCAAGTTTGTTGATGTTTTCTTCCCATTCAGCAGCTTCAGCTACAAGTTCACCGCGGGGGATGACAACGTCAACGATTTCTTCCAACTTATCGATCAAAGCCAATGTGGCTTTGGGGCTGGGGCCTTGGTGGACGTAGTGAGGAACTGAAGCCCAAATAGCAACAGTGGGAATATCTGCTTCTTCTGCCGCTGCAGCAATCACACTGAGGATTCCAACCGGTCCTTCATACGTGCTTCGTTCAACATCTAGCTCGTGTCGTACCGCCGCATTTTCACTTGAGACAAAAGTAGAAATTGGGCGAGTGTGAGGAACGTCAGCGAGCATCGAACCGAGAAGAACAATTGCAGAGATGTCTGCGGCGAGAGCGATGTCAAGAATCTCGTTAGTAAAAGTCAACCAATTTCGACTTGGTTCAACACCCTGCAGAAGGTAGATGTTGTTGGCGTTAGCTCCGGTCACGTCTAAAAGCAGATCCTCGGACACTGACTCATCAAGTTCTGCCGGAACCATTGGTGCGTAGAGGATGGAGGTTGGCCAGGTCAAAGCCCTGTTGCCCTCTTCATCAAAACCAATGGTTGGACGGTTGAACTGGAAGTCGTAATACGTTTCAGGATCAACAGTGTGGAGTGCAATCACATCAAGTTGTTCTTGCAGAGTTGTAACAGCCGAACTAGCAGCCTCACCGGCGTCATTCCAACCTTCAAACGCAACAACAAGGAGTCGTCCTCTGAATGGATTGCGTGCTTTACTCACAGTGGGTAACCCCGTTCTACTTCACTCACAAGAATACTCAGGTCTACTGACAAGTAGTCTTGAAGGGTGAGTACTTCTGAATCCAGTTCTTTTGTCATGCCCGAAGCAATTTTGTGGGACATGGACGGAACCATTGTGGATTCCGAAGAATATTGGATTAATGCGGAACTGGAACTCGTTGAGTTATTCGGTGGCACGTGGACTCACAAAGATGGGTTAGAGCTTGTAGGAAACGGGCTTCCCCTCACTGCGGCAAAGCTTCAGCAGCATGGGGTCAAGCTCAGCATTGATGAGATTATTCAAGCTTTGACTAATCGAGTCTTAGAGCAACTAGAAGTAGCCGTACCGTGGCGACCGGGTGCAGTCGAGCTCATTCATCAATTTCAGGTTGCCGGTATTCCACAGGCCCTCGTCACAATGTCGATCGAGCGCATGGCTCGAAGCGTAGTGGCGATGATTCCCGGACTTCCCCTCTCAGAGGTAGTTGCCGGAGATAACGTCATCACCTCCAAACCCGACCCTGAGGCTTACTTGCTGGGAGCTGAGAAACTAGGTGTAGACATCACCAAATGTGTTGCCTTCGAGGATTCTCCCTCTGGATGTCAATCTGCCTATTCTTCTGGGGCGGTTACGGTGGGGGTCACAAATCTAGTTTCTTTGGAAGATATTTCCACCGACGTCACACTCGATACGCTCGTTGGCGTCACTTCTGGGCAGATTTTTGAACTTTATGCAGCTAAGCGAGGACTGAACTAATGTCACACGAAACAACTCCTCGCTATATGCCTGGTCCCTTCCGTGCTGGAGATAGGTGTCAGCTCACTGACCCCAAGGGCAAGATCAATACCGTTTCGCTCAAACACGGTGATGAGTTTCACACACACCGTGGAGTGGTCAAGCATGATGACATTATTGGTTTACCTGATGCATCGGTGGTCCTGAACAGCTCAGGTGTCGAGTATTTAGTGATGCGACCTCTTCTGGTGGATTTCGTCATGTCCATGCCTCGTGGCGCAGCCATCATTTACCCCAAAGAGGCACAGGCCATCTTGGGGCAAGCAGATATCTTCCCTGGTGCACGCGTTGTCGAAGCCGGTGTGGGCTCTGGAGCACTATCGCTGTGGCTCCTTCGAGCAATTGGTCCACAAGGCTTCCTCTATTCCTTCGAACGTCGTGAAGAGTTTGCTGAGATTGCACAAGCAAATGTTTCGACATTTCATGGTTACACCCCAGAGAACTGGTCTGTCACTGTAGGTGATCTCCAAGATGCACTCCCCAACACAGTC
>ERZ650308.628-NODE-628-length-19084-cov-7.891692_pt1 | contig 19084 bp, 9 predicted proteins | sample MGYA00376244_ERZ650308 | MGnify/ENA primary metagenome ERZ650308 (study PRJEB26733, sample SAMN07839295) | wastewater metagenome | biome: small river; feature: stream; material: water | place: USA: North Carolina | collected 2016-04-26 ... | reverse complement strand
TTTCATTGTACTGAAATTTATTTTCAAACAAAGTCATGCTTGGCATGTTCGCAGGATTTAAACCCTGGAACAATTCTTTCACATACATTTTTGCAACTCTTAATGGCGTGCCTCTTAAACTATCATCGTTTAAATCCATGCCCAAGGTTTCCATGATGGCTCTGAAATGTGGCTCTATCAAGGCTATCTTCTCCTCATCTGTTTTTTCAAAAGCATCCGCACGCATTGGCGTATCTACTGAACTTGCTTTATGTTCATCTCCCATTTCTTCTATTAATAAATGGCTTAACTCAATTTTTTGTTCGCTAAGCGGGGTAGTCAACAAAGTTTCTTTCTGTTTCATAGAGTCGAATTTTTAATGCCAATTGCTCAGCAATACGAGGTCTTAATAAATTGTAAATCACAATGGCAATGTTCTCTGCCGAAGGATTTAATTGATTAAACAACTCGGTGTCTAGGTTTAAGTTTTTGTGGTCAAATCTGGAGATAACTTCTTCTTCTACCAATTTGCTTAAGTCTTTGGTGTTGATCACGAATCCTGTGATTGGATCGGGCACCCCAACTACTTTTACAACTAGGTCATAATTATGTCCATGATAATTAGGATTACTGCAAGCACCAAAAACACGCTTGTTCTCTTCTTCAGACCAATCTGCACAATACAATCTGTGTGCGGCATTAAAATGCTCTTTTCGATATACCGCCACCTGATGTTCCATAGATTCCTAATTAAGAGGATAAAGTTACAATATATAGAACAAGGAACTGGCTATATTGTTTAACTTAAATGCAATTTAATTAAACAAAATGAGCAAATTAAGGACTTTGTTAAGTAAATAAGATAAAAATTATCCGAAATACTCCACAAAAATACGTGGGGTCTCGTATAATTTGATGCAATGCAATTGCACTTCTGAAGGAATATGAGGTTGCAACTGCTCCCAAATAGCAATCGCCAAGTTCTCGGTAGAACATAATTTACCTTCCATAAATGGCACGTCTAAGTTCAGGTTCTTATGGTCTAGGGGGTCAATCACGTATTGCTTAATAATAATGCTCAGTTTCTTTACGTCAAACAGGAAGCCAGTTTCAAGATTGGGCGCACCCTTGATCGTCACCAATAACTCATAGTTATGTCCATGCCAATTTTCATTTGCACAAACCCCAAACACTTCCTCATTTTTTTCCTTAGACCAATTTGGATTGGCTAATTTATGAGCTGCGTTAAAATGTTCCACTCGAGTTAAGTATACCATCACCGTTTATTTTTGCAAAGATATAAATTTGATGGAACTTTATCCCATGAGAGTCATTATATCTGCAGCAACCAATGGGGAATGGATGCCCCTTTTTCAAAAAATCAACCCAAAATTCGTTACGCCGAACAAAAAGTTCTCTGTAGGCTTCCATGAATCTGGCGTGGGTATGCTCGCTAGTAGTGTCTCTTTAATGAAGATGGTCGTGCAAGAAACACCAACACTTATCATACAAATGGGCGTTGCAGGAAGTTTGGACCCAAAGATTCCCCTTGGTAAAGTTTTTGCAATTAAAGATGATCTTGTAGGCGACCTTGGTGTGACAGAAAATAAACAATGGAATGATTTATTTGATCTAAAATTAGATGGCGCCAACGATGCCCCATTTGAAAAAAAGTCCTTGCCTAATTATTGGTTGAACCAATACAATTTATTGAACTTGCCAACTAAAAAAGGCGTCACTATCAATACCATCACAACAGATAAAAAAATTGCAGAAAGATACCGCACTAAATATAAAGCACAGATCGAATCTATGGAAGGTGCGGCATTACATTATATAGGAAGAGATTTAAATGTACCTTTTATACAAATACGTGCAGTGTCCAATTATGTAGGCGAACGCAATAAAGCAAAATGGAAAATGCAAGAAGCGATTTATAATTTAAATGAAACTGTTTTAAATTACCTCGAAGCATTGTCCAATCATGCATTTTAAATTTGAATATTAAAAACTGATATGCCAACCATAGACCTAGGATTTTCTCCCTGCCCTAACGATACATTTATTTTTGACGCCTTAGTCAATCATAAAATAGATACGAAGGGATATGATTTTAAATTGCATTTAGAAGATGTACAAACACTTAATGAGTGGGCATTACAGGGCAAACTCCCCTATTCAAAAATTAGTTATGGCGTGTGGCCTAAACTAAAAGACCAGTACCAACTTTTAGAAAGTGGGGGTGCATTAGGCAAAGGTGTAGGCCCTTTATTAATATATAAAGGTGTAAAGCCAGAACAGGCAACAATGCGCGTAGCGATCCCAGGGGTTAACACAACCGCACATTTATTATTCAGTCTTGCATTCCCTAAAATCAAACAAAAAACATTTTTAGTATTCAATGAAATTGAGGAAGCCGTACTTTCTGGCAAGGTAGATGCTGGAGTTATTATACATGAGAATCGTTTTACTTATGCAGACAGAGGCCTTTCATTATGGATGGATCTTGGACATTATTTTGAAACCACATTCAATGCGCCCATTCCTTTAGGGGGCATTATAGCTAGAAAAGACCAGCCGCAAGAACAAATTGAACTTATTGATGCATTGATTAAAGAAAGCGTGGAATATGCTTTTAAAAATAGCTACGAACAATTACCCGAATTTGTACAAAACCATTCTCAAGAAATGTCCGAACAAGTCATGCGTCAGCACATAGATTTATATGTGAATGACTTTAGCATCAACATGGGAGCAACTGGTAAAAATGCCATCGCTAAATTAGAGCAGGTTTATAATGAAATAGCAAAAAAATAACCGCATACTCTCAATGACTACCCCCCGATAGTCTCTTGATTTCTGCGGTTGTTTGAGGGTTGGCATTACTTGTTAATTTTCCATGCCATGCTCAATTCTATGCTTTGTACATTATTGTATTTAGTACGCACCTTATTGGTTACCATATCGTAACTAAGGCCAAGTTTTAATTTCTTAGATTCAACAGAAAGGTATGGGTATAGAGATTCCTCAAATCGATGCCATGCACCTACTCCAACAGTATATTCAGTGTTTGGCAGATTCGTTTCATACATTGCACCTAATGAAAATAAAATAAATTTACCCTGCATTTGATTGTTTGCTGAAATCGTCCATTTGCCTCCGTCTTTTGTTGGAAAATAAAGTTCCGACTCAAGAATCAGTTTTTGTTTCATTCTATATTCATCGGTCTTAAATACACCCTCACTTGGACGATTGATATGATACATTGCTGCTCCTAATCTATACCCAAAATTGGATTGTATGTCTTCTATAGCAACTCCAGCGTTCACATCTATATACTTATTATTAGATAAATTTATAGGGTCATAATTCGAAGCTGTATGCATAAATCCAAAACTTCCAAACTGAGACTGGGTAATAAACTTAGAGGCATCTAACATTCTATTCGCATACACTAAACCTAATCCTAGGCTCAACTTTCTTGAACCGTCTTCATTCAAAGCATTATGATACGCGGTGGAGATGTTTAAATAATTATTTTTTAGCAAGCCCCCATTGCTACTCTCCATCATCATCATACCACCTAGCGCAAAATAATCATTCAATTGCTTCTTATGACTGATCTTTTGTTCATAAGCAACCAATGATGCATTAAATGGCTTTGTTCCTTGTGCACCCATCCATTGAGATCGATACAATGATTGAACCTGTGCTTTTGACTTTTGTGTTGCCAGCTTTGCTGGATTCAATAAAAAAGTATTATTAAAATATTGTGAGAAAATTGGATCCTGCGCTTGCGCTGTAACCCAACTTAATAACACAATTAAAACAACCGTATATTTTCTTTTTTTCATAATCATTTTTCTAATTGGTTTATCGAATAAGGGTTACCGTACCTGCTTTATGAATTAAATTGCCTTTACTGTCAATCGCTTCCAATAACCATGAATAAGAAGCTAGAGGCTGCAATTGATTGTCATAATATCCATCCCATCCTTCAGCAATTCGATTGGTTTGGAAAACCATTTTACCCCATTGATTAAACACCCTGAAATAATTTAAACCCTTCATCCCCACTGGATTGATTTTAAACAAATCATTCACTCCATCTCCATTTGGGGTAAACATATTTGGCAAAAAGACATCTGAACGATCAAACATTCTTGCCGTTAATGTATCAACAGTCTTACATCCATTTGATGCAATCATTTCTATTTTAAATTCAATTTCTTGATTTGCGATTACAGTTGGATTCGCTACAGAGGCATTGCTTAACCAATTTGATGGGCTCCAGTTATATTGCAGCGCAATAGGTCTTGCCTGTAAAACAGTTGGCTCCATAGTAATTAAATCAACCGATGGCAATCTTGTAGGTAAAGCTGGAGTCGCTATATATGAAATGGTATCATATGCTGTATTGCTTACACCTTGCACTGTAATTGTATAGGCAACAATAACGGAAGCATCCACAGTTCCAATTCCTGTCACTAATCCAGTAGATGAAACTGTCGCTATTGCAGGTTGCAAACTTGACCAAACTCCATTGGCAGTTGTATTCGTTAATTGCAATGGTGATTTACCACATAATTTATTAGTGGACCTATTAATTGGCGTCACTGGTGGTAAGATGGCCAATACAACTGGAATAGTTGTTGTTCCAATACTATTGGTTGCTCGAATAGTATAAGTAACAGCAGCACTATAATTTGTTGGCGTTCCTGTAATCGCACCTGTACTTGGATTGATAGACAAGCCTGCAGGTAAATTTGGACTAATGGAAAAGATTGGTGCTGGATTACTATTTAAAACAGGCGCCACAATTTGAATTGGTTGTAATCCAACAATTGTTGTATTGCTATTATTCAATGTTAATGCTGGTGGCCCCTGTACATCTAAAACAAAAGTAGCAGTAGCAGCACCGTAATTATTACTAGCAGTAACTGTATAGTTTCCTGCGACGATAATCACAGTTGGCGTTCCTGTAATTTGTCCATTTGCTGTATTAAAAGTAAGACCAGCAGGCAAGCTTGGTGCAATGCTCCATGTATCAACTCTATTAATCACATTGGGTTGTACAGTAGAAATCGATTGATCTTTTGTAAAGACATAATTACTAGCATAACTGATAATTGGTGCAGCAGGCACTGCAATAGAAATAACTATTGTAGTATTTGGAGCAAATCCGTTATTTGCGGTAATAGTATAATTACTTGCAGGCTGACCAACAGTTGGTGTACCTGTAATTGCACCAGTTGAAGGATTCAAAACCAATCCTGCTGGCAAGTTCGGTGATACACTATAAACTGGCGCTGGATAAGCTACAACTGAGGGTAACACAATAGTGACAGGTGTATTGATTGGGAATGACAAACTATTACTAGGATAAGTCAAATTTGTTGGCGGACCTTGTACTCCAATTTGCAAAGTTGTAGTTGTAGTGCCAAACGCATTTGAAGCAGTAATTGTAATAGTACCTACAGGTACTGAAGCACCTGCTGTTGGCGTACCACTGATCACACCTGTTGTACTATTTAATGTTAGACCAGCAGGCAAATTTGGACTCACAGTATAGGTTGTTATACCTGTACCTGCAGCAATGCTTGGAGTTAATGCAGTCATAGCTGTGCCAGCAGTTAATATATTTGAACTATTGTATACAAGTGAAGATGGTGCTACACCAGTTGCAAATTGAATGGTCGTGCTGGTATTGCCATAAGCACTTGTTGCAGTAATGGTATAAATGCTACTTGCAACAGCCACTGTTGGTGTTCCACTAATCACACCCGTTGTTGGATTAATTGTTAAACCAGCAGGTAAATTCGGACTCACTGCATATGTAACCGTTCCAGTTCCAGCATTAATCGCTGGTGTGATCGCTGAAATTGCAACACCTGTTCTAAAATGGCTATTGGTTAATGTATAATACAATGCAGATGGCGCAGTATTCACTGAAATACTTAATTGCGCAGAACCAGATCCAAAACTATTGGTTGCCGTAATGGTATAATTACCCGCAGTTAATGCAACGGTTGGCGTACCCGTTATCACCCCTGTGCTAGTATTAAAATTTAAACCAGCTGGTAATGCAGGACTAATACTCCAACTAACAACTGTATTTTGTACTATTGGTGTTAATGGCGTTATTACATTCCCTACCACAAATGACTGTGGTGATGTATAACTTATAATAGGTGAAGCTGATACTGTAATAGTTAATGAATATGTTGCACTTGGTGCAATCCAGTTATCAGCAGAGAAAGTATAAGTCACTGCTTGTTGCGCAACAGTAGGTGTTCCTGAAATACTTCCTGTTAGTGGATCAAATGTCAAACCAGCAGGCAATGCAGGTGATACTGAATAATTTGCCACAGCAGGACTTGCTACAACAGTTGGAACGATTGTATTTGACAAAGCCACATTAATAGGTTGTACAATATTTGCACCATAGTTTAAATTAGTTGGAGGCCCTTGAATTTCTATATCTAATCTTGAATTACTAGTCCCAAATAGATTCGTCCCTGTTACTGAATAACTAGCAATAGGCACTGCGATTCCTGCAGTTGGTGTACCGGTTACATAACCTGTCAAAGGATCTAAACTTAATCCAGCTGGAAGGCTTGGGCTAACTGTAAAAGATGTACTTCCTGCACCATAGTAGATGGTAGGAATTAAATCTGCGATTTGACTACCAGCACTATAAACGTGATTTCTCACATAACCGAAGTTAGGTCCATTATTAGTGGCTAACTGAATAATTGAATTTGTTGATCCATATATGTTACTAGCAGTAACGATATAGTTCGCACTTGTGATTAAAGAGGTCGCGCCAGAAATAATTCCTGTATTTGGATCTAATGAAAAGCCTGTAGGCAAATTTGGACTAATGCTATAAGTAACACCCCCTGAACCTTGATTCACAGTGGATGGAATATTAACACTCATCGCATTCACCAAAATATAATTAATCGCAGGCGTGAATACTAAATTACTTGGTGCTTGCCCTACTGCAAAACTAATTGTTGCTTGTGTACTACCATATACATTCGTAGCCGTTACTGTTGCATTCGTGGCCGATTGATTGGAAGTAGCTGTACCATAAATGATCCCTGTATTGGGATCAATATTTAATCCAGCTGGCAAGCCAGTTGCAGTGTATACAACACCCGTACCATTTGTAATAGCTGGGGGCAAATTTGAAATTCGATTGTTCAATGCAATCACTTGCGGTGTAGTATAACTTAAACTACTTGGGGCAGCACCAATTGTAATATTAAAGCTATTGGTGGCAGTTTTATTCACGCCATTCACAGTACTTGAAATTGTAGCTGTATAAACTGTAGTGGCCAATGCAGAGCTAGATGCCGTACCTGCTATTACTCCAGTTCCAGAATTCAATGCCAAACCAGTAGCAGTTGCAAATGCACTTCCAGAAATATTTAAAGCAACACTATTATTATAGCCTCCAACTATAGTCGGGGTCAATGAAATATTCGCTTGACTCGTGGTGTAACTATTAGCAGCATTATAAGAAATAGTTGGAGGAGCAATGATGGCAAAACTAATTGTATAAATCGCAGCTCCATAAGAATTACTAGCTGTAATCGTTGCCGTTCCCGCAGCCTGTGCTGTACTTGGAATACCATAAATAGTTCCACTGATTGGATCAATCGTTAATCCAGTTGGCAATCCCGATGCACTAAATGTAGTCGCACCTGTGCCATTGGTAACTGTTGGAGTAATATTTGCAATCGCATCTCCTCTCCAAAAATGATAAGATGCATTTGGATAGGATAAAGCAGATGGCACTGCACCTACTTGTAAACTAAAACTAGTAGAAGTTGAACCATATGCAGTAGTAGCAGTCACAGTAAAGTTTGTTGACAATAATGCAGTTGGCGTTCCACTAATTACACCTGTTGATGTATTAAAAGTTAAACCCGTTAATGCAGTTAAATTTGGACTAATCGAATAAGTGACACCACCCCCACCTGCAGTACCTGCATTGATAGTTGGCAGGATTGAACTTATTGCTCCACCTGTAGCTAATGTTATATTGCTATTATATACTAAATTGCTTGGTCCTGTGCCAGCTACACCAATACCCACATTCAATGTTACACTAGCTGTCCCTGCAGAAGAACCAGACGCAGTGATTGTTACTGAACTGGCGCTAGCAGCAGCACCAGAACCATCATAAGTCAAGACCCCTGTGCTTGTATTTAAACTTACCCCTGTAGGAAGACTACCACTAGAAATCGCATAGGTAATTGTTCCAGTCACACCACCAATTTGTGGTTGCACGGTTGCACCAATTCCATTGATAAAATTCTGATTACCTCCATATGATAAATTGGAAGGACCGGTAATATTCAATGCCACTGTTGCAGAAGAAGTCCCATAAGCATTTGATGCAGAAATAGTATATGTTGTTAAATTAGACGCTTGTGTAGGCGTACCTGATATATTCCCCGTTGAAGTATTTAAGGTTAAACCAGTTGGCAATATTGGTGAAATGCTAAATGTTACCAATCCTGACACAGTTGTTACACCATCTAAATCCGTAATAGAAAGTGTTCCAAAACTATTGCTACCCGATGCAATTGTATTTCTCGTTGCTAAACCACCTGAACCAATACCTGCATAACCTGTAGTTAAAATGTTCGCATTATTATAATTTTTATAAGTAAAATCTAGAGGAGCTCCCACTGTAATATTTAAATTCGTACTTCTACTTCCCACACTATTGTAAGCAGTTACTAAATAATTAGTTGATGGCGCTGCAACAGTTGGTGTTCCAGATATTGCCCCCGTTTGAACATCAATTGTCAGTCCCGATGGAAGACTTGGACTAATTCGATACGCTACACGTTCTTCATATTTACGAAGCTTATTGCTGTTATCAATAAAATAGATGGCACCATTATTATCTGATGCTATAGCATTACCTGACCAACCAATACTTCCGATTGCAATGTCGTTTTGCTGTCCAGTTGCGCGAGGATTAGAACCATCATAAGCTGTTCCTGATGCCAATAATATAGGAGACATTACACCCCCTGAAATAGAACCAATTCCTTCATTTGGATAAGAATTACTTACATAATAAGTTGTTCCATTACCAGAAGTCGCAACTTTAACATGACTTGGCAAATTCACATTTGCTTGTGTTGTAAAAGTGGACGTTTGAGCATTAAATATACTCGTTACAAATTCCGTTGACATATCGGAATAAAACATAAACTCTCCAGCAGCATTCGTTGCCACATCAACAATTCGACCACTTAAACCTAAATCAGAAAACGGAAATAAGCCTTGTATTGTACCTAAATAAAAGTGGCTTATCGTATGAGGTTCTGGTTGAAAAGTGGATGCAGAATACACCCATAATCCCATATCCTCAGAAGGTGCAAAGATACGTCCTTGATGGATGAACAAACGGTAAATACTACCCCATCCACTTGTAGGCAATGAAATAACAGGAGAAGAAGCAGGATTCAATGTATTTAGATCTACTTGATAGATATTACTTACGGTACCATTGTCAAAACAAGATAAAAATAGTGTTCCATTTGAATAGGCAATTTTACTTGGATTATCCCCATTGGAAAAAGCAATCACAGAAGAAGTACTTATAATATTCGCCGGACTACTCGCATCTAATTTTACAATTTTATTATCGAAGCTACTATTCCGAATCAAAGCATAAATATTCCCAGTTGTTTCATCTCTACTAAAGTCCAATATTTGGTTTTCAGAAAATATCGTATTCAAATTAATTGAAGCTGGACTCAACACTGCGCCTCCCGTATTCGTTGGCGTCAAAGCATTGATTGGTTGATTTTTTAAATAAATCTGTGGTCCCACATAGGCTGGCCTAGGTTTATCTTCTACACTGATATACAATGTAGCGGTTGTACTTCCATGGGCATTACTAGCTGTGATGGTATAGGCAGTTGAAGCCTGCAAGTTCAAAGCACTACCAGTAATTTGCCCAGTAGTAGGATTCAAACTTAATCCTGCAGGTAATGTTGGAGAAACGGTATAGGTTTCAACAGGTAAACCTCCCACCGCTAGTGTTGCGTTATTAATCGTATTCGCAGCAGTTGAACTTCCTACTAAAATATTCCAAGGCGCATATTGATAAGTTAATCCACTTGGTGGACGCACCACCGTTAAGGTTACATTGGTAGAAAAAATGCCTGCACGATTGGTCGCACGAACATTATACGTTTGTATGTTATTACTACTATTTAGACCTGCTCCAGTTGGAGTACCAGAGATTGTTCCATTGGTAAGATCAAAACTTAATCCTGCAAAAAGAGATGGAGTGATAGTAATAGACTCTCCTGGTGTAAAGAAGTACCCTTTATTGGTAAATGAGGATGACATTGGCGCACCCATCACCGGACCAATAATTACATCCCCATTTTCTGAAGAAATAGCTAAAGATTTTAATGGCTCATTATTTGGCAAAACCAACACTAAACCATCTCTAGTGATTCTTCTTAAACCGCTTACATCCCCACCTGTTAAATACATATCGCCCCCCTTATCCGTAACCAAATAATTAGATGGTGTAAAATTCAAGCTTACAAAATCTGTAACTTCATAAGTGGTTAAGTTCAGCTTTCTAATTTTAGCTACTCCAGAAGAAATTTGATCTAAAATATACAAGTTATCATCAGACCCTAATGTAACTGCAACCGGATCGGTAAATGATGCAGCGGCACCTATACCATTTGATGTTCCTACCGACCCTGAACCCGCTATAGTCGTTACTTGATTCGTAATGACATTTAAAAAACGAATACGATTATTACCACGATCTGGAATATAAATTCTTGAACCAATTGCATCTGTTGCAATTTGTCCCATATTATTAAACTTTGCTAAATGGGATGGCCCATCCAAATAACCAATCGTTCCAGCACCCCATTGCTTTACCAATCTACTAGTATTAGATGCAGGTGATTTTGAAATTCTTGTATTTCCAACATCATTACTCACATTATAAAAGAAATACTGTGGATCCATTATTAAATAAGTTGGTGTTCCGCCTGGCAATGATGCAGGTGAACCCGATCCTCCCTGCCATTTAAATAAAGAATGACCAGCATCAAGTACCCACCTGGTTGGACCATTTCCATATTGTATGAAAGCAATATTACCTCCAAATTGTAATCCAGTATTACCCGTCCAACCACCTAAGTTCGCATTGATACTTCCTCCACCTAATGAAGGCACTAACGGTGATATTGTTGTTCCTTGCAAATATGGAGCACTTGGTTGTACATAACTAATGATTGGTTTTGCTTGCACTTGTATTTCAACCGTACCCGATGCAGTACCAAAAGCATTGGTGACATCAATAGTGTAAACTGTACTTGCTGAAATTGCTGTGGGCGTACCAGTGATGTCACCAGTAGTCGTATTTAAACTTAACCCCGCAGGCAATGCAGGCGAATTGGCATTCATTGTATAGGAAGTAGCAGCAGGATAACTCATTGGCAAAGCCATTAAATAGGCTGGCTCATTTTGTACCAACACTGCTTGTGCTCTACTATACCCCATATTATATGGAGGTCCTTGTACATATATTGAAACAGTAGATGTGATAGTACCACCAGTATTAGAACCTGTTATTACATAATCTGTTTGCACTGTTCCTTCTGTAGGCGTTCCACTTATAATACCCGTTGTTGCACTCATACTTAAACCGGGAGGAAGTGCTGGATACACCGAATAGGAAGCAATAACCCCACCTGTATTAGAAGGTAAAATATTGGTAATTGTAGTGCCTACTGTAAAAATATTTGCACTTGAACTATAATTTAAATTGGCTGGGGGAATATCTAATACCTGAATTGGTAAAACGATTTGTGCAGTTCCTGTCCCATTATCTAAAGTAACCGTATAGTTTCTTAATGGTGTATACAAAGTAGGTGTTCCACTAATGACACCCGTAAATTTATTAAAGCTTAAACCTGCGGGCACAGCAGGATTGATATTGTATGCTGTTGTAAAAGTCAACGTCTTGACTTTATTATTTCCATAATCTGAAACCTGAATCGTATTGGCACCATAATCATATAACAATGAAACAGGTTGATTGAATTGAGCCGCTTGATCTTGACCTAAAACATCACCGGGAGTTCCATTACCCGCTATCGTTACAACATCTCCAACACTTGGTACATAAATTTTTATTTTATGATTTAATTTATCAGCAATAAATACATTTCCATCACGATCCACCGTTATCCCCATTGGATTGTTTAAGCGAGATGTACCCAAACCTCCGTCAACATCCCCTGCTGTAGTAGCCCCTGCAATTACAGTAGCATTATTGTTTGATAAATCGATTTTTATTAATCTATTTGCATCCGTAACATATAAAATTGTGCCATTTGGATTCGTTGCTAAACCCACTGGGGCTATTAACGTGACACCATTTACAGTTTGATCTGTGGTGGTTTGTGTTTCAACATTTAAAATTTTAATTTTGTTGTTTCCTTTATCCGCTACCCAAACTTTATTTCTTTGTCCCGGAATTGGTAAAATAGACATTGGGCTATTTAGCAATGCATAAGTACTAGAACTGCCCGCTTGATCACCAGATTGAACTGAAGTTGGATTACCAGCTACAACCAATGGCGAAGCTGCACTCGTAATTAAATATATTCTGTGCGTTAATGGATCGGAGACTAAATCACCCGCTCCTACATTTGCAACACCAAATGGATTGCCCATATTTGGGAAGGATGGTCTACTTCCTTGAGGTGCTGTTTGGTAGGCATCCACCAAGCCACCAAAATCCAAGCTATACACACGACCATTCCCACTTATGAAACGATAATTTTGATAACCATTTGGTGTTAACATTCCAGGTTGCGTAATATTGATCGCCCCACCTGTTAATCTAAAATTAATCATATTACTCACAACCGCCTTCACATATACAGGCGAAGAAAAGTTGGTTACTATAGGCGTTTCATTACTAATCGCCGAAGCAACAGTAAAAGTCCTAGTTGCAGTTCCTGTGATTACACCGTTAGTGTAGTTTAAGGTTGGAGTTGATTGCGCCATGGCAGCGATACTTACAACAGATAGCAGTATCGAAAAAAAATGTTTTTTCATTGAAGTCAATTAGGGTGATCTAAATCAGTATTGAAATCAGGCTGATATAGGTTGCACAAAACTTGTATTTTTGAAGCAGTGACAATGTAGACAAGAGTCTACATGTGGATAATTATAGAATCGTAGTATTACAACAATGAAAAAGTTATTATCAATATTATTTATATTATTATTTTCTAATATTAATGCGCAAGAAAAATATCTAGCAGAGTGGAATTTCATACCCTCTTCAATCAATAAATCATTATTGCAAAACAATATCACAGGGATACAAAAGGACAATGCAGGTTTTTTATGGATTTCTACACAATTTGGTATTTATAGATACGACGGTCACAATATCCTTCCCTATTCTACAGGCACAAATGCATCCATTGCATCTAACAGATTCTCTTACATTTTAAACAAGGGGAACGATTTAATCACCATTGACGAAAAAGCAACCTATCGGATCCAAAATGGACAAATTGAAATATTAGAAATCAAAAATAATATTACACAGATTACCAACAATGGCGTTTACCTGGAGCTCCCAACAAGCAAAATCTTAGCCTATGCTAAAAAAGAAAAAAGAATTGGATCCACCGCTATACTTTATTTCGAAAAAGACACCATTTTAATTGGAGAAAGAGGCACATTTAACATCAATCAACAGCAATATTTGTCCAATATTTTTTTAAAACAAAGTAAAATATATGCATTCTTTAATGCAGGTAAGAAGGTATATTTTGTGAATGAAAAAGGGTTGCAACTTATAAATTTCTCGAAAAACAAACTAAACCAAGTACCCTTCCTTTCATTTAAAGGCAACAACAAATATATTCAGCACGATGAAGCATCAGTGTGGATACAACAAAACAGAAGGTTAATTAAAATTAATTTGATAACTGGTCAAATAGAAAAAGAAATCGCGCTTGATCTTTATAAAATAAACGAAGTGGCAAGTTGTTTTGAGGATCAACGTAAAATGTATATTGGCACAACAAGTCAAGGCGTCTATGAAAGTAGTTTATTCAAAGGAGATAGGGCATTGATGCAAAACAAACCATCTAGCGAAAACTATATTTATTCTTACGCATTCGACAGCACAAATCAGTTTTATTATAGCTTAAACAAAGATGGCTTATTTCAATTCAACCCCTATACAAAGAAAAAAATAAATGTGTATAATAAAAAACTAAACCCTTATCAATTACAATTATACAACAACAAATTACTATTTGGAAATCAAGAGAATGACATTATTCAGTTTGATTTAAAAAGCAGAAAAACACAATCAATTTATCATTGTACAAATGTTTTAAAAAAGATTGAACAATTCGATGACAGCTCAATGATTATAACCGAAATAGACAAAGTTTATTTATTAAATATTATTAATAAAAAGAGGACTGTCATTTACAATAGACTTGACGCAAATAATATTACAACAAGTTTAAAAGATTATAACAATTTATGGATTGGGCTCGAAAACAGCCTTCTAAAATTCGATCTAACTTCAAAAAAAATCACAACTATATTATCAAAGTCATATGTTAGGACCTTACTCAAACTAGACAATGATAAATTAATTATAGGCACCTATGGTATGGGCGCATACTTATACCAAAATAATAAAATCATACCATTAAAGAACGACCCTGCTGGCATTTCAAGTGCTGTTGTCGCAGTTTCTAAAGACATGTATAATAATTTATGGATACTTTGTAATAAAGGTGCTTTTTTGTGGAAATATGCAGATCTGATATACTTAAAAAATGACCCGAAGCATAACCAATACCATCAATATTATGCAACAAATGACCAGATTCCTTCAGAAGAAATTAATGGAGGACAGATCCCGACTGTTTTCCCAAGCAATACAGTAGTGCTTCCAAGCTCAAATGGTCTTTTAATATTACCTCTAAATAACTTAACCAACCAAATTAAGTCCCCAAATATTACAACCAGGTACTTTGCAATCAATCAAGACACCATCTATGGAAAGAACTCATTGAATATTCCAGCCAAACATGATGAACTAACCATACAATTAGATTTCCCATTATATGAGTCCAGTGCTAATTTCAATGTTCAGTATAAAATAGAAGGACTGCACAAAGACTGGCGCCCTTTAGACCTAAGCCGAAAAATCACACTCAACCAATTGAATGCAGGAAACTATCAACTTTTAATAAAAACTGGCTCAGACCAAGTAGCACAAAAAGTACTACAATTTGAAGTAAACAAATTTTGGTACACATCCTATATTTTTTTCACACTCTTTGGCTTGATGATTATTGCTTGCTTCTTTCTTTTCCTAAAAATCAGAACAAAATACCTTCGTGTCAAACAATTAGAACTAGAAAAAATAATTCATGACAATACAAAATTGTTAAAAGAACAAATTAAAGTAATCACTCATTCAGAAAAAGAAATCAATAAATTATATAAGCATAGTAACAAACTTTATAGCATTTTAATGCACGACTTAAAATCTCCCTTACAATTCCTTTCAAACTATGCTATCGATCAACTTAAATTAACAAAATTAGATAAAAAATCCGACCCAGATGCATTACAGACCATCGCATCCACCAGTTCCGATCTTTTTAAGTTCATCAATGAATTTCTTTATTGGCTTCAAAAGCAAAATAAAAATCAACAAGTACAATTAGACAAAGTAGACCTAATTGCCACCTTGAAAGATATTGTTCAGTTGTATGAGCCCATTAGTAGTATTCAAAACAACAGAATCCTTTACTTCCCAAAACCTGCAACAATATTTGTTTTTACTGATCCTGATTTATTAAAAATCATTTTTAGAAACTTAATAGACAATGCAAACAAGTATACAAACAATGGTGTCATTAAATTAAGCTGCGAGAGTAATACTGATAAAAATATTGCCACAATCATTATTCAAGATTCAGGTCAAGGATTACCCGATTATGTAATAGCTTTAATGGCACAAGAAACCATTAAGCAATCCTACGCACCCTCCATTAATGCAAATCACAAAATGGGTATTCAAATAACCAAGGAATTTATCCATCAAATTAATGGAACCTTAGAAGTGTCAACAAGTAAAGAGAATGGGACCGTCTTCAAAATACACCTACCCTTGTATACTGAACAAGAAACAATTACTGAGAAAGATGGTATAAATTAAACTGAATAGCAAGTTTCACTAATTGCGTTGTGTTTTGAATTGCTAATTTTTCAAACACTCTCTGCTTATAAGTGGCAACTGTAGAGGCTTTTAATCCCATCTGATCACAAATTTCTTTGTTTGAATGCCCTTCTAACAATGAAAACATCACTGATAATTCTTTAGGTGAAAGTTCGTCAAATGGATTGTCTGCCTGACCATCTATTTCTAATTTATGCTGCAATTTATTTCCATGAAAAACATTGTCTACCGCATCTTTTAATAGTAGTAGATTTTCGCTTTTGTTAATATAGTTCACTACCCCAAATTTTGCCATTGGCGCTTCCATTACTTCTTTAGGAAACATGGAGAAAATAATGATAGGTAATTTTGAAAATTCCGTCCTGATCTTTTTTACAAGATTTTCGGCATTGGCATCTGGAAGGTTTAAATCAAGAATGATTAAATCTACCTTCCCTGCATTCAAAGTATCCAAACTAGACTGCAAACTGTCTGCCTCAATTAATTCAGCAAAAGGAAAGTATTCTTTTAATAAGCTTACAACCCCTCTCCTTACAATTGTATGGTCATCCGTTATTAAGATTCTTTTTTTCAAAACAGTATAAATTATTCAATGTAAAACTAATCGCTTTTGAAATATGTTGTAGCATTTAATTGTCTCTAACTAAGGCTTTAAAGCTTTGGCATAAGCGGCCAACACCCTCACCCTTGCTTCCTCATGCACCACAATTGGTTTTGGATAAGTCAAGCTATCTAATTCTGGAACCCATTTGCGGATATATTGCAACTGCTTGTCAAACTTCTCGGTTTGTAGCCTTGGGTTAAATACCCTGAAATAGGGTGCAGCATCACATCCACTTCCGCTCGCCCACTGCCATCCTCCATTGTTTGCAGCAAAATCAAAATCCAATAATTTCTGGGCAAAATAAGCTTCTCCCCATCGCCAGTCTATTAATAAGTGCTTGGTCAAGAAACTGGCAACAATCATCCTCACCCGATTGTGCATGAATCCGGTTGCGTTCAATTCGCGCATCCCTGCGTCCACAATTGGATACCCAGTCTGTCCCTGGCACCAGGCTTCAAACTCTTTTTCATTATTACGCCATTCGATGAAGTCATATTGGGCCCTAAAGGATTTACCCTCCGCCACATGTGGAAAATGCCATAAGATCATATGGTAAAAATCGCGCCAGATCAATTCATTCAAATAAGTAGTGTTCACCTTGGAAGTTTCTATGGCCAACTGTCTAATCGAGATGGTTCCGAATCTTAGGTGTAAACCCAAATGGGAAGTCCCCCCTTCGATGGCTGGAAAATCTCTCTGGGTAGTGTAGTTTTTCACCGTGGCTTCTTTCCATTTTTTGGCAGGCACTACCAAATCGGTTGGCTGGAATCCCATGTCTTTTAAACTTGGGATGGGTAGTGGTTGACTGTCTAAAAAATACTCCTGCCCTTTTTCTGAGGGCGATAATTTAGAAGGATTGGCTTCCCAAGCTGCCTTCCATTTTCTGGAGTATGGAGTGAATACAGTATAAGGCTTCCCGTCGTCTTTGGTCACTTCCGCCTGCTCAAAAATCACTTGATCCTTGTAAGCATGAAAGGAGATTTGATCTTTAATTAAAATTGAGTTGATATTTGTATCTCGTTGAATACCATATGGTTCATAATCCTTATTTGTAAATACTGCTTTAATTTGATACTGCTTCTTTAGCGTCTCAAATGCGGTAGCTGGTGTACCATAATGCACCCAAAGTGACTTGCCTTTTTCTACTAACTCAGCCTGTAATTCGGTGATGGTTCGATGGATAAAATCCACCCTTCTGTCCGACTTGTCATGTAATTTATCCAATATGAACTTGTCAAAAACAAAAATCGGCAGCACTTTTATGTCCTCTTTTTGAGCCAATTTAAGTGCATGGTGAAGCCCTGTATTGTCCTTTAACCTAAGATCTCTTCGGAACCAAAATAGTATAACGGATTGACGCATAGTAGAAATATAACATTGGAAGACACAAATAGTTGAATGACAGGCTCAATTTATCAATTAATAATTAATTTAGCTCATGCAAATTAAAGCCTTTATTACCAGCCTTGAAGAATGGGCACCTCTACAATTTCAAGAATCTTACGACAATTCAGGTCTGATTGTAGGCGATCCTGAGGCAAATTGTACTGGCATTTTATGCGCTTTAGACTGTACCGAAGCGGTCGTGGAGGAAGCTATTCAAAAAGGATGCAACCTAATTGTAAGCCATCACCCCATCATTTTCAAAGGCATTAAACAATTTAGTGTAGACCATTATGTCAACCGTACGGTGCTAAAAGCCATCCAAAACAACATCGCTTTGTATGCCATTCATACCAATTTGGATAATATGATCCATGGGGTAAATAGCAGCTTGGCGGACCGTCTTCACCTAGAAAATAGAAAAATTTTAGCCCCAATTCCAGGTCTTTTTGACAGCAATGGACAAGCAGTTGGAGCTGGCATTGTGGGTGAACTACCCCTTGAAACCGAACCTGAAGCCTTTGTTAAATGGGTTAAAGAGAAGTTTAAATTAGACGTCATTAAGCATACAAAATTAATTGATAAAAAACTGATTAACATAGCATTATGCGGTGGTAGCGGAAGTTTTTTATTAGATCAAATTAAGCATCAAAATATCGATTGCTTTATCACAAGCGACCTTAAATACCATGAATTTTTCGAAGCGGACGGAAAGTTCCTTTTGATGGATATTGGCCATGGCGAAAGTGAACAATTTGTTCCTGCACTAATTGTTGACTATTTAAAGCGTAAATTCCTTACCTTTGCCG
>ERZ650308.627-NODE-627-length-19088-cov-4.899806_pt1 | contig 19088 bp, 15 predicted proteins | sample MGYA00376244_ERZ650308 | MGnify/ENA primary metagenome ERZ650308 (study PRJEB26733, sample SAMN07839295) | wastewater metagenome | biome: small river; feature: stream; material: water | place: USA: North Carolina | collected 2016-04-26 ... | reverse complement strand
CCTCCTTCTTCTGCATACAATACACCCATAAAAGGATCTACTGTCCTATCCTTTACCCTTTGTTTCTTAGCTCTTTCTAAAGCAGTTTCATAGTCTTCCCTTTTTTGACCCGATTGCATAAAACCTAATGCTCCTCCACCTAACAAACCTATTAGTCCTCCCATAGGACCTCCCATAGAAAGACCGGCTCCTAATCCGGATAAAGCTCCGCCGGAAATACCTTGTGCTACATCTGGGGCATATCCAGGTTTATTAGCTAAAGATGTTTCTATTCCACCCAATAGAGAAAAAGCAGAAGCTTTGTTTGTAAGCTCACTGCCTAAAGATTTCATGAAGTCAGGAGTGGCAGGTTGAGTATTTCCGGGAAGTTGTGGGGCATTAGCACCTATATCAGCACCTATATCCGGGGTTAAAGGATTTCCTAAAGAAAGTGAATCTGTAGAAGGTATAGTAGGGGTATCCATCGGAGATGTAGTAGTAGTAGTAGTATCCCCATTATTAAGAGAAGCAACACCTGCGTATTGCTCTCCTATATATTGCTTCATTAAAGCAATTAATTCTGGACTTAATCCACCTATCTGACCTCCCAAAGGAAATTTACCAATTACAGATTTTTTCTGCTTCTTATTCTTGAGCGCCATTGTAAACTTATTAGTTGGTAAGCAACTGTTATAACCAAGGGTATGTAGTTACTTGGGGTTTTTATAAAAACGGAAACTATTGAATCCTTTAAACTATAATTAGGGTAAAAATATGAACCGTAAAAAACAACCGATAAATAATTTTCTAAGTAAGTAATAGGACATCCATCGAATAGTTTACATATCAAATACCATGCTAAAATACATGCGTATATCTTGTACATAAATATTACAGGGTTTATTTTCCGCCAGCCTTGGATAAGGAATGCGCCGAATATACTGAAAACCAATATAATATGTATTATGAAAGATACTTCTTTTGCTAATTCAAAAGGCATTTATTTGGTATTGTTTTCTATTGAAGTTTGAACCTGTTTGAGTAACAGTTTCCTATCGTCAAATTTACTGAATTCTACTCTATTTACCAAATAATTATCTTCTAATATATTATTTTGTATAGGTGGAGCAGGAAGATGATTGTTGTCATCAAACGGTAGTATATCTAATGTATCTTTAGGTTCTGCATCGAATATAGGCTCATTGTAATTAGCTAACCGGTCTTTTAAAGCAGATAACTGTGTGTTTCTCTTATTAAACTCATATAGAACAATATTAAAGTTTTCCTTACTTGCTTCAGATACTGTAAGGGTATCTTTATCCACCAGTGGTAACATGTTCGTAGATTGGTGCGAATTGTAGGCCCCTATTTTATTAAAGGTATCTCTCTTACCTTTTATGTACTGATCTCCTACCCATTGTTCACATTCTGACTTTATTTCAGTACTTACATATTGGAATGAATCTAAGCTATTAGGATTACGTACAACATACTCTAAATACATAGGATAGTACTCCTCAAAGAACGTTTGGAAGCTTCCCTGTACATTATGTAACCACAGACCATAATCGCCTGATTTAGCACCTTTATCGAATGAATACATATCGAACCGGTTCCAGGCGTAAATCAATGGTGTATAGTAATGGTTACTTACCCATTTCTTTTCTTTTACATCATAACTTATGGTAAAAGATTTATCATAGAAATGTTCTAAATCCCCGGCGAATATGGTCCCACCATTAAAGGTCTTTCCATTGCTATCAAGGGTTAGTTTACTAGGATCCTTTGCTTCATAATCTATTTTAGTTAACACAAGCCTGTTTAAAGTATGGTCTACCCCGAAAGAATATCCTATACCGTATTTAACTTTCTTGTCTACTGCTTTGAACCCAGGGAACTGTTCCAATAATTTAAAACCAAAATTATTCCTTAAATAATGGTGCATTCCTTCATCAGAAATGGCTTCGGCCCCGGAACCATTAAATATGTACCACTTCTTAGCCTCCCTGTCAGGGAATGTGTATCCCCATTGAGAGGTGTAGGCTGCATTAGGATCGGATAGCCCATATGTACCTTCTATTACGCCTCCCATGATAGGTTGAGCATTATCCATGAAATCTCCGGAACCTAAATATATACTTGTATCACCGGTCCTTAATTCTTTCTTATCCGTGAATACATTCCATACCATGTCAGTAGTATGCAAGAACATCTTTGACCCGACTAAAAATATTTTCTGTAACTTACCGGATTCAGAGGGAAGATCTAAATAGTTGTTTACCTTGAAGTTCTTCCATGCATTTATAGGGGAATTTATCCGCTGCTTATTAGAGTATACAATCCTATTGTTTTCAGAACCTACGCACTTTCTTGTGTCGTAAGTAGAATCCATAGAAAAACCTAACTCTAACTTATTATTAAGTGAGAAGTCATAGTTGTACCTTGAATAGTTATCCATGAATCCGTACAAATGATCCTCATCCCCACCGCCTTCTGGGTCTGTCAAGCATTGTTTTATTCCTAAGAACTTATTTATGTTAGAACAGGTGAATATTTTAAATAATAGCAATACGTACAAGACCATGAAAATCAAAAGTCTTACAGCGAACATAACAAAATCACTATAATCATTTTTAAAAGCAAAACCGTCTTTAACAAACCATAAAATAGGTAATATAAAAGCAGCAATTTTTATTATAGGTCTAAGTATTTTCTTCCACCTTGACATCCGGGTGTGCCTTTCAGCGAATTGATTTAAAAAACAATCATCAAAAGGTGCCCCACCCAAAGAAGAATCTAAAGGAATAGTACCTAATTGTGGATAGTATGTTTCAAACAACTTTCTTTCTCCTATCTCCCTGTACCAAACATTTGTATCAGACTCTACCCAAAACATAACTAAAGTCTTAAGAGTTCTTGGATAGTATACATCTGAAGTAGGTGGATTTAAAGGTTGCCCACCATAACAACTTTCAATAGTTGGTCTTAAATTAGCGTTGTTCTTATTATCAGAGTTATTACCTGAATTAGGTAACTTAGTACAATCCCCAAAACATAGGAACCCTTCCATAAATGGCCCGAAATTAGGGTCATCTAAAGAATCGTTACCTACTTTGTTCGATACATATGCCTTCCTTACTTGTGTATAGAAACCTATGTAAGCATCTCCACACATACCAGTTACATATCCATCTTTCAAACTCTTAGCTGTACCCTCTATCCCGAATGGAATAAATGGTGCCCCTTCTATGGAACCATATTGGTCTTTTCTATAATTTATCAAAGAACCATACCAGCCGGCGGCATGCCTGATAGGACATTGGTGGGTATTACCATCGCCGACAAAAGACGCATCCGACTCACTATTACTGTCTACCGGTGTATTTAATTTGAGCTTGTCCCCTGCCTTATTCTTATCGAACTGAACATACACAGAAGATTCCCTGAACATATTCATTAACGGGTAGGTTACTCCATCCGGAGCTTCGCATACCGTATCAGCTTCTGCATACGATAAACCGGTTACGCATCTAAGTCTATCAGACTGTACCGGGTTTCTGAAGTGGTTTAAGTTTATAGATTGTCTTGTACCCCTTTGATCTATTTCAGATATAAAGAAACTATCAGGTTCTTCTCCTAAAGCATACAAACCATGTCTAAATCCTTTTCCGTACAGTTCTAAATCTACACTCATTTGATCCGCCGGAAGATATGGTCTATCAAAAGCCGTATCCGGAGAATGAAGTATGTATGCAGCTTCTTCCATGAATTCCCCTAAATGAGAACCATTATTCTCTACGTTCCTATCTACATACTCGATAGAGTTTACAGCATGCTTAGGGAAAGCATAATCTCTTCCATAGTACTTGCCTTTAAATGTACCACTAAACAATCCGGAAGCAAGAATCCTCTTGTTATTAGGAGTTCTTTCAATATAGGTTATCGTATACGGATTATTAGGACAAAGCGGTTTAGGAAGCATATCATCCGTTGGCGGCTTGATATTTTTAAAGTTAAACCATATTGGTCTTACCCACGAATCTTGTAACTCATAGTTACCTTTATCTTTGAAGTGTATTACACCTTCCTGGAATGACATAAAGTGGGGCTCCAACCTTCTTGAAGGGGTTCTAAACATTCGTATAGGTTTCCCGGCCAGATCTCCCCATATAGGAAATAATTTACCATCTTCCCCACAGTTCATTGTCTCCGGATATATCTCACTTGACTCGAAGTATCCTAATTTTCCTTTGGCTACAATAGGGTATAGTTTTTCTATAACAGAGCAACCGTCTTCATCATACACCAAAACCTTAGCATATTTCATTCCAGAACCGCCAGGATTACTTCCACTTGTTTTAGCAGATAATCTAAGTCCTATTCCCTGTGAAGGTTCATTCTGAAGACCATAAGTTCTATTGAACTTGGCGGCCTTAAAAGTACTTACCCTATGCGTTAATAACCGAGCAATGGCTTGTCTTGATGTCTGAGGCTTCTCATAACAAATGTGTCTACAATAATCACCACTACATGCCCAACAAGCTCCGCCTGAACCAGCAGAAGGGTTTCCACAACTTCCGCAATAGCTACACATATTTCTTACAGATCCATAGTTTCCGCAAGAACCTGTACCTCCACAACTACTTGCTCCACCGGCACATGCACCTGATCTACCTCCGCAAGAGCCTCCGGAACAACCGCCTCCGGAACCAGAACCTGAGCCACCACAAGAACCTCCTGAGCATCCTCCACCTCCACAAGAACCACCAGAACCTCCGCAAGATGTTGTGCCTCCTCCACCGGTAGGTGAAGACTCTGTGGCACCTCCTGAAGAAGTAGAACTTGCTCCTGTTAAGATAGGATCCAACATTAAGTTACCTATAGTAGTCATGTTGAACTTTCCTACATTATATGTTTGTCCATCAGGGTATATTATAACCGCAAATGGATAGTATTGTACATTGTAATAGCTTGTGATAGTTTTTAACAGATCTGAATCTGCCAATCCCAAGTTAACTAAAGGATAACTTACGTTAGTGAAGTCTCCCTTTGTATTTGAACCGGTACCATCTAAATCTGCATCAGTAGTATAGGCATCCATTTCTATACCTATGATGTCTAACTTATAATTAGATGAAGCAGGTCCGAATTGTGTAAAGGCTTCTTCCCATACACCTGAGTTATGTATATCGTAACAAGGTTGGCACCATGTAGTAAAGAAGTCTAAAATAACCGCCCGGCCCTCTGTTAAACTATTTTGAATAGATAACAAGTTTCCGGAAGTATCTTTGAATTCCAAATCGTGTACCTTACTGTTTGTGTTTACGGTGGGTGAATCATAATTCATTACCCCTAAATCTTCTTCTGTAAGAGCTTCAAAACTCTTAGCAGCAAACTTTCCTGTACTTCCAGGGGTACAAGTAACTCCATCCGTACATTCACAACCATCAGGACATTTATCACAGCCAAATGATCTACAGTATTCATCTCCAGTAGGGAACCCTCCTTCACCACTTCCGGCCGGGTTATTATTACTATCACCGGCAGGGGTAGCTCCAGACCCTCCTGTAGTACCTCCTTGTCCTGAAGTAGTTCTAGTACTATCATCAAATGAGGCTAATATCTCGTTCAAACCATCGGCTAAAGATGCACCAGAAGATGCTATGTTTTGCATCTTAGCACAACAATCATCGTCAGGGCCTATATATAAGTTAAACAGGCTGAGATAATCAGGCTCGTTACTAAACCAATCAGTAGGGTCTAAGTCTAATAGACTTTTCTTCTCATAAGTATTTACTTGCCCAGTAACATGCTGTTTTATACAATCACATATCCCGGCCGCCGCATCTTGAGGATTTTGTTTAAGTAAATCATCGAATGATGGAGGTAATTGTACCGGTTCCTCTAAAACTTTTTCTTGCGGAGCAGTATATGATTCAGCATCGCTTGTATGTGAACTACCTATACTTCCATCCATAGCATCTATGAAACCTGGATTCAACTCTGTCCTTGTAGCGGTGTTGTCTACCGCCCATCTTGGAAGGTCACAGTTAGAACAGTTTTGGCTATTACCCTTTGGTATTATCTCTGTATCATAAGCGGTTGGCTCAGGTGAAATAGGAAAGTCTACTGAATGTGTACCATCACAGTAGTTCCATCTTATAGCCGGTATGTAGTTTTCATCCGCCCGGCAGGTCTTAACTAAATGAGCTTCATTTGCCGGTACCAATGGTATAACATATTCGGCTTCTATTTCATTGGCAAGGGGTTGGTAGTGAAGATTAGTTTCTCCTAACAAATTGTATAGGATTAGCCTACCATCCTTTTGTATCATGTTTCTACCTCTTAGGTAGGTAGGATTTTTTACCTGTACAGCTTCTTTAGTTATTATATCACCTTTTTGTCCGGTGTACTCCAACTCCAGTTTTCCTGAACCGTAGTTTGATCTGAAAACAACTTCCGGCGGAAATTCCACCCCATTTACCGTTTTTACTAACGCTACGTTTACCTGAGAGTAGGAAGGGTCTAAATTAGTTAATTCTAACTTAATAGATTTATGGGTAGGTTCTCCACCTACAAAGTCTTTTTCAGCTACATATACAGGATTGGTGAATTTAAACCAATTAGTAGTATTATGATCATCGTCTTCCAATTGTGTGATAAATTGGTAAGCTCCGTTAGGAATACCATCTCCGCCCCCGGATAATACACTTGTTACCGTATTAGGTCCACAGATACATCTAAATAGCCTGAACTTAGCAATAGAGTAGTCCTTACACTTATCATCTAAGTTAATGTGGTTGTACCAATACTTTGAACTCCAATATAAATATAGGTCCCGGCAGCCATTATCATTCTTAAGTTCCATGCCGGAAATCCACTCATCTTCAGAAAACTCTAACTTACCATCAGGTAAATCATTGTCATTTACTACCTTTATGTACTGCTTATTCTTTTCATCTAAAATACCTATTTCAGATAGTCCAGAAGAGTTAACAAGCATTACTATAAACCAGTCCCTTTCTTCAGCATATATGATACCTCTTACTATAAAACCGTCCGGTATTTTAACAGACAATTCATTAGAAGATTCATTAGCTACACCGAAGTTACTCTCATTATCAGTTTTGTTTACAACAGACCAAGCCTCCTTGTACGTGCCGACCGGCTGTAAAGAAGGTAATGCATCTTTCCATAAACCCTTATCGAATGTATTTATGGCGTAACTCGGTACTCTATCCTTTGGATCCATTAAGGTTTCAATTTATTAAACCCTGTATAAAAGTTGTCAGGCTGATGTCTATTCATCTGACTCTCTGAATTATAATAAGGGTATACTTTATTCCAATGATTTTCTAAGAATGAACTCCATGATTGGAATTCAGGGGTGTTTAATACTTCTCTAGCTCTTGCTATTTTTTGGTCCGCCATTTGTTGTGCGTACCGGGCAGATCCTTCTAATGTACGATCTTTTGTCCTACGAAATAAACGGTAAAGCATGGTAGCTTCTACCGCCCAGTTTATTGCTTCGAATACTTCATGCCGGTTAGGTATAAGCCTATAACCGTTTTCATCAGTTTTATTAGCAAGATAGGATATTAATACCCATCCATCTTTTGCAGAACTTTTTAAATAAGGTAAATCCAGTTTGTATTCAACCGATTCATTTGCAAGTAATCTTTCATCTAAATTAAGGCAGCCCTTTACATGCAAGTCTGCGTTAAAAAAGTTATGTTGAGCATACTTCATTACACGAAAATTAGGATCGAAGGCACTTCTTACTCCTCCGCCCCTTCTTAGTCCTCCATGAGAATAGAAAGACTTCATGTGATTGTAATGATACTCCGGGTGTGCCTGATCCCATATACGGTCTATTTCTACCTTTACCACTTCAGATCCATCACAATTAGGACACTCCTTACTTACCTTGAACTCACACCCGGTACCATCATATGTTTTTGTAACCCACTCTACTACTTCTTCTCTGGTTATAAACCCTTCAAAAGCTTCCCTGTATAAAACCTGTATAACTTTCTTGAAGTCTCTTGGAAGCAGTGCTTTATAATCTTCTATTTTTAATAGAACTACTTTCTGACTATCTTGTTCGGAATCAGAAACCTTTTCTATTATGTCATTAGCTTTTTTTAGAATAAGTAATTTATCTATACGCCCTTCATCTCCTGAAAAACTTATGTACTCTTCTATAGCTTTCTCTATTCCTACAAAATTTGTTATCATGCTTAATCTAAATGTGCTTTAAAGTCTTTCATTAAAGGATCGGCGGCGCATTTTTTTATCCACCTGGCTAAACCTCTTCTACCTGCTATCTCATTTCCTTTTGTAAACCTACATGGGTTTAAATTGTAAAAAAATAAATGTCTCGGTCCCCCAATTCCTTTATTCCATTTAAACCTAAACCGATGCCCTTTTGTATGTATGTTGTATCTTCGTACTAACTCACCTTTCTCTCTTGTTGATATCCAATCCTTATGTTTAGGGGTAGCCCCTACTTTATCTACTATGTAGTAAGATCCTAATTTAAAGGGCATCTTAAATCTCCATATATTCTTTATTATTTGTTCCCATATTTTTAAGAACACAAACTTAAGTACAGCTACATATAATTTTTTAGATACCGGCGGTTTTTTTAAACCACAATGTTTGTATAAATAATATAGTTCCGGAAATCCGATGGATAAGTTACCATACCTGTTTACTCTTATGAACCTATCTAATTTAAATCTTTTGTTTACTTCTAATGATTGTAAAGGGTCTTTTAGGGCCATAATTTTTTTGTTTGTTTAATTATTTACATTCACAATCAACAAAGTATCGTTATTGTTGTAATAGCTCATTCTTACGGTATTATCTTGTCTCTTGTATATGTTCTTTGGGAAGTTTCCGAATATAGTTGTAGCAGCAGAGATATTGGATATGATTTCAACATCATTAGCCGTTATCTTTTTTATAACTTTTGACGATATAGTTCCCGATGTGCTAAAATTTAAAGTACTAAGCGTTAAAGTATTGTTTTCGATACTGCTGCTATTTGACAAAGTGTTATCGACAATTATACTGGAAAATAATACATTATTAGAGATATGTCCAACTGTTACAGAGTTGTTACTAACTCCACCATTGATAATACTATTATATTGGATATTACTATTAGTTGTTAGAGTGTTACTCCCTATTATGCTACTTGTAATAGTATTATATATAATATTACTATTGGTTAAAATGTTTCCAGTAATCTGCCCGTTTATTAATGAATTATATGAGATGGTATTAACACCCGTCAATAATAAATTATCACTAATAATACTATTTTTTAAATCATTATTATTTATATAACTATTTTTTAGGAAATTGCTAGAGAATGAACTTTTTATCAAAGTATTAAAATAAAAACCACTATTTCTTAGAAATTTATTATTATAAGAAAATGAATTTGCCTTAAAATAATTACTAAAATTACCAACACCTTTGAAATTAACACATTCAAAATAACTATCAGTTTCCACCTTTATACCCGTAGTTCCAACTATACCCGATGCTGATAAGTCTGCTGAGGGAATATAGTTACCCCATTGCATTGCTTTTATTCCATAAAAATCTCCATTTTCTGCACTAGCGCCTCTTAATTTATATTCAACATCAATATTACCTATTTCATCTTTTCTTCGAGTTATGAAATCATTTTCAAAGTCATATTCAATATAATCAATTACTTTTTTGTAGGCGCTTGTATCGCTGTAAGGTAATTTTACCCAATCAGCAGAAAGAGTAAATTCGTCTGTTGCTGTACCATCTCCACCTGCTACTGAAGACCACATATACCCCCCCCATATAGCTCTATCATTTGTTGCATAAGTAACGGAAGTGTCCCAAATACCCCACATTCCGGTCTTATCATTATTATCATAATTACTTACAGGTTGATATTTAGGATTATAAAATTCACCATATCCTGAATTAGTAAATGTACTATTAGATAATGCAGTTAGGTAAATTGTAATACCTGAGTTTGTACCATCATCATAAAGTTTTTCTATATAAAATCCAGGCTTATTTTTGTGTACGCCTGTGATTTTGTAGACTGTGCCTGGTACTAATGTTTTATAAACTACTGATGACTGAAATTGAGGTAATGTTAAAGTTTCAAATAAAGTAGTCTTAACAGGAACATATGTAGAATCCGCCCGGTTGAAAACGTGTAAGGAACCGTTGGAAATGTCTACAGCTACTTCACTGTTTCTGTTTAGATTTTTTAGAGTTAAGGTATCAAGTCCTTTTGTGTTAGGATTACCGTTGGAATATAGTATACCCCCAGTCTTGGCTATCTGTGCGTAAGTACTTACTGATATAATAGTGAGTAATACAAATAATAATTTTTTCATTAGTTAACGTTTTAGTCCCGGAGACATAGCGTCCGGAAGAGTGTTATTAAATACATCGAAAGTAGGATTACCTCTCATAGTATTTTGAATGGACCTCAATGTCAATTCGAATACCTGAGCTTCTATCTCCGGATCAATTATAAATTTATCATCTAAGTATGAACAAGGTTTTTTAATAGCCTCTCCACATTTAGGATAGTTTATCACTTCAATTGGGTTTTTAGCTACAAGTGTTATAGCTATTGCCTTTATTTCATCGAACTTTGAGTTACTGTAAATATAAAGGTCTGTTTTACTACCGTAGTTCTTCATAGTGTAGTACAAAGCAGTTGATTGTGCTTCTATGCGAGAGTTTACAGCATATTGAAAATTAGGCCAAGGAACATATGTGAATTCTCTTATTTCTTTATTACAGTTTTGACAGTCCGGCGCAACAGTTGTTACCTGAATAGGCAAGCCGTCTATCATAGATGGAAGTGGATACTTAGTTTTTTGAAAATAACATCCTGTAGCAGGTACAAAAGGTGACTCTACTACGTCTACTTTCTCTAATTCTAAACAAGGTATAGTTTGAATTGTACCGGCGGATTGACCTATGGTGCCTAACTGTCTATTAAATTTAGCAGTTTCAGTCTGCCTATACATATTAAGATAATAGTATATAAGCGGATTAGGCATTGTGATATCATCAGAAGTTCTTCCGGTTCTATCTTCAGCGTAATGCCGAAAAGCGTTTATAACATATCTTACTGTATCCATTAATTATTCTTCATTGTCTTTTGGGCTAAAAATCCGGCCTGATCTTGACCTCTGGTACCTCTCTTGTTTTCCTGCTCTGCATTAAACATCTTTGCTACAGTTCCTAAGCCTTTAAATACTCCTTCAATAGATTTTAACACATCCAAAGCCATCTTTTGTTGCTTAGAGTCTGTCATGTCTAAGGCAGATACTTCAAATACCATCTTATCGAATGTATCACAAAGTGCTTTATAGTTTTTTTCTATCGAAGTTAAAAACCATGTCGGCCAAGCTTTTATTACATCTTCATATTCTTCCCATTGGAAGTCATCTCTTTTCAAATAGTTACGAAGTACCAAACTTCTTCGATCTTCTTTAGAGAATGTATAAAAATTAGACCTAGGATCTTCAGACAGATAAATAGCATGCATTATCTTTGAGGCTTCTTCTTCACCTAACCTTTCTATTAAGTCAGAAGTTTCATCAAAATAACGCATCTCTGGATTGTTCTTGAAGAAGTTTCCTTCAAGATTTATTATGAGGTTGTTCATGTTTTATTTATTTATGGTTTAGTCATAAACCCTTATTTCTATAGGGTGGTTAATCAAAAGCCCATTAGTCAAAACTCCTGAAACTGCTGTTTGTATCTCTGCCCTATTTGCATTAGCTCGTACTGCTGAATAATAATTATTAGTCGAAATTTGATCTGTGCTAGAAGTTATTACCCAAGTTTTTAAATCTATAAGTTTTCCAGTAGCAGTAATTCTATAATATCCAACATCTAAATAGGAAAAAGAAGGAACTACTCCTAAAGTATTTTCCAACACAGTTGCCACAGGCGCATTTGTTCCTGTTTGTGTAAGCAAAGCCGTATAAACCTTATAAGGTCTTGAATCATACTTTACAAAAGAGCTATCGCTTCTGTCAAATGTATAAATGGTGCCGGTTGAATAATCAATACATACCTCTGAATTTTTGGATAGATTTTTGGTTACCAATGTGTCTATCCCCTTTGTATTAGGATTTCCATTAGAATATAAAAGCCCGCCAGTCTTAGCTATCTGCCCGAACAGTACCGAAGTGGACAGGATTAAAAATAGTACAAATAATTTTTTCATTTTAAAAATTTTTAAATTTAACTTAAACATAAATCCCAAGATTCTGGTTTACCTCTTCCATTGTTCCAAGTAACTAACGCCCCTGCTGTACTGGCATGGCCTAAATTCTCTGAAAATATATTGCCGGTAAACAAAGAAGCTATTTGATATTTTCTATATTTCATTTCGTCCATTTCTACAAAAACTACATCTTTGTAAGCAGTTACATGTGTTTTCATAGTTCTCTTATACTCTCTGGTATGCCTGTGCCCGGAAATTAAGCAAGTGAAATAATTGCCCGGAAGCCCATAATCTAAAATAACCTTTGCAGCATCTTGTTTAGCTACTCCTGTATCCCCATGAAATAGTATGTACTGGATACCATCTATTACTTTTACTAAAATAGAATGGTTATAATTTATTTCTACAGTTGGTAATGTTTTTTGCAAAAGGTAAGCAAGTATCCCGGCACCTTCAGAAGTTGATTCTTGTTTTTTATCCGCCGCTAATCTATCATGATTACCTCCTACAATATTAACTGATCGTAGGTTATTTATCCTGGATAAAAAGTGTTCAGAGAATATTTTATCAGCAAGTATGAATAAATTAGCGCCATACATCCCTAAACCTAATCCCTTAAAAGTATCCGGATGATTTAACCCGGAAATAGATTCGAAGAAATCACCAAGCATATTTACATGCACTGCGGAAAATTGTCTTCTATTTACTTTCTCAGCTACCTCGTGTAAATACATGATAAGTATATCTACCGAGAAATCGCTTGTCCTACTTAAGTTCTTTATCTCAGCACCTAAATGGAAGTCAGCTACATTTAAAACTGCTATCTCCCCGGTGGTAGGGAAACTTGCTATCTCCCTGGGAGGTATGTTGTCAATAGCTTTTAGTAATCTTTCAATTACATCCTCCTTGGTATCTTTCTTTAACCGGAGCTTTATATGGTTCCGATAGTTGTTCTTATGTAAAGGTAAACCATCTAATTTAAACGATGTTACAGACCATACTGTACTCTCATAGTGGTATACTTCCCAAATAGCAGGATCTGCTCCAACCATAGCCATTGCTTCTTCTACAGAGCGTACCGGCTTATCAGATAGGTTTTCAAAGAAAGCAACTTTTTGCTCTAAGTTCTCAACCCACTTTTCATTTAAATTCTTTTGTCCTATTGCGTTTGGATACCCTTGTTTATCATTTTTCAAGGTATCTTTAAGTGTCAGTATTTGTTCGGCCCAATCTTCATCTATCGGATACCCAGTGAACCATATATTATCTTTTAAAAAGATGTCTATGAATCTGCGCCACCATTTTCTTATACCATGATTTGAGTGTTCATATTTATTACCATATTCTGCCCATGTTAATCTTCCGGTTCCTTCGTTAAGGGCTATTATATGCTCCTTTAAAAAGGCAATCCTTTTTTGATTTGTTGAATCTGACATAATTTGTTTTTAGTTAACAATAATATTGATGTTGGTTATTATCCGCAGTTTCCTCCTGGACATCCGCCCGAACCGCTTCCGGAACCACCTGTAGAACTTCCGGTAGTAGCTCCTCCTCCTTGTGACAACAAGGTTATGTTACTTTGGGATAAATTAGAAAGACTGTCGTTTATATTTTTAATATCAGCAATTATATTGCTTATGTCGGTCTTTATTCTGTTTATATTTGTAGCTATTAAAGCTATTACTTCCGCCGGGGTACCTTTTACAAGATTTCCGGAATTATCATAGTTTACTGAAGATAAAGTATTAGTATCGTCTATAACTTTGGATAGTTTAGATACAACAGTGCTTATAACGTTAGAAGCCTTCGTAGAAGGTAAAGGAACATTACTGTATCCTTGGATGTCTAAGTTATTCAATTGGTCCAACTCAGATTTGTTCTGTCTTAATTGAGAAGAAATTATATCAACCATCTCATTAAGGGATACTGTTTCTCCGGCGGTTTTACTTCTGTCTTTTACAGACAATATAAATGTGCCGGAATAATCTCTCGGAGAATCTATCAATATATTATCCACCAAATCTACCGTACCGTTAGGAGTATTTATCCGTACAGTCACCTCAGCATTTAGGGGATACCTATCATTTGAAACATTAGCAGCAAATGTAGGTAGAGAACTATCTACAATAACAGAGCTTCCAAACTTTCTTTTACCGGTAAGTGTTACATTTGTCTTGGCTAATTGATAATCAAGAGGTAGATTTGAAATAGCATTTGTTAAATCAAAAGATACCGAAGAGCCGGTTGATAAAGAAGATACTGAATACGTAGCTGATCTGTTCAAAAGTTTACCTGCATCAGCACTTAAACCATTATCCGCCAAACCTGTAAAATTACTATCTACTCTTATATCACTTGAATTAAGGTTAGCCAATTTATTTGACATCCTTTGAACGGCTTGAAAAAGCGGTAGTTTATCCGAACAGTTATCACAGGTACCATCGTTGGTAGAAGATACATCTATTAACCCTTCAGACAGCTCTACAAACTTAGAAGCAAAGGCTACTATAGCATCATTGTAGTAATCACCATTTTTTATACCTAAAGCAGGTATATCCAAACCAGACCATACTACACAAGCATCCGATGTCTTTGATAAGCATGCTGAATTACAATCCGGGCAATTTTGAGCCATTTTACTTTATTTAAGAATTATTAGTTGCAAGGGGTTGGAATCGAACCAACATGTGCAAGTTTATGAGACTTGTGAGTTACCAATACTCTACCCTGCATATACCATTGTTTGAATTAATCAAACACAATTATCTCAATCAAATCACCTGATAGGTATGCATTAGTTGCAGTTACCGCAGGAGTTGTGATATTTACGAGTTTAGTGTTAACAGTTACAGTAGAAGTAGATGCCCATACACCTTGTTTTACTTTCATTACTGTAGCACTTACAGGATCAACCGGCATATTAAATTTAACAAAAGTTTTACCTGAAGTAAGAGGAGTACCAGAAAAAGTACCTGTATAAACACCGGCCGAAACATATGACCAAGTTACATCACCTAAGTAATTTCCGTCAGCAGAGTTAAGTACAGTTACTGTAGGAGCGTTAGTGGATGTCTGGGTAATTACCGCTTTATATACTTTATAACCGGTAGATACCGTACCCGCTTTTACCCATTTAGAACCGGCAGTTTTTGTACCCATAAACTTGTAATGGATCCAGTTGGTAGTATCAACCGTAGATACTGGGCGATTTTTCTTGAACCATCGGATGCTTGATACTGAATTAGGGCTACCACCTTTTACCTGAAGATCATTAGATCCTCCAATAATAGATACCTGTGAAAACGCAGAAAAGCCTACAAAGGCTATCATTAACGTTAGAATAAATTTTTTCATAAGAAGTTTTAATTAAATTAAGTTAAAAATTAGTTTGTTTTATAAATACCATTATATGTAATTTGGAATCCTAAACTCCTACCTATAAACATTGATCCTAAATCAATTACATATTCATACCATTTCCTTTTATCACCCAAAGTGACTACCAAGGTACCTCCTACAAGTGATGCAGTATTTAATGCCGCCAATCCATGTTTTGCATCGGTGAATACTACCATAAAATCTCTTGCAAAAGGAAGGCTACTTGTGTTCTTATTATTCCAGGAAATACTAGGGTTCCACCATTGGGGATCAGCATTAGGATGGACTTTTTCAAAAGAACTGTAATGGTATGTTATAGTTTCATGTATACCCCATGATGCCCCGCCTATAAATCCTGTAAGAAAAGATAAACCGGTTCTTTTGTAGTTCCAAGTTTTTAATAATATTTTATGGGATATTTCCGATGGACCTTCTGGTCTTTCGTATCTTGCATCGTAATAACCTGGAAAATATACATCTACTTCACGGATACTATGCTTTGATTTTTTATGTATCTTTATCGTATCAGTTTGAGAAAAACCTAACCAAGGTACACAAAACAATAGGAATAAAAAAATGTTTTTCATGTTTAAATATTTTTGTTTCTGCAATACTACAACATTTTAAACAAAAAACCAAATTTTTATTCAATTATTTTTAAAATTTTTGCAAATTTATTGAATTCTTCTAAACGATGCTTTAGTCCAATAGTACCTCCGTTTATCTTTTTAGTAAGAGTTGTAACCGTTTCTACAGAAGTTCCTTTATCACATATGCTCCATAGATTATTAACCTGGAAGTACCATAAAGCGCTTGAAGTAGGATATTTAACAGATACTAAATCAGGAAACTTTAAAAGGTTTTCGTTAACCGCTTTACCAAAAGCTACATAGTTATTAGCGCCGGTTAGTTGTAAATAACCACGACCACGGAACCAATATCCGTCCTGAGACTTTTCATCTCTATTACCCATTCTGCTCGCATATACCCTTGAACCTATCTTCTCTGGTTTGTTAGCATAGTATACAGAATTAGATTCATTGAAATATTTAGGAAATACTTCTAATAATCTTTTTTCAGAATAGTTTAGGTTTTCTTCTGTTTTTAAAAAACCGCCGGACTCATGACTTGCTTGAGATAAAAAATGAGCAAGCCTTACGTCAGAATTTAATCCGAACATTAAGGCTTTCTCTCTTAACTCAACCAAAACTTTATCAGGAATATGTCCTTTTAATAAATCTAAATTCATTTACTAATTTTTGTCGAAAGTACCTCCACCTTTTTTCTTATCACCAATAATGCTTCGTAACCAGCTAAATACTTTTTCTAAAATACCCCTAGCAGGACTAGTAGTAGGTATAAAAGTAAGTGCGATTACAATAATACCATCAAGGGCAGCTAATACACCTATAACTTTAAAGATTATAGACATAACACTTTCCTTAGCAGAAGCTCCAAAAAGAGTTCCTACAAAATCACCTATTTGCTGTACAAGGGTAGAATCTACCTGAGCAAATATAAAAGTACTTAAAAACATAAGTACAAAAAACATTCCAAACTTTTTCATATTACTAAATTTAATTTTCAAAATAAGCCTCTCCCTCTTTTATTAGGGTACCAAAAAACCCAATTAATTTATCGTCCTTAAACATTGCATGTGCAGATCCTTTTACCTTCTGTATACTTCCATCAGGTTTTACAAATCTATATACCATTTCAAAATCTCTACCATCTTCTACTACACTATCCCATTCTGATTTTACTATTTCACGATCATTAGGGTGCATAATGGTTACCCAATTGCTTCCTTTTATTTCAGAATCCGTTCTTCCTAATATAGAACATAAAGATCTTCCAACTTCTATAGCTTTTCCATTAGCATCAGACTTCCAATAACCTACATTTGTAGCAAGGGCTACTGCTGCTACTTTAACGTCTAATAAATCTACGCTATTCTCTATTCTGGATAATTGATCTTTAAGGGAACTTCCACCATTCGGCCGGAGTTCTTTTAAAATGGCATCAATATTTTCATTACATTTTAAAAGCAATTCTTTATGCTCATTATATTCTTTAAAAAATCTCCATATAGGTAAAATTACTTTTTTAAATGCAGCTATAACTGCTCCTATTATTACTCCCCAAAAACCTACAGACTTTGCTACAGACTCTACAGTCTCTGAATTAAAATTATCCAAACCCATCAAATCAAAATTTTTATTTCTCAAAACAATATTCATGCCAAGTTTCGGTTATTAAAGGGATTTTTTATGAAAAATACTATATAATATGTTGAAAGAAATGTTTCATTGTGTAATATGTTTTTGGTTTAATTATTACTGTTGTAATTATGAATAGTAATGACATTATAGATAACTATTTTTTTAATAAAAATCGTTCCAAGTTGAGCCGTTCCATCCTTGATGCTTGTTTGTTGTAGTATTGTAAATTATCATTCCGGCATCACCTGCAACCCATGTAACTGCATCCCTTTGAGTTGTTGTCATTACTGGGGGCATGAATCCTTTACTTGTGCTACTAACCGTTAATTGTGCATTTGTCTGCGGAACGGTATAAGATCCACCAATAGTTACGTTTTTTGAAATTATTGAAGCGTTGATATTATCACCTCCGGTTGTGTTAATAAAAAATCTTTTATTACTACTTTCAGAAGTAACACCAATATATGCTACTGTAGTTGTAGCACCATTTGATAATTTTAATTGTCCTCTATTTGTACCGTCTGTTGTATTTACTGCTGAAATATCTACTGCTGACCCACTCCCTACGCTTGAAGACCTAAAATAATAATAATATGGGTTATTATTATCACCAAAATAAACCTCCTTATTTGTCCCATCAATTTGCATATAATTAGTGCTATTAGATCTTAATGTCAAATATCTTTTACCTGACATATAAAGATTTGCGTTTGATGATGCGCTATTATCAGTAATATATGTGTTTAATCCATCGGCATTCTGTGTAATAAATAATGTATTTTTTGATGTTCCGCTTCCACCTTCAAGTGTTAAATTAGTCGCATTAGTTGTTTTGCTTTTTGAAACTGAAAAGTAAGTGGGAAAATTATTCCAAATCGAACTACTTTTTACATAAAATTGGTCAGCGGTGTGATATAAGTCTATATTTGTTTTAGTGGTAGGACTTAGGGCGTTGGCATAATTAATTGTGTAACTTTTTAATCTTATGACGTTACTGTCTGGCTGCTTCCAATGCTCATGCCATTCATAATAAGGTAGTCCCCCTGACATCCATGATGTTTCCCAATTTATTGAAGCCATAGGCTTTGTAGGGTCTAAGGCAACACCACTATTCCCGTTGCAGTTTGGCCCCATTGACCACACTAAATCTCGGTAAGTTGTCGGGGTATTGTTGCCAAGTTCGGATAAAATAGAAAATGGAGTATAAGCATAAGTGCTTATTTTACAGATCGGAAGAGCGTCGTGTAGGGAAA
>ERZ650308.626-NODE-626-length-19143-cov-9.901194_pt1 | contig 19143 bp, 16 predicted proteins | sample MGYA00376244_ERZ650308 | MGnify/ENA primary metagenome ERZ650308 (study PRJEB26733, sample SAMN07839295) | wastewater metagenome | biome: small river; feature: stream; material: water | place: USA: North Carolina | collected 2016-04-26 ... | reverse complement strand
TGTCACCATCTGCCAAAAAGCGGCGGATGTTGCGCATCTTGATGTTGTAGTCACCATCGTCGGTACCGGGACGGAACTTGACTTCCTTGATGTCAATGACCGTTTGCTTGGCTTTGGCTTCTGCCGCACGCTTTTGCTCTTGGTACTTGAACTTGCCGTAGTCCATCAAACGGCACACAGGCGGATTGGCGGTGGCGGCAATTTCAACCAGGTCCACATCCAACTCACCGGCCATGCGCAGGGCTTCTGCCAGAGACAAAATGCCCAATGGCTCGTTTTCAGGGCCGGAAACACGGACCTCAGGGGCCATGATTTCACGGTTCAAACGGTGTTTGCGTTCTTCGCGTTGGCGACGATCACGAAATTCGGTAGCGATGACTCAATCCTTCAAGGGTAAAAACTGCGAACAGCAGCCTGACCGCCTTTGTGCCCGCGGGCCAAAGCTTGTGGCGAAACTCACCTTCAGGCTTTAGAAGCGATGTCGGCAGCAATGAGTTCAATGAACGCATCGATCGACATCACACCGAGGTCTTTGTTGCCTCGGGCGCGCACTGCGACGGTACCTGCTGCCTTCTCTTTGTCGCCAGCGACAAGGATGTAAGGCAGCTTTTGCAACGAATGCTCGCGTATTTTATACGTGATTTTCTCGTTGCGCAGGTCCAAATCGACCCTAAGGCCTTGATTTGACACTGATTTCTGCAGTTTTGCAGCGATTTCGCGACAGTAATCAGACTGCGCATCGGTGATGTTGAGCACAGACACCTGCAAAGGCGCCAGCCAGGTGGGCAAGGCACCTGCGTGCTGCTCGATCAAAATACCGATGAAACGCTCCATGCTGCCCACGATGGCACGGTGCAAGATCACGGGACGCTGGCGCGAACCATCTTCGGCCACGTATTCCGCATCCAGACGTTCGGACAGGTTGAAGTCCACCTGGATGGTGCCGCATTGCCATTCACGACCAATCGCGTCTTTCAGGGTGTATTCGATCTTGGGACCGTAGAAAGCGCCGTCGCCTTCAGAGATCACAAATTCGCAACCCGAAACACGCAAGCTGTCCATCAGGGCTTTTTCAGCCTTGTCCCACAACTCGTCCGAGCCAATGCGCGCCGCAGGACGGGTCGAGACCTTGTAGAGGATGTCCGTAAAGCCAAAGTCGGCATAGACCTTCTTGAGCACCTTGGTGAAGGTGTCGCACTCGGGCAGGATCTGGTCTTCGGTACAGAAGATGTGGCCATCGTCCTGCGTGAAGCCACGCACACGCATGATGCCGTGCAAGCCACCCGAGGGCTCGTTGCGGTGGCATTGGCCAAATTCACCATAGCGCAGCGGCAGGTCGCGGTAGCTCTTGATGCCCTGCTTGAAGATCAGGATGTGGCCCGGACAGTTCATCGGCTTGAGGGCGTAATCGCGCTTTTCCGACTCGGTCGTGAACATGTTGTCGCGGTACTTGTCCCAGTGACCGGTCTTTTCCCACAAGCTCTTGTCGATGATCTGTGGGCCCTTGACCTCTTGGTAGCCGTTGTCGCGGTACACCTGGCGCATGTACTGCTCGATGGTTTGCCAAACGGTCCAGCCCTTGGGGTGCCAGAACACCAGGCCCGGTGCGTGCTCGTCGATGTGGAACAGATCGAGTTCGCGCCCCAACTTGCGGTGATCGCGCTTTTCGGCCTCTTCCAGGCGGGTCAGGTACTGCTGCAAGTCGTCCTTGCTGGCCCAGGCGGTGCCATAGACACGCTGGAGCATTTCGTTCTTGCTGTCGCCGCGCCAGTAAGCACCGGCCACTTTCATCAGCTTGAAGTGCTTGAGCTTGCCGGTGCTGGGCACGTGCGGGCCGCGGCACAGGTCTTCAAATACCCCCTCCCGGTACAGACTCACGTCCTGATCGGCAGGAATGCTGGCGATGATTTCGGCTTTGTAATGCTCGCCCAGGCTCTTGAAATAGGCCACCGCTTCATCACGCGGCAAAACGCGACGCACCACGGCCTCGTCCTTGTTGGCCAACTCGGTCATGCGTTTTTCAATCGACACCAAGTCCTCAGGCGTGAAGGGGCGGCTGTAGGAAAAGTCGTAATAAAAGCCGTTGTCGATCACCGGACCGATGGTGACTTGCGCCTGCGGAAACAGATCCTTCACGGCATAAGCCAACAAGTGGGCTGTCGAATGACGGATCAACTCCAGCCCTTCAGGGTCTTTGGCCGTCACGATGGCCAGCTGGGCGTTGGCCGACATGCTGAAACTGGTGTCCACCAGTTGGCCATTGACCTTGCCGCCCAAAGCCGCTTTGGCCAAGCCTGCGCCAATGGACGCGGCCACTTCGGCCACGGTCACCGGACCAGGAAATTCACGCAATGAACCGTCGGGAAGAGTAATCTGAACCATGAGTTTGCAAGTAAAAAAGCGCGGCAAAGGCCGCGCTTGAAAGAGATGTCTAAACGCTGAAGGCAGATTTTACGCCGCCCTCGCCGACCTGCTCGCACAAAGGCCCTCAGAACTCACTGCACAGTCACTGGCCACCCAGCTTCAGCGAACCGGTAAAAAGATTGAAGCCAGCTCCCAATACAACTCTTTCGGCAATATTGAAAGCTGGCGTTTCCAGCCCGCCACATGACACAAACACATGAGATGCATCAAACCGGTCCAGCGCATCAAGCCCCATGTTGGCAGCCATCACCGCGAGCAAGGCACCACCGCCGGTGGCGAGCAAAACCAAAGGCGTGCTGACCACCCGCGTCATTTGGATGTCATCGTGCAGTTCGGCGAGTTGGGCCGCCCGGGCACAGGCCGGCGCCTTGTAGCTTGGACTCTGGCGGTCCAAGCTATTGACCGCAGAGCGCGTTTGGCTGGCGCAACCAGCCACGAACACAAGCACTAGGCACCACATGAACCGCATAAACACGCCCTACTTTTTTAGCTACACCACATTGAATGGCGTTTTGAACCCTCTGCAAAGTGGTGATAACACCAACCGCCAACAAAAAAGCCACCTGACACCGCAGCATCAGATGGCTTGATGTGAAAGCACCGCTTCGGGTGCGTTCCTTGGCAGATCAGTGGAACTGCTCTTCTTCAGTAGAACCGGTCAGGGCCTTCACGCTCGATGACCCACCCTGGATCACGGTGGTCACGTCATCGAAGTAACCAGCGCCCACTTCTTGTTGGTGCGACACGAAGGTGTAACCCTTGTCGCGGGCTGCGAATTCAGGCTCTTGCACCATCTCGGTGTAGTGCTTCATGCCTTCGCCGCGAGCGTAGTTGTGGGCGAACTGGAAGGTGTTGAACCAGTTGATGTGGATACCGGCCAGTGTGATGAACTGGTACTTGTAGCCCAGAGCCGACAGGTCGTCCTGGAAGGATGCGATCTGCTTGTCGTTGAGGTTTTTCTTCCAGTTGAACGATGGCGAGCAGTTGTAGGACAGCAGCTTGCCTGGGCATGCAGCGTGCACGGCTTGCGCGAATTCACGGGCAAAGCCGATGTCTGGCACACCCGTTTCGCACCACACCAGGTCAGCATAGGGGGCATAGGCCACGCCGCGGCTGATGGCTTGCTCCAGACCGTTCTTGACGCGGTAGAAGCCTTCTTGTGTGCGCTCACCAGTCAAGAAAGGCTTGTCGTTGGCGTCGTGGTCAGAGGTGATCAGGTTGGCAGCTTCCGCGTCGGTACGGGCCAACACGATGGTGGACACGCCCATGACGTCGGCCGCGAAACGCGCAGCGATCAGCTTCTCGCAAGCTTCTTGTGTAGGCACCAGCACCTTGCCGCCCATGTGGCCGCATTTCTTGACGGCAGCCAATTGGTCTTCGAAGTGCACGCCAGCTGCGCCGGAGGCAATCATGTTCTTCATCAGTTCGAAAGCGTTGAGCACGCCACCAAAACCGGCTTCAGCGTCAGCCACGATGGGCAGGAAGTAGTCGATGAAATCTTTGGAACCTGGCTCGATGCCACGGCCCCACTGGATTTCGTCAGCGCGCTTGAAGGTGTTGTTGATGCGGCGAACCATGGTGGGCACCGAGTCGTAGGCGTACAGCGACTGGTCGGGGTACATGGTCTCGGAAGTGTTGCCGTCGGCAGCGACTTGCCAGCCCGACAGGTACACGGCTTCCAGGCCGGCCTTGGCTTGTTGCATGGCCTGGCCTGCGCTGATGGCGCCGAAGGCGTTCACATAGCCTTTCTTGGCGCCACCGTTGATTTTGTCCCACAGCTTTTCAGCACCGCGCTTGGCCAGCGTGTGCTCGATGTGCATGCTGCCGCGCAGACGCACGACGTCGGCTGCAGAGTAGCCGCGCTTGACGCCTTTCCAACGGGGGTTGGTCGCCCAGTCTTTTTCGAGGGCAGCGATTTGTTGTTCACGGCTCAATTGTTGGTTGAGGTTTGCTGGCATGTCAGGACTCCTGAGGTCAAGTTGAAATCGGGCGATGTGGGCAGCGGATTCTGCTTCGTCGTTGGACAAATCTTAACTCTTGTACAAGACTTATTTCAATTCTTATGTCTTATACAAGAGTTATTTTTATTTGTTTAAATTCAATGACTTGCATAAATATTTTCTCAATACGAAATAGCATTTCCCATATTGAGAAAAAATGACGCACCGCAGCATCTGAATATTTCAAATCATGAAAACAACAAGCTGCATCATGAAACAGCATGCAAGGCCGTGCTGCTGATGACGATGCCATCCTGGTCGGCATAGAGCCAGTCACCCGTTTTGACCTGCACACCTTGAATGCAAATGGTCAAGCCCGTCTGCCCTTGCCCCGCACGGTCAGTAGGCATTGGGTTCAAGGCCAATGCGCGAATGCCGATGTCCAGCGCGGCCAACTCTGCGGCGTCACGCGCACAACCATCGATCACAATGCCTGCCCAACCATTGCGCTGCGCTGCAGCGGCCAGGTTGCCGCCCAACAAGGCGCGGCGCATGGAAGCGCCGCCATCGACCACCAGCACACGGCCGTGACCATCGGACTCCACCGCCTGCTTCACATGGCTGTTGTCTTCGTAGCATTTGACGGTCAAAACAGGGCCCGCGAATTTCACGCGAGCACCATAGTTCTGAAAGACCGTCGGGATGACGCGAAAGTCTGCGCTGTCATTCGTTTTGTGCTCGTCACAGAAATCACAAGTTGAAAAAACGATCGGAGATGCATGGGACATGAAGGCTTCTTTCAAAAAACGCGAGTGGAAAACAGCGCACTTACACAGGCCATACGCACAAGGCGTGTGCACCATGCCGGGGCAAAAGGTCTTGAAATGCGCGGCAAGCCCGACAAATCCGCAACAACCCCTAGCAAAAATTGATATTTCCGCTTGGAAAGTGAAGATTTCTCCAGTAGCATGCATTCAGCTGAAAACGCATCGTTTCTCAGCGGCGAACCAACTTCCGATCAAAGGAACTTAACCATGGCAACTGCGAAAAAAACCCCGGCAAAAAAAGCTGCTCCCGCTAAAAAAGCAGCACCGGCAAAGAAAGCCGCTCCAGCTAAAAAAGCTGCAGCACCCGCTAAAAAAGTAGCGGCCAAAGCTCCTGCTAAAAAGCGCACACCCAACGCTGCGTTCATGAAAGCACTGACCCCCAGCGCCGCATTGGCTGCTGTGGTGGGCGCCACTCCCCTGCCACGCACTGAAGTCGTGAGCAAGATGTGGGTCTACATCAAGAAGCACAACTTGCAAGACGCGACCAACCGCCGCGCCATCAATGCCGACGACAAGCTCAAGGCTGTGTTCGGCAAAGCGCAAGTCACCATGTTCGAAATGGCTGGCTTGATCGGCAAGCACCTGAAGTGATTTGGGTGAACCCATGAAAAAACCCGCTTCGGCGGGTTTTTTCATGCCTGCCACAACGCCAACAGCGCTGCATGCCTGGCTTCAGGCCTTGCGCTTGGCCAGGGCCGACTCGGTGATCGCGCTCAGCGTGCCACGGGTGGTGATCACCTCCGGATCGAGCATCACCTCGATCAAGGTGCCTTGCGGCCTTTGCAGTGCATCGAGCAACGCTTGCTCGAACTGCGCCGTTTTGTGAATCCGTGTGGCTGCATAACCATAGGCCTGGGCCAGCATCACAAAATCAGGATTGCTCAGCTGTGAGCCCGTCACATGTGTGGGGTATTCGCGCTCCTGATGCATGCGGATCGTGCCGTACATGCCATTGTTCAACAGCAAGATGATGCTCTTGCCTCCGTGCTGCACCGCAGTGGCCAGCTCCTGACCGTTCATCAGAAAATCGCCATCGCCAGCGATGGTGAAAGCCAAACGCCCCGTCAACAAATTGGCAGCAATGCCCGCTGGCACGCCATACCCCATTGCACCAACCGTGGGCGCCAGTTGGGTTTTATGGCCCTTGACCAAACCATGGTGTTGGAAGAACCGGTGTATCCAGCTGGCAAAGTTGCCTGCACCATTGGTCAGCACCGCATCTTCAGGCAGGTGTTTTTTCAGCGTGGCCACGATGGCTGGCATGTCAATGTCGCCTGGCAATGCTTGCGGCTGCAGATTGGCCAGGTAATCGGCATTCGCCGAACGGGTCCAGTCCGCCCAAGGCAAATCGGGGGGTGCCGTCAGCACTTCCAGGCTCCTGGCCGCAGCATTCATGGTGGAGAGGATGGCCAGATCGGCTTGATAAATCCGGTTCAACTCTTCGGCACTGCCATGGATGTGCACCAGCTTTTGCTGCGTCTTGGGGGCTTTGAGCAGCGTGTAGCCGCCTGTCGTCATCTCGCCCAAACGAGGTCCGATCGCCAGGATCAAATCCGAGTCCCGCACACGCGCCGCCAAGGCTGGATTGATGCCGATGCCGACATCGCCCGCATACAGGGGATGGTGGTTATCAAAGGTGTCCTGAAAGCGGAATGCGTTGCCCACAGGCAGTTGCCAGTTCTCTGCAAAGCGCTGCAAGGCCTGCGCGGCCTGCACGGTCCACCCGCCGCCACCGCAAATGACCAGTGGTTTTTGGGCCTGCAGCAGCATGTCCCGCAGCGTGCGCAAGGCACCGGGGTCGCTCCAGGCCTGCACAGGCTCCACGCGCGGCAAAGCCTGAACATGGTCAACGGCCTGGGTCAACATGTCTTCGGGCAAAACCAGCACCACGGGACCAGGACGCCCGTTCATGGCGGTTGCAAATGCCCGCGCCACGTATTCGGGCAAGCGCTCGGGGTCGTCGATGCGTTCGACCCGCTTGGCCATGCCTTTGGTCGATGGACCGAAGAAATGGGTGTAATCCATTTCCTGAAAAGCCTCGCGATCGCGTGTGTCACTGGCCACATCGCCGACAAAAAGCACCATCGGTGTGGAATCCTGAAAGGCCGTGTGCACCCCAATCGATGCGTTGGTGGCGCCAGGGCCCCGGGTGACAAAACACACACCGGGGCGGCCTGTCAACTTGCCTTGTGCTTCGGCCATGAAGGCCGCGCCGCCTTCTTGGCGGCAGATCACAAAACGGATCTGGTCGCGGTGCAGATGGAAACCATCGAGCACCGCCAGGTAACTTTCGCCCGGTACGCCAAAGGCATGGGTAACGCCTTGGGCCAGGAGGCATTCAACAAGAAGGTGGCCTGCGATTTTTTGTGTCATGCGCTGATTTTGCCCAAGCGCATGGCGGGCGTGTGTCGCCCAAGCGTTAAACCGTCAAACGGGCACTGCCGTGCGCTTGCCCACGCCCAAAGCAGCGACAACACTGAACAAGAGCACCAAAGCCGCACCGAGCAACGTCGCCTGGTAGAAACCACGGTCCATGAGCGCGCCAAAAAATACTGGCGACAAGGCAAAACCGACGTCCAGACCGGAATAAACCAAACCATAGACCCGCCCGGTGGCGCCTTGGGGTGTGGCTTTCTTGATCATCAAATCACGGCTCGGCCCGCCCACACCAATGGCAAACCCTGTGGCCGCCAAAACCCACAAAGTGCCTGTCTGGCCGAACAAGCCACTGGCACACAAAGCCATCAGTACCGCCGCACCGGCCATGCAGATGGCCACCACGCGATCACTCCAGCGTGGCCAACGCGCGGCCACAAAACCACCGATCAACATGCCCACAGCGCCACACAACATGTAGGCGGTCAGCGTCATGGAAGCCCGCTCCAGGCTCACGCCGTGCAAGGCCTTGAGGATGGGGACGGAAAAATTCTGCACCACCGCCAGCGTGACCGTGGACAACAAAAAGAAAGCGAAGCACCACCACACCACGGGCAAACGCATGAAGGCCAAGTCATGCGCTGCGCCTGCTGAGCCCTGCGCACGCGCAGAGGCCTCGGTCTTGAGCGCAGCCCGGTTCAACACCAGAACCAACAGCACCAGGGCATACAGACCCGCCGCCGCCACAAAAGCCTGACGCCAGCCCCAGAGTGCGCCCGTGACCGTGAAAAACACCGGCGCCACGGCCCAACCCAGATTGCCGCTCAAGCCGTGCGCGCTGAAGGCATAACCCAGGCGCGGTGTCGACACGCGCTGGTTCAAAATGGTGAAGTCCACCGGGTGAAACGGCGCATTGCCCAAACCTGCCAGCACCGCCACCACCATGAGCGCGGCATAGCCCTCGGCCACCGAAGCCAAAAGACAGGCCAAGGTGAACAGCACCATGGAGCTGAACAAGACCGGGCGGGCGCCCAAGCGGTCCACCACAAAGCCTGCCGAAGCCTGACCCACACCCGAGACCACAAAAAACAAAGTGCTAAGAAGTCCCAGCTCTGAATAAGACCAGCCGAAATCCCGAATGAAGATGGGGAACATCAAGGGCAGCAAGAGGTGCGAAAAGTGCGAGCTGGCATGGGCCAGGCCGACCAGCCCCATCACTTTGGCATCACTTTGCAAGGAAGCTGTGGGCGGTGTGCCCGAAGAAGCCAATGGCATAAACGTCAGTTCTTTCCAGCTTGCAACGGGCGGTTTCAAGGATCTGAAAGCTTGGCGCGCTGCAAAGCCTGCAGTTTAGCCATGAAAAAAGGGGCATGGTGTCGCCACCATGCCCCTTGATCAAGCCATGCCATCAAACGGCCGCTTCGATCACCTTGAAATCGAAATGGCCCGGGTTTTGCACGGGGTCCACCGAGACCTCGATGGTGCTCTTGGGCGGGAAGCGGCCTTCCAGCAACAAGCGCGACAAAGGATTTTCCAGCCGTTGCTGGATGGCGCGCTTGAGCGGACGCGCACCAAACACCGGATCAAAACCCACCTTGGCCAATTCGGACAAAGCCGCAGCGCTGACATTCAGGCTCAAGTCCATGCGCGCCAGGCGGTCGCGCAAGGCCTGCAACTGGATGCTGGCGATCGATGCAATGTGCTGCGCATCCAAGCCATGGAAGACCACGGTCTCGTCGATGCGGTTGAGGAACTCGGGGCGAAAATGTGTCTTCAGCTCGTCCCAAACGGCGTCCTTGATCTCTTCGGCGGGCTGCCCCACCATGGCCTGGATCAGGTGCGAGCCCAAATTGGAGGTCATGACGATCACCGTGTTCTTGAAGTCCACGGTGCGGCCTTGGCCATCGGTCAGCCGACCATCATCCAGCACTTGCAGCAAGATGTTGAACACATCCGGATGGGCTTTTTCCACTTCGTCCAGCAGCAAAACGCTGTAGGGCTTGCGGCGCACGGCCTCGGTCAGGTAACCGCCCTCTTCATAGCCCACATAGCCCGGTGGCGCACCGATCAAACGGGCCACCGAGTGTTTCTCCATGAACTCGCTCATGTCCACACGGATCAAATGCTCCTCACTGTCAAACAAGAAGCCCGCCAAGGCTTTGCACAGCTCGGTCTTGCCCACGCCAGTGGGGCCCAGGAACAAGAAAGAACCTGTGGGGCGGTTCGGATCGGACAGGCCAGAGCGCGAACGGCGAATGGCATTGGCCACAGCCGAAATGGCTTCGTCTTGCCCCACCACACGCTGGTGCAACTTGTCTTCCATCTGCAGCAGTTTTTCGCGCTCACCCTGCATCATCTTGGACACGGGAATGCCTGTGGCGCGCGAAACCACCTCGGCAATTTCTTCGGCACCCACCTGGGTGCGCAGCAAACGGTGCACCGGTTTTTCGCCAGGTGCCGCTTCTTTGGCCTGCACGTCCTTGAGTGTTTTTTCCAAGGCAGGCAATTGCCCGTATTGCAGCTCAGCCACCTTGTTGAAATCGCCCTTGCGGGTCAGCTCTTCGATTTGCTGGCGCAACTGGTCGATCTGCTCGCGCACTTGCTGACCGCCTTGGGCCTGGGCTTTTTCGGCTTGCCAGATTTCCTCCAGATCGGCCGCTTCCTTCTTGAGCTTGATGATTTCTTCCTCGATCAAGGTCAAGCGTTTTTGAGACGCTTCGTCCTTTTCCTTGCGCACGGCTTCGCGCTCAATTTGCAGCTGGATCAAACGGCGATCGAGCTTGTCCATGACCTCGGGCTTGGAGTCAATTTCGATCTTGATCTTGGCCGCAGCCTCATCGATCAGATCAATCGCCTTGTCCGGCAAAAACCGGTCCGTGATGTAACGGTGGCTCAGCTCAGCCGCAGCCACAATGGCAGGATCGGTGATGTCCACACCGTGGTGGATTTCGTATTTCTCTTGCAGGCCGCGCAAGATCGCGATGGTGGCTTCCACAGAAGGCTCGCTGACCAGGATTTTCTGAAAGCGACGCTCCAAAGCAGCGTCTTTCTCGATGTATTTGCGGTATTCATCGAGCGTGGTCGCCCCCACGCAATGCAGCTCGCCCCGGGCCAAGGCAGGCTTGAGCATGTTGCCCGCGTCCATCGCGCCTTCGCCTTTGCCTGCGCCCACCATGGTGTGCAGTTCGTCAATGAAAACGATGGTCTGCCCTTCGTCTTTAGCCAGTTCGCTGAGCACAGTTTTCAGGCGTTCTTCAAACTCGCCACGGAACTTGGCACCGGCCAACAAAGCGGCCATGTCCAGCGACAAGACACGTTTGCCCTTGAGGGAGTCAGGCACTTCACCGGCCACGATGCGCTGGGCCAGGCCTTCGACAATGGCGGTCTTGCCCACGCCGGGCTCACCGATGAGCACCGGGTTGTTTTTGGTGCGACGCTGCAAGACCTGGATGGCACGGCGGATTTCATCGTCGCGGCCAATCACCGGGTCCAGTTTGCCGATGCGGGCACGCTCGGTCAGGTCGATGCAGTATTTCTTGAGGGCTTCGCGTTGGCCTTCGGCATCGGCACTGCCTACGGTCTGACCACCGCGCACGGCGTCGATGGCGGACTCCAGGCTCTTGCGCGAGAGTCCGTTTTCCTTGCACAGGCGCCCTGCCTCGCTCTTGCTGTCAGCCAAGGCGAGCAAAAACAATTCGCTGGCGATGAATGCATCGCCTCGCTTGATGGACTCCTTTTCAGCCGCTTGCAGCAATTTGACCAAGTCAGGCCCCACCTGCACCTGGTCCTGGCCTGTGACTTGCGGCAAACGCGTCACCGCCGCCTCAAAGGCTTGTAACAGACCCTGAACCTGAACGCCAGCACGTTGCAAAAGGGCTTTGGGCCCTTCATCTTGCTTGAGCATGGTCACCAGCACATGCGCTGGCTCGATGTAGGCATGGTCACGGCCCAGCGCCAGAGACTGGGCATCGGCCAAGGCTTCCTGAAATTTGGTGGTCAATTTGTCGATACGCATGAATGTTTCTCCAATGGTTTCAAGCTTGGGCCTTTCTTGGCATTTTCAAGCGCCAAGGCCTGCATGGAATTTGCCTAAAATCAAATCATGAACATTCACCAGCTTTCAGTCAGTTATGAAGAACGCCAAGACCGCATCTTGTTGCGTTTGAACACACTCGACAAGCAAGAGTTCCGCTTTTGGCTCACGCGCCGCATGTGCCTGCGCCTGATGCCGGCGATCGACCAATCGGTGGTTCGCCTGGAAGCCAGCCAACCGGGCGTGGCCGCACCCGATGCGTCCTCTCAAAAAATGCTCACCGAAATCAAGCGGGATGCGTTTTTACAAAAAGCCGACTTCTCCACCCCCTTCGAGGCCCAAGCCGAACAACGCCCTCTGGGCGAAGAGCCACTCTTGATCACCGATGCGCAGCTGAGCTTGCAAGCCGGTGGCGGCCTGTTGATCACTTTCCAGGAAAAATCGGCGGATGCCGCCGTCAAGTCTTGCCAGCTGAACCTGCAAGCGAGCCTGGTGCATGGCTTGGTGCATTTGATCCAGCAAGCCTTGGTCAAGGCCGAATGGGGTTTCACCACAGCCCCCAATGCGCCTGCTGCAGCCGAACCCGGAGCACTGGTGCCAGAAACGCCACCGCGCTATACGCACTGAGTGCGCCAAGCCTTCAAGCGTTGGTCGACTGAATGCCCCAGCGCGCCAGCGCAGCATCGTCAGACACACGGGCATCGACCCAATGCGCCCCTTCAGGGGTTTGTTCTTTCTTCCAGAAAGGCGCCTGGGTCTTGAGGTAGTCCATCAAAAACTCACAGGCCTTGAAGCTCTCGCCGCGGTGGGCAGACGTCACCGCCACCAGCACGATCTGGTCCGCAGGCAGCAAACGTCCCACACGGTGCACCACGCGAGCGGCGTAAAAATCAAAACGCGTGTGCGCTTCATCGATCATGGCTTCGATGGACTTTTCGGTCATGCCCGGGTAGTGCTCCAGCTCCATGACCTGCACTTCGTCTTGTGCTTGTCCGGTCAAGGCCCGGGTATCGCGCACCGTGCCGACAAAGCTGCACACCGCCCCCACGCGCAAATCCTGCGCACGAAGCGCGTCAATCTCGGCGCTGACATCAAAGTCAGCGATTTGAATCAGCACACGTGTGGCCATGCCTTCAGCCCCCTGTCACAGGCGGGAAAAAGCCCACCTCGCAGTGGTCGCTCAAGCGGGTGTCGCCTGATGCCATGACCTGGTTGACCGCCACCCGCACAGCACGCCCCGATGACAAGGCTTGCGCATAGGCGTCGCCCTTGGCCATCAACTCGGCGCGCAAAGCCGCGACATCTTCACTGGTGGTCTCCAGTGTTTCGCCGGACATGCCCAAGGTCTCGCGCAAAGACGCGAAATAACGGATCTGAACTTTCATGACAACCATCCTGCAAAAGGCCAGAAGTCGACCACATCGCCCCGGGCGATCGTCTTGCCCGCCGGGTTGTCGATCACGCCATCCCCCCAAACCACCGAGGTCAACACCCCAGAGCTCTGGTTGGGAAACAGATCCAGCCCCCCTTGGGCATTGCGACGGGCGCGCAAGAACTCCCGGCGCTTGTCGGCCTTGGGCAATTCAAAGTGCGCGGGCAATTGCAGGCATTCGGGCGTGGTGTTTTCAACGCCCTGCAACTTCAAAATCAAGGGCCTGACCAAGAGCAGGAAGGTCATGTAACTGGAAACCGGATTGCCCGGCAAGCCCACAAAATGGGCTGCGCCGGCTTGAGTTTCGCGGCGCACATGGCCATAGGCAAAGGGCTTGCCAGGCTTCATGGCAATTTGCCACAAAGCCAGAGCGCCCAAAGCTTGCACGGCGGGTTTCACATGGTCTTCCTCGCCCACCGACACGCCACCGCTGGTCAAAATCAGGTCATGGTGGTCGGCTGCCGTTTTGAGTGCGGCCAATGTGGCATCGCGGCGGTCGGGCACGATGCCCAGATCGCTGACTTCGCAGCCCAGCCGGTGCAGCAAAGCCCGCAGGAAAAAGCGGTTGGAGTTGTAGATGGCGCCTGCAGGCATGTCTTGCGGGGCCACATCGCCGGGCATCACCAGTTCATCGCCGGTCGAGAACAAGGCCACGCGTGGGCGCTTGACCACACGCAATTGGGCCAAGCCAAGGCTGGCGGCCAAACCCAGTTCGGCAGGCCCCAACTTCTGGCCACGGCGCAAAGCGGTTTGCCCCTGGCGGATGTCTTCGCCACTGCGGCGAATCCACTCCCCCACTTGCGACTGGTGCGTGAAGCGCACGCGGGGGATGTCTCCGCCCGCCACCAGCTCGGCTTGCTCCTGCATCACGATGGCATCGGCCCCCGGCGGCACCGGTGCACCGGTGAAAATGCGCGCCACTTGACCAGGCTGCAAAGCTTGCCCCTGATGGCCTGCGGCAATGCGTTGCGTCACCGACAGCTCGGCCCCGGGCAGCAGGTCCGCGCAGCGAACGGCGTACCCATCCATGGACGAATTGTCGAATGCGGGCACCTGCAACGACGACACCACATCCTCGGCCAGCACACGGCCATCGGCGTCGAAGGTGGCCACCAGCTCCGAGCCCGTTAAGGGCGTGATCTGCAGCAGCAGTGTGGACAGCGCCTCATCCAGAGGCATCAAGGCAGACCGTGGGGCGCTGGACATGGGCGTTCTCAATCGCAGTGTGCTGCGATGTAGGCCTTGATCTGCGCCACATCCGCCTTCATGACCGTGACACGTTTGGGCAATTGTTCAATGCCTTCAAACTGCGCTGGACGGTCTGGCTCGCGGCCCAAGGCTTCCACCAAAGTGGCGGCAAATTTGATGGGCAAAGCTGTCTCCAGCACGATCATCGGGACCGCCGGATTCAGATGTTCTTTGGCCACTTTCACGCCATCGGCGGTGTGGGTATCGACCATCACACCGTACTGCGCAAACACCTGCTGGATGGTTTTCAGGCGATCGGCATGGGTGCTTTTGCCGCTCTCAAAGCCATAAAAGCTGGCGGCTTTGGCAAAGCGCGGATCGGCCGACAAGTCAAAGAAACCATGGCGGCTCAGGCCTTCGCCAAAAATCGCTTGGGTTTGTGCTGCATCACGGTCGAGCAAGTCGAACACAAAGCGCTCGAAGTTGCTGGCTTTGGAGATGTCCATCGAAGGGCTCGATGTTTCATGCGTATCGGCCGTGCCGCGCACACGGTAAACACCGGTGCGGAAGAACTCGTCCAGCACATCGTTTTCATTGGTGGCGACCACCAAACGGTCAATCGGCAAGCCCATCATGCGGGCCACATGCCCGGCACACACATTGCCAAAGTTGCCGCTGGGCACCGTGAAGCTGACCTTTTGCTCGTTGCCGCTGGTGGCCTGGAAATAGCCCGCAAAGTAGTAAACCACCTGGGCCAGCAAACGCGCCCAGTTGATCGAGTTGACCGTGCCGATCTTGTACTGGCGCTTGAATGCCAGATCGTTGGACACCGCCTTGACCAGGTCCTGGCAATCGTCAAACACGCCTTCAACGGCGATGTTGTGGATGTTCTCGTCGAGCAAGCTGAACATCTGGGCCTGCTGGAACGGGCTCATGCGGCCATGCGGGCTGGTCATGAAAACCCGGACACCCTTTTTGCCGCGCATGGCGTACTCGGCGGCACTGCCAGTGTCGCCCGAGGTGGCACCGAAAATATTGAGCTCGTCACCGCGGCGGGCCAATTCGTACTCAAACAAATTGCCCAGCAACTGCATGGCCATGTCCTTGAAGGCCAGGGTCGGGCCATTGGACAAGGCTTCGAGGTACACATCAGGCTTGCTGCTGCCTGCGCTTTGCAAAGGCTTGAGCGGCACGATCTGCGAAGTGCCAAACACTTTTTCGGTGTAGGTCTTCTGGCACAAGGCCTTCAGGTCATCGGCGGGAATGTCGTCGATGTACAGCGACAAGATCTCAAACGCCAGCGCGGCATAGCCCTGGCTTTGCCAGACCTGGCGCAAACGCGTCAAAGCGGCGGCATCCACATGGGGGTATGACTCGGGCAGGTACAGACCGCCATCGGGCGCCAGACCTTCGAGCAGGATTTCGCAAAAGCGTTTGCGGTCAGCGTGGCCGCGGGTGGACAGATAACGCATCAGTTCAACTCTTCTTTGCGAATGCGGACGATCGGGGCCATCACGGTGGGCAAGGCCTGCATCTGGGCCAGCACATCGTTCAAAGTACCTTCACGGGTATCGTGCGTGAGGATGATCACGTCGGTCTGGTTTTCACCGGCCTGGCTGACCTGATCGGCTTCGCGCTGCAACACGGCATCGATGCTGATGCCGGCATCGGCCAGCAAACCCGTCAGTTTGGCCAGCACACCGGCTTGATCGGCCACGCGCAAACGCAGGTAATAGCTGGTCACGACTTCGGCCATGGGCAGCACCTTCAGATCGCTCATGGCGCCCGGCTGGAAGGCCAGGTGCGGCACACGGTTGAGCGGATCGGCGGTGTGCAAACGGGTGATGTCCACCAGGTCAGCGATCACAGCGCTGGCCGTTGGCTCGGAGCCTGCGCCCTTGCCGTAATACAAGGTGGTGCCCACGGCATCGCCTTGCACCATCACGGCGTTCATGGCGCCTTCGACGTTGGCGATCAAACGCTGGGTCGGCACCAGGCTGGGGTGCACGCGCAGCTCCACGCCTTGTGCGGTGCGCTTGGTGATGCCCAAGAGCTTGATGCGGTAGCCCAATTGCTCGGCGTATTTGATGTCGGCTGCGCCCAATTGGGTGATGCCCTCGACATAGGCTTTGTCAAACTGAACAGGAATGCCAAAGGCGATCGCGCTCATCAAGGTCACTTTGTGGGCCGCGTCCACGCCTTCGATGTCAAAGGTCGGATCGGCTTCGGCATAACCCAGACGCTGCGCCTCCTTGAGCACCACGCCAAAGTCCAGGCCCTTGTCGCGCATTTCGGACAGGATGAAGTTGGTGGTGCCGTTGATGATGCCGGCCACCCACTGGATGCTGTTGGCGGTCAAGCCTTCGCGCAAGGCCTTGATGATCGGGATGCCCCCGGCCACAGCGGCTTCAAACGCCACCATCACGCCTTTAGCTTGAGCGGCCGCAAAAATTTCGGTGCCATGCACGGCCAGCAAAGCCTTGTTGGCCGTGACCACGTGCTTGCCTGCGGCAATCGCTTCCAGCACCAAGGCCTTGGCAATGCCGTAGCCGCCAATCAGCTCGATCACGATGTCGATGTCCGGATTGGCGATCACCTCGCGGGCATCGGCCACCACCTTCACACCAGCGCCCACCACCTCTTGGGCGCGGGCCACATTCAGGTCGGCCACCATGGCGATTTCAATGCCACGGCCAGCACGGCGCTGGATTTCTTCCTGGTTGCGCTGGAGCACATTGAAAGTGCCACTGCCCACGGTACCAATGCCCAACAGGCCCACTTTGATCGGTTTCATCGACTTCTCTTCTACAGTTGGACCCGGACATTCCGGGTCATGATTCAAAAAATATCAGGCCACCAGGTGTTCGGTGCCAAAACGCTTGCGCGCACCTTCCAGGAAACGGGCCACGCGGCCAATCGCCTCGCGCAGATCGTCCACATGCGGCAAAAACACGATCCGGAAATGGTCAGGATCAGGCCAGTTGAAACCCGTGCCTTGCACCAGCATCACCTTGGTTTCTTCCAGCAAATGCAGGAAGAAGTCCTGGTCGTCCTGGATCGGGTAAATCTTCGGGTCGAGTTTGGGAAACATGTACAGCGCCGCTTGCGGCTTGACACAGCTGACGCCGGGAATGGCGGTGATCAGTTCATAGGCCAGGTCGCGCTGCTTGCGCAGACGACCGCCCTCGCCCACCAGCTCGTTGATGCTCTGATGCCCACCCAGCGCCGTCTGAATGGCCCACTGGCCGGGCACATTGGCACACAAGCGCATGTTCGAGAGCATGTTCAGGCCCTCGATGTAATCCTTGGCCATTTTCTTATCGCCCGAGATCACCATCCAGCCTGCGCGGTAGCCGCAGGAGCGGTAGCTCTTGGACAAGGAATTGAAGGTCAAGGTCAGCACGTCTTGCGACAAGCTGCCCAAAGGGGTGTGCTTGACGCCGTCGTACAAAACCTTGTCGTACACCTCATCGGCAAAAATCACCAAGCCGTGTTCGCGCGCAATGGCCACGATGCCCAGCAGCAATTCATCAGAGTACAAAGCCCCGGTGGGGTTGTTCGGGTTGATCACCACGATGCCCTTGGTGCGGGGCGTGATCTTGGCGCGGATGTCCGCCAGATCAGGCATCCAGCCATTGGACTCTTCGCAGCGGTAATGCACAGGCGTGCCACCCGATAAACTGGCCGCAGCGGTCCACAGCGGGTAATCGGGAGAAGGCAACAACAACTCATCACCATCGTCGAGCAAACCGTTGGTGGCCATAACGATCAATTCACTGGCGCCATTGCCCAGGTAAATGTCGTCCAGCGTGACCCCCAGAATGCCCTGCTTCTGGGTTTCGTGCATCACCGCCTTGCGCGCTGCAAAAATGCCTTTGCTGTCCGAATAACCCGCCGAGTTGGGCAAGTTGCGGATCATGTCCTGCTGGATTTCTTCAGGCGCGTCAAAACCAAAAACCGCCAGATTTCCGATGTTCAGCTTGATGATCTTGTGCCCGTCCTCTTCCATCTGACGGGCGCGGTCCATGATGGGGCCACGGATGTCATAACAGACGTTGGCGAGCTTGGCGGATTTCTGAATAGGCTTCAAAGTGCCTCCAAAGGCAGTTGCGGTGAGGGAAAACCTATAATTTGACCACAATTTCAAGCCCATACAGGCCTGAGTCACCACTGCTGCACAGCTGCGATCGATCACCCATGAAACTCCAACCCGACAAATCGAATGCCCCGACCATCCAGGCCCATGGTCCAGGGTGGATCGAAGTCAACGGTCAAAAATTCACCCACTCGCTGATCGTCAGCAGCCTGCCAGGCTCGGTGCCTGGCAAGTGGGAAGCCTCACGCTTTGAGGCCTTGAAATCGGCAGATTTCGACGCCTTGGCCTCCAGCGGTGCCGAGCTGGTCCTGTTTGGCAGCGGCCAGCGCCTGCGTTTTCCTCAGCCCGACTGGCTGAGATCGCTGGTGGAGCGCGGCATTGGCCTGGAAACCATGGACACGCCCGCCGCTTGCCGCACTTACAACATTTTGGCCAGTGAGGGCCGCAAAGTCGTGGTGGCTTTGCTGCTGGAACCTTAAAGCATGCATTTGTCGCCCGCCCTTGTTTCCAAAGGTTCGGGCGATTGAGGGCTTTCATTCAGAGTAAAATCGAAGGTTGCCAAGGCCTAGGCCTTTAGCGAACCTGACACCATTTCATGGTGTCATGCGCTCAACCTGTCAAGCGAGATCAAAGTTTTATGGCGATCGTTCTTAACAAACCCCTCCCCGAATTTGAAGCGAACGCGACCAGCGGCCTGAAAGTTTCGAACATCTCCCACCTCGGCCAACCCGTGGTTTTGTTTTTCTACCCCAAAGACAACACCCCAGGCTGCACCACCGAGGCCATGCAGTTCCGTGACAAGTACAAGGATTTCGTCAAAGCCGGCG